>OCVV011260241.1_pt1 | contig 19458 bp, 41 predicted proteins | sample 1539721 | NCBI WGS metagenome assembly OCVV01 (sample SAMN02144230, study PRJEB22623) | gut metagenome | biome: sheep rumen | host: Ovis aries | place: New Zealand
GATGCTACACCAACGGATACGAGTACAGCATCTCCGATGCTGTTTCCGTTGCATCTTACAACGGCATTTCGGTCATCTTGAAGAACGGTACGGCTGTCAGTTCTCCCTTCGGTGTCACAGCGACCCCCATCGAACAGGATGATAAGGTCACTGGGTATGATATTAAGGGTATCGCCCATCGTAATAACACTGTTATCGGAGAGGGTACTGATGGATATTGGGGATTCGATATTCTCAGCGATAATAGAGCAGTCATCAGACATTACACTGGTACGAGTATTGTATCTGTATTCGAAGTGCCGAGTTCTGTGACCTCCAATGGCGAAACCTATACTGTTGTGGGTATTACGGGAGAGTACAACGGGGGGGCGAAGACTATATTTGATGATGCGTCCTTGGTTGTAGATAGTGAATCTACGATATTGGTATTACCCGATACCTTGACATTTATCGGAGAGTACACATTTGACGAATGTTCTTTTGCTAATACTTCATTCACTATCCCCGATTCGGTGGAATATGTAGGTGAAAATGCGTTTAATAAGAGTTTAGGGAAAGCAGAGAGTCTGGTACTCGGTGAATCCCTCAAAACCATTGGTGGTTATGCGTTTGCGCATGGCGGATTTGAGTCCGTAACATTCAACGATTCGCTGGTAACTGTCCAAACATACGCATTTGAGGAATGTAGTTTTACCAAGTCGGAGGAGTATACGATTACCCTTCCAGAATCGGCGGTCAATATCTATTCGTATGCTTTTGGGAATTATGTAGGCCCAAGTGCTGAATATACTGATGGGGATTGGGGATTCTATCTTAAAGACGGAGAAGCAGTCATTTGCAGTTATAGTGGTAATGGCGGGTTTGATTATGATACAGGCACAATTTCAGACGTAATCGTTCCAAGTTCATTTACGGTCAATGGGGTATCATATCCTGTGGTTCAGTTTGGTAATAGATTTGGTACGGTTACTGGTGATATAATGCACATAGTTTTTCCGAATACCTTGAGAGAGATTGCTTCTAATGCGTTTTATGTAGACTATGGAGGGATTCGTGATTCGTTGGTTATTCCAGATTCCGTGGAGGTCATCGGTGCATACGCTTTTGAGTATAATTCAATCTCATCATTGATTCTTGGGGATTCTGTTGAGTTTATCGGTGACCATGCGTTTGCAAATATGAGTTCCGAGAATGGATTTGAGAGCATACAAATGTCAGATACAGTATCATATATAGGTGAGGGGGCATTTTATAATTCATATTTTAAGGGTGAATTAATCCTTCCCTCTAATCTTACCTACATCGGTGATGAAGCGTTCCGTTTCAATAATGAAATGACTGGTACGCTGACCATTCCCGATACAGTTAACTATATTGGAGATTCTGCGTTTAGCGATTGTAGTGGACTTACTGGTACGCTGACTATTCCAGATTCTGTTACATATCTCGGAGGAGGTGCGTTCAATGGATGTTCTGGTATTACCTATCTTATCAATGGTAGTTCAGCAATTGGGTATGCGTTTAGTGGTACGGGCATTGATACCGTTCTCAACATCGGTGGTACTGAAATCACCGCTACGTCCTATGGACTCAATGCTAATACCGTCTACGACTCTCTTACCACGGCTGGAATCATCCAGGCAATCGGTGACGAGAGCAGTGGCGGTTCGAGTGGCGGAGATTCAAGCGGTAGCGACAGCAAGCCTGTCCTTGACCCTGTTGTTGTCACGATTGTAGGTATCATACCTATATTCGTCATTCTCGGTATCCTGGTAAGTCTGGTTCTGCCTATGGTTACGAATAGGCTTGAGTAAAACTATTTAGGGCCGTAAGGCCCTTTCCTGTCAATTATCAAAATCGACAATCCTTCTGGACGGGACGTAAATCACGACTTCCCTGTCCAAATCACTATACCGTTTGGCGGTGCGGATGTTCCAACAGTGACGGGTAATCTCCCATGTGTTCGTATCCACCGCTTGGAAGAGGTACCCTTTATGGTCCCTTTTCGGGGATTTGGCATTCTCAGGTCTTTTGATTTTAAGGGCATCTGTGTACGGCAGAAGGTCATTATCCTGACATGCTTCGAACAATTGTTTGCCATTAAGGACCTGTAATGCGGTCCCAGGAATCCTGCCGTCCTTATCCAGTGTATAATATTCGAAGAATTTGCCACAATTCTTCTTCCAGATGGGGTGCCCGTTCTCCAGGATAACCCAACCTTTGACCTTTCCACTTCCAAGAATCTCAGCGGATAGGTTCGTGTTAGGGTGTTCCTTGAAGTATCTTACACATTCCGCACGGGCTTCACGGATGTGCTGGAACTCCTTATCGCAAATGCCGTCAGTTGTTATCTGCACCAGCATCTGCGGTCACTTCGGGGGTGTTGGAGTAACCAACAACCTGCTCATCATCGTCAATCGTGCTGACGGTGACTTTGACCGTAGCGCCCTGTTGGATTCCGTTTGCACGGCATTCGCGGGTGAGGTTCACAGCAAGGGTATGACCCTGGTTCACTATATGTTTAGTCGCAGTAAATTGCATGTCACTTCATTATTCTGCGAATATTTAAGCGTAATATTGCAATGGTTAAAACAAATTATTATATATTATAATTAGTTATTATTGTAGTGATGACACAGACAGTTATCGAAACAGACTTGGTGGTTAAGAAACACGGACGTAACTCCGCACACTTGACCCTCGATTGCGATTGGGGTTTCGCTATTGGTGATGTGGTACATGTCACCATTCAGGGGACCAGCAGATAGATTGTAAAGAAAGAGGACTGCGATAAGGATGAATCCGCTTGAAGCAACTGATGAAGAACTGAAAGCATACTACAAGAAACCGACACTTCAGGGAATTGCGGTTGTAATCATAGCAATCGCTGTATCTCTGGTCGGGCATCATTACGATGTGTTCCATACCCTTATCGAGTCGGATACTTGGAGATATGTGTTCTTCTACTGGCCCCAGGTGGTCACATTCGCTATCGGGCAGAGTATGATTCTGTCCTATCCTGCGATGCTCCTATTCCGCAGGTCATCTATCGCTTACCGCTATTTTGCCCATTCCAAATGGATGAAATACATCGTAACCATCGCATTGGCGGTTCAGGTCATAGCGGTTACGGCGATAGGCATCGACCCCGTTGCAAGGACTATCGAGGTATTCATCGCATTACCTATCATCCAGATTCTTATGAAACATTTCATGACCAGGATGGAGGCTAGCAATGATGAGGACAGGCTGAAATGGGTGCCTGATGAGATTTGAGGGATGGTTATGAAATATCCAACATATATGGAACGGCAACTGATGTCAGATGCGGAATTGAAGAAATTGGACAGTCAATGTAAGATGGTCGTTGTAATCAGGGGTAACTGTGTAGGTAAACTCTCACATCCTGATATGGGTGAGATGTGCGGTTATTCCGATTCTGGAGCCGAATTGGTGATGGATACTCTTTATCCTTCGGTCAAAAGGTTGGGTGCGGAGTATAGAATCACGACCAAGGACACACCCCTATCCGCATTCGGTACCAGAGGATTCCTGATTGAGTCGGATATGGCATTGCAGAAATTCATGGAGATGAAATTTTGAAATTTGTAGTAGAAACCGAATGTCTTTACATTGTCGATGCGAAGGATGAAGAGGAAGCGAAAGCGATATGTAACAATAAATTCAACAGGCTCAAGCCCTTTGTCGAAGATATTGTTGATGTGAACGAAATAAAAGATAATCAAATTGTGAAGGGATATCAATGACCCAGTTTAACATGAATATACACGAATCGGTATTTGATGCGATTAACAACGGATTGAAGGATTGGATAATCTGTGTGGATAAGGGATACCATATCGGTGATACTGTCCGTATCGTCTGTGTGGACGATGATGGTAATCCCGTAATGTTACCGAACTACAAAGACGGAAGGAATGTGGAGTTCAGATGCCTTGTAGCGGTTACGTATATCCAGTATCCAGAGGATTTTGAGTTGGCCGATTGCCTGACCGACAATGCCTGTGTGATTGGATTCAAGAGGATTGCCTGACTTGGATGATGGTGTATCTCCATCGCGGGGCCAGAAGGAAACGGGAAAAATATGGAACTTCAGGGTCAGGAACAAAAAGATGAAGGGCTGAAACCCTGTCCGTTCTGCGGGGCTAATATCAAAATCGAGAGGTATCCTGGGAGTGCGTATGTCCGCATCAAAGGGCACCATAAAGCGTGCCTGATGTACGGATGTACGTATGATTCCAGTGTCAAAGGTTGTCAGACGTTCTCCAATGATTTGGGGGCATATAAACGGAAATGGAATGTGAGGGATACGGAATGAGGTATATCGTTTATGAGGAACCTTTTTTGAATTACATCACTTCGTATGAGTGTGATTCGGTATTTCAGGCTATCCAGTTCTTCAATAGGGAGTATAAAGAGGTAATGCTCTGTAAGCGTATGCCCGATGGGTCCTGGGTGATGTTTGCGAAGGATAGACAGACTGGTATCGAATCCAGGTATACCGTGGAGTGTGAATGATTTGACCGCTGGTTGTATATTCTGTGATGATGCCATAGCGGACATCCTGATTCTGCCCAGTAAGGAAAGGCTGTCCGAGGACCGTATGGTCAATGACGAGTTCTTCTTAAAATATGTCTTCATCAGGGTGTGTAAGCCAGAGGATATATGGAATAGATGCAAGCCGATGCTGGACACCATGCGTATATTGTATGGTAACGATGTAAAGGCAAGGATGGTCACACTTCACGGGATGAAGTATATGGGCAAGACCCTATATCGTACCCAGAAGTATGCGTGGCTTAGTGAGAGTTTGGATTATCGGGATTTGATTGATGAATTGAATGGTGAGAATGATGACTGACAGAATCATAGTATTGGATGGTTCGGAATACCAGTGGTATTCCAAGCCCAGGCAGGGTGTATCCTATTACACTTCTGATGAGATGTATGTGCGCGACCGCATCACATTCGTGAATAGAGAAACGGATGAATATTCACATTGGGTCATAGTACACAAATATGCGTATAATAAGGACGGAAAGGTATGGATAGATTATATTCTGGCCCCCTGGAATGAGTCTGCGGTGTACAGATGTTTCCATTGCGGTGGTGAACTTCACTGGGAATCCGATAACCAGGAAATCGGCCTTGATGAGAAGGAATATCTCTGTCATTACATGCACTGTGATTCTTGCGGTGCTGATGTGACATATATGGTGCCGTTATGACTGATAGACTGGTCCAGGACTGTGAGCATATCATCAAATTTGAGGATGAAACCACAGATTATCTGAATAAACGGATGGCCCAACCCGATATCAATGGGATTGACCTTTCATTCTATCATGTGTACAAATACGTCAGTAAGGTGAATCATACCTTTCTATATGTGATAGAGAATCCCGAGGGGGAGCCGTTCCATCATGAACTTAATCTGGAGGCATGGCTCTATTACCTGGATATATTACGGATGTCACTCAAATGCAGGACGAATCTCGTGGATATGGCCGAGGAACGTCTGTCCAAATCCGACAGGTCTGATGATACGCATTCAGCAGATATCGGTTCATGAAATAGTTCAGAATACCTGATTATGACTAGGATAGACACTTTTAGTGATAACTAGTGATAACCAATTATATATACCTCTATGCATATCACTACATAAGAATAACAAGAGGTATCTGAAATGACCGACAAATATTTTGCAATGGCAATCAAGAACGCAATCAAGATTGCAATGGAATCCGCATCATACGATTGTCCTGCTGAGTTTGAGGTATTGGACATCACTCACCGTTCCAACGATTTCCCGCACAGGCCGAATCATCCTGTATACGATGTGCTTGTTTCCCATGCACCTATCGGGGCTGAAGAATACACCCTGTCTGCATACGAGGTACATATCTTGGGCGATGGCGAGTTCCAGGCGATGTTCAACGGTTATGGATATTATGACAGGGCCGATTGCGGTTCGGTCAGACTGTCCAACGCATGCATATCCTGGGCATGGTTCACCCGCGAGATTGCCAACGTTTGGCTTCATGAGGTCCAGACCAGGTTGAACAACATGGGGTGTGCTTGAGCACATCCCCCTCTTCACAGGTGTGTATCATGAACAGGCAGGAGAAATACCCCGACACGGTAGCATTCCATTACTTCAATGCGAATCCGAAGAATAAGGTAACGACTGGCGATTGTTCCATCCGTGCCTTAGCACGTGCAGGCGGAAAGGATTGGGATACGGTTCTTGATGAACTGGTAGTTATCGCACATAAGAAGAAATCCGTTCCGAATGACCAGAAGATATTGGAGGAATGGATGTATAACAATGGATTCTTCAAGAGGAATCAGCCAAGAAAAGAGGACAACACAAAATACACAGGAATCGAGTTCTGCAAGTATCTGGATGACAATCCAGTTGTGGGTGGATATGAAATCGAATCGGTCATAGCGATGATTGGTACACATCACATCGTAGCAATTGTACAAGACACCGATTGCCGTTTCAAGATTAACGATACATGGGACTCATCGTACAGATGTATCGGGAAATGGTATTACAGACCAAGGAGGTACTAAAATGAAAACGAATACAACTTCCGACTATAAGTTACACGGATTCAACACCAGCAAACTGCCCGAAGAAGGACAGATTGCATTAGCGGTCAAAGTTTTTCAAATCAAGGATAATTCCTCATGGGTGGTTTCATCAATCGAGGAAATGACTCTGACCAAAAATCAGTATTTGGGTATTGCATCCAAGGCTACCCGTAACTTCTTCAAGGGAATCAACAGTACCCAGAAAACCGTTGAAAAGCAGACCAAATACGGCTACATTCCTACGGAAATCGTATCAATCAGTCCAGACAAAACGAAAAAGGTTACTTATGAAATCTTTTTTGATGGCGAATTGTCATACACCTATCATCTTCTGAAATGGAAGACCCAGCAGGCCAAAGAGAAGATGCTGAAAGCAAGGGATAATTGAACTTATAAATGATGATATTACTATCAAAAGTGTCAATTAGTGATAAGTAATTATTTATATCCATAGATGTATCACTACATAATAACAACAAGAGGAATCATCATGAGAGAATTTGAACCCAATGAATTTGTCGATGGGACCGAAACAATGATTGCCAAAGCAATCATCACAGTGAACAGACTGAAACTATCTAAGTATATCAGTTCGAGCGATATGACCAACGACACGGAAATGCCTTATTTCGCCAATCTGTATTGGATGGTCCAGCATGAATATGATATGGGTATGGAATATGCGGATGAGGGGTCTGATTGGATTCCTCAGATGACCCAGGCCAATTGGCAGTCCGTGAGGAAGTGGCTTGTGGATAACATCCAGTTATTCAACGAATCTGCCAAGAGGTATGATAAGGCAATCGAAGGAACTGGGCTTACTCCTTTCGGTGTCCGCAATTGGACGGAAAAGGCCATTGACGGGAAAATCTGTTGATTCCAAGGAATCGGATAGTATGGACGTTGAAAAGATAAAATATGCCCGCAAGATGAAAAATGATGAATTCTACACCCAACGTTGTACTATCGAGGAAGAATTGGCACACTGGCCTAATCTGTTCCAGAACAAAACGGTCTATTGCAACTGCGATACTGATGAATCCGAATTCGTGAGATTCTTCAAGGATAATTTCAACAGACTCGGATTGACCAGATTGATTTATTCATCGTATAATTCGAATGGTGCGGGAAAGTATTCGATTGTCGAGTCAACACATACACAGACACGCACACTCGAAGGAAATGGCGATTTTCGCTCGGATGAATGTATAAGGTTATTGGAGATGTCTGATATCGTTGTAACCAATCCTCCTTTTTCATTGTTAAGAGAATTCATATGGCTGATGTATAATCATAAAAAAGATTATTTGGTTATAGGAAGTCTTATGACCGCAGTCACACAGAATCTCAAACCGCTTATCGGTACATACATAAGGCTCGGATACACACACCATAGCGGACACATAGTTTTCAAAGTTCCATCTGATTTTCAGTTATACGAACATTCGATGAATACCGATTCAGTCCATCTAAATGACGGTGAAACATATGTAGATGTTACATCCACACGCTGGATAACCAATCTGCCTACAAACCTTCCAAAAAAGAATCTGACCAAAGTGTATAATCCTACGGATTATCCCAAATACATAGATTATGATTATATTAATGTGAATAGAATATGTGATATCCCCGTGAATTACTACGAGCCAATGGGGGTTCCAATTACATTTATGGATTGGTATGATGAAACTGAATGGGAGATATTGGACTTAATCAAACCGAGATTACTAAAAGACGGTATCCCTGTTCGTACATTCCAACGGCTGATTATCAAGAGAAGAACCATCCCTGCAGATGATACTACAAGGGGTACAAAGTGATTATATGGTTACGAATAAACAGATGCGTAAGGCACAGATTACTAAGTGCGATGAGTTCTACACCCGCAGAGAAACTATCGAGAAGGAACTGGCATATTGGCAAGATACATTTAGGAACAAATCTGTTTACTGTAATTGCGATACGGATGAATCGGAATTTGTAAGATATTTCAAGGACAATTTCATTAATTTGGGATTGAAGAGGCTTGTGTATTCCAATTGGGCCAAAGAAGGTAACAGTTCGTATACTATCTACACCCCTGTATCCCAGGTCGTACATCCTCTGGATGGCGATGGTGCTTATGACTCCGAGGAATGTGTCAAACTGTTAAGGGATTGCGATATAGCGGTAACGAATCCGCCTTTCTCTTTACAGAGGTATTATCAGTTACTTATGTTCAGGGAACATAAAGATTATCTGATTCTGGGTAATATGAATAATGCCCTGACTCCGTTCATAAAGGACCTTATCGGACCTTATTCTCATTTCGGATACTCCATCCATTCAGGCGGGGTAAGATTCAACATCCCCTGTGGAATGGAGAATACCCCAAATGTGAAGGTAATTGATGGCAGATAGACTGTCGAACTTACCTCAATCAGATGGATTACAAATATGCCCGTGGCTAAACCGTCTTTGCATACTGGGGTACGGTTCGACCCGACCAAGTATGATGTCTGCATCAACTATGATAGGGTAATCAATATCAATCGTATCAAGGACATCCCAGATGATTACTATGGCCCTATGGGGGTTCCAGTAACCATCATGGATTATTGGTCTGACACGGAATGGGAGTTCATTCAGCCCATGGTTAAACCCCATATAATCATAGATGGGGTCGAAACTATAATTTATTATAGATTAATGGTACGGAGAAAAAGGAGAATTGATTGATATGGATAGTAAACTCAAGATACTCTACAAATGTCCGCTATGTGACAAGGTGTTCGATACGGCGAAAGCGTGCGAACAGCATGTGGAAGAGCATTCCGTGAAAGATTATTACGGGACATGGCGCAGGGTCAGCGGAAGCGTATCCGAATGGTTTGTGCCAGGGGGTTATATCCTGCTGAATGACGGCGAGTATATACTATCGGGAGTACTTGTCACAAAGACCAATGAGGATGTCCGTATAAGGTCCAGTCATTTCTCATTGGATGCGGTCAAGGCTATGGTTAGTACCGATATCACTGAATTGGTCGATATGCTGAAAGAAACAGTGTTGGCTAAAATAATGGAATGCCGTGCGGAAACGTATGCGGAATGGTCAGCCAGGGTAGGGAAATCATGAATGAGGAATATGATTTGCACATAATGCCTTGCTGTTCGGATATGGAAGAGGCCATGATGATGAACAGGATTAGACAGGGTATCATCGAGGATGATACACTTGTTCCAGCACACTGGATAGTATGGAATGATGGGGACATGATGCCCTTACGCTACTGTCCCAGTTGCGGTGCGAGGCTTACGAAGGATACGAGGGGGTACTGATATGGCCACTTACTGTGATTTCGAGTTAACCTACAACGGGAACTACCCGCTGAACGCTATGATGATTGTACGCAATAATATGACCATTCGCGGACTGTTAGAGTTAGATTACGTGGGTGAACACTACATACATCTGTGCGTACATCGTTTCAACGATGAATATTACCATCAGATGATTGCTGATATGGATGAACTCATCCAAAATGGTGGCGGAGAATACGAGATAATCAACGAAGACGATATGGAGTGCAGAGTGAATTTCGAGAGGTATTTCCCGAAAATGGATAAGGAGGGTGCTGAATGACCGCCGAGTATACTTGGACGATGATTATCAACATCTATGACCTGATAGGTTATTTCGATGGACGGATTGAATCACTGCATGATGCCATATCCGAATTTGTCAACGAGTTCTATGATTTCGAAACCGACTGCGGTGTGGAATATTACGGTTCAGCAGATAATCCCCATGAGTTCTGGAAAGAATCCATTGAGGTTCCGATGACCGATATTGTTCCGAATCTGGATATCATATCGAATTTCGAACAAAGGATTACCAGAATCCTCGACAAAGAGTTCAAGAGTTGGACTATGACCGCTGGGACCATCCGTAAGGATGATAGGACCGCCAAGACGGAGGAATACCATGATTAAGATTGCTGTGCCGATAGATATCAACAAGTATACGATTTATATGGAAAAGGGAACGACCCGTGTGGATACTGGTCTGGGACGGGATGATTTCGAAAGCGGGATGGGCAAGACCCAGTGTACCGTTTCCGATGGATTGAAGACATGTCCGTTCTGCGGTGAACCCCCCGTAGCCAAATTCGAGTTGGATTCCGAATACCACATAAAGTGTGCCAGGTGTGATTTCGAACTTCACGGCCCATATCGTGATACAGTCATCGGCAGATGGAATACGAGGATGATTTGAATGTATGATGAAGTATATCAGATACCGCTTTACATTGAGCCTGAGAAGACAATAAAAGAGGTCAAGGCGATACTGGATAAGTTCCACGGCAATGAGGACCTGATTACCAGTATCAATGAGCCGTATGAGTTCTGTGATAAGGGCCTGGTCTTTGTCGTGGATTATTACGCTAAGGACTATAAGAAATTGATTAGCCATATCAAGAAGTGCGGTCTGCATATCGACAAAGAGCGGTTATCGGAGATGATGGATTGACCAAAGTTGCGAAAATCGGTACGGTATCTGGCAATCAGTATTATTCATTGCCTGATGTTCTGAATCCGTTCATCTATACGGGGTACGTCATGCCGAGGACAATCACGGTGTATAGGACGGTTCAACTCGAATGTCCATTGCAACTCGTTACGGATAAAGTCGAATGCTGGGAAGAGATAGAGGTTCATCACGTGAATGATAGGGTAAGATGAATCAGCGATACCCATATACGCAGTGATATCTTTACCAGATATATCAGTTCCAGACCATGAGGCGAAATGATGAATGTGCGGGTCAATCTGCTGATTACATTATTGATGCTGTCCCTGATATTAAGCGTAGCCATCCTGTCGGATAGGACGATGATACCTCCGTGGACCATATGTGTCGCAATTGCGATGCAGTTCGTTTCCATATACTACTTGGTGCAGGAGATGGTCATGGCTGAGATGAAGGAGTGATATTGGTGTTGGAATCACTGTCACAATGGGTCGAGAGTACATTAGGGATAACCTTCGTGGGATTCGTAGTCATCGTTGGATTGATGACCGTGTGTATCGCGGAGGTAATCCGCATCAATCACAGTGGTTGAGATGAATGCGGTATTAGGATGTATCGGGATACTGGGAGCGGGCTTAATGTCTGCCATGCTATGGATAATGGCCATACCTTTATTAGTTGCGATACCCGTCTTGGTACTGTTCAATCCCTGCACTTATCTGATAGTGTGTGATAGAATTGAAAGGAGTATGAGGAATTGAGGCCGATATATGTGGTAATGAAGACCTGTTGCGGTTCGGTCATCCCTGTTGAAGCGTATAACAACAATGCGGATGCACACCAGGCCCGTAACAATTTGAAAAATAAGGATGGCGGATTCTATACCGTCCACACCGTGATGTTGAGGGAGTGACATGGATTATAGCAATTGTGTCATTAGCGAGGACAAGGCCAAAAGGCTTATCAGCCAATACCGCGACCTACTGAAATTCAAACGGATGTTCGCATCGTTCTGGATTTTGGTGTGCGGTGTGTGGATGTGCGGTGTTGTGGTTGTATTATCTATGTTCACTTATTGGTTTGCGGGAATGTATGGATATGTATCTGATATCACTATCGGACAGTATGCTACCGCGACCATGACCCTATTTGTCATTGATTGCCTATCTCTTGTGATTGCAGGAGTCGTTGCAAGGGTCCTTTTGAAGACCCCCAAATATGAATAGGTTAAACCTTGGTATGAACAGTGGAAGGGAGAGTCCAGATTATGAATATCTATCCGAAAGACCCTGACTATGCGATATAGAGGTCAATCAAATCTCATCGTTCCGATGTTCATTCCGCCGATATGCTGAAACATCCGTGGATGTATCCATTGATGGGATTGCTCACCACATCGTTACTCGCATGTGTGTTCGCCGTGATGGTCCAGACTGATGTTTGGTTCGAATGGTCGGATGCGAACACTAAACTAAGCCACCCGTTACGGGAGATAGTCACGGGGGATGTAAGCGGACTGTACCTGTTGTGTGTGGTTGCATTCAGCGGTGCATTCGTCCTGTTCTCGCTCGTATCCAAGTGGGCTATCTCCAGAACGGATTGTTCATGGATGGACACCTGGTGCCAGGAACATGGATATGACGAGGAGGGAAACCGTTTAGATAAGGAGAAAGAGATGAGTCAATGAATCCAACATACCCGAAAGATGCTGATGCCAGTATTTAGAGAGTAATTAAGAGATATCGTGCGGACCAATCCACCGCAGGTCTGCTGAGAAGACCCCAGATGGTGTTCCTGATGACCATGTTATTTACCACGATGATGTCCTTCATATTTCTGATACTGGTCGTGACCGACACCTGGTTCCGTTGGTGTTCCGATACCAAGACCGTGATTCCGCCGAGGGATATGACCCTCATGCAGTTCGCGGATATCTGGTTCATGGTGTTCGTCCTGGGCGGTGCGGTAATCCTGCTTACCGCAGTAGTTTGTAAGATTGAGGTATCAAGATTCAGTGAACCTTGGATGGACACTTGGTGCCAGGAACACGGATACGATGATAAGGGCAATAAGATTGATGCAGTGGCCCCCAGCATCCAGGATGCTGTCATGGTTCAGGATACGGCTCGGAAAGAATCGAATCTGTCCAGGCACTTCTGCGATTGCCGTGTATGCGGGAGGATATATGCGGACGATACGCTCACGATGGAGATTTTCCTGAAGAACCTGGCGGATATCGGATGGACCGATATCCAGGTCACTGATAAAGATAGCATTACGGGTGTGTCTGGAGTCTGTCGTGATTGCAGGCAGAATACCGATTGAACGGAGATGAACGAAATGAAGATGACCTGTTCGGAATGTGACAGGGGGGCCGATGTGCTTTTCCCTGTATAGATGGAAAAAGATAAAGATATGGAGAAATCTGGATTGTGCGTGATGCGGTGCATCTGCAAGGATTGCCTCAACAGGATAATGGGGGATAAGCAATGAGGTCCAAGGATTTGTGGTACCTGACCCGCCTTATCAGACTGGTCAACGATGAGGCGGTAGTCCGCATGGGTATTGGGGATATCAATACGCTGGATGCAAGTCATGTGGTTTGTATCCATATCAAATCGGATAATCCCATTTTCGGTACTGCAGAAGGGAAGATTAGACTTCCAGACCTGCTCGCGGGTATCGACCCGTATTCTAAGGAAGAGGTCATATGGGGAGAGGATGGCAAATCCCATATGATAGATGGGATAAGATACCGTCATAAATGGGATACTAGTGATGATTGCGGAATCAGCAAATTGAATTTTGATACCATTGAGGAAAAACACGTTTCAGTAACAATGGTGATTTCTGCTAAAAGACTGAAAACCATGTTGAAGATGGTCGATAACGATACGGGTTGCGGTCTTGCATTCTGTGCCACGAATGGTAAGAAGGGTGCGGTAGTATGTGATACCTGCACTACCGAATGTGGGACGTATGAGGGTGAGGACTTGATGACGATTCTCCCCGATTGTGCCAAGAAGATTATTACTGCTATGTGTGGCGGAGATAAGAAGGAATTTGAGGTATTGTTCGGTAATAATACAGTAATTATCATCAGGGAGAGATATTTGGATTATACCATAGATTTGGTCATTGCTCCCCATATTCTTTGCGATAATGGAGAAACCGCGAAAAGAATCAAATCCCAGTTTTGAAAAGGGTATGCTATTGGCGGAGGTTCTGGCGATATGGCATATCGGATACTCATGCTGATACCCATCCCCATGATTCTCTCGCTGATTGCGATTGTAATCAAACCGTATCTGCTGGGTAGGTTTCAGTAATACATTTTAGGGGCTTCGGCCCCATCATCTTTCTTCTAATTTTTCCAGAGTAATCTTTACCGAATCTCCGATTTCGAGGCCCATCAGGTTCGCTTCTTTGCTGATGAAAACTACTTTCGAACAACCGCTCTTCCCAATCTTTTTAACGGATACGATGGATTGCATTATATATATGAATGATTAAATCATATTTAACCATTGTATCGTTTAAAATGCCAGTGCTTCGAAATAATGGTTCATGGGGGCGGTCACACGGAAGGTGCGGGTCCAATTCCCGTTCACCCGTTCCCATTCCCCGTCTAGGATACATAGGTCGAAGAGTCTGTCCAAAGCAACGGATATCTTCTGACGGGGCAGGTCTGTTTCTTGGACAATCTTGCTGAACCATACTGGCTCGTTGCGGAGATTACAATTGTTGATATAGATTGCGACCTTGAAGTCTGATGACAATTCCGATTTGTTTGTAATCATCACTTCATGAATTGTATCGGTTGATATAAGATTTATCCCAGTTTTCATAAACTATATTTTTATAGTTGAATTGGGATTAACATCTATGACTTATGTTCTGCAGAGGAACCCCAGGGGAAGACAGATTGACGTAGGATATGTCAAACCTAATGTTCTTAAAGCAAAGGCAATCGCAATGATTCAGTATGAGGATGATGAGGTAAACATCTACTCGACCAGGGAAAGTCCCAGATACTCTCCCGTATATGGGGTATATGAAAAGGGTGCGGATGGATTTACTCGCTATCCCCAGGGCCCCGAGATGATTAAATGGACTACCAGGGAATGTCTGGGATATGTCTACAAGAAGGATGGAAAATTCTATTATCATTCTTACAGGAACCATAAGACCACCGAAATCAACAGGTTTGGCAATCCTGTCAAGCCTTCGAAGAGCAAATCCCCTATGGGATATGTGGACGAAGCATTTGCCGAATCCAAGAAAACTATCAAATTGTAAGATGATTGAAATGGCAAATGTTACGAAAGGTTGGCATTCTGTCTACAATTCCGAAGTGTATGTTGATAACGGTAGAATCCAAATGGTCTATGTGAAGAACGGACAGTATGAATCTACCCGTGGTGCAATCTATATGAGGGATGACCCTAAGATTGGGGGATACACTAGACTGTCCGAGAGGGAATGGAAAGGAATGAAATTCACTACATTCCGTTCAGGTATGTCGAAAGGAATCTACATTGTTGAGAGGTATTGATAGCATGGCAAGAATACAATTCGATTCTATTGATTATCCAAGACCCAAAAGATATGAGGCAGATATACCTACTGACAAAGGAATGGTACTGAAAAGGGCAAGCACCCCTAAAATTCTAAGAAGTCAGATATACGAATCTATCAAAAAGGACCGTAGGATGTATACCAAACCTATTGGGATTATCGTAGAATACTATCAGACTGTCGCACCCCGCAAGGTTGAGCATGATTATGTCGGCAGGATTGTCGTTACCGCTTACGATAAAGATATTTATTGGGAGGGTAAAAGGGATTCAGACTACGGCATGGTCAAGGCAGACGGTTCTATAATCAAGGGTAAGTGGCCTAAGACAGAATGATAATCGGGAGTTATTGATAGTATGGCAAAACTCAAAACATTCATGGTATCCCATTCTAACTCTTACAAGGGTACTGAAACAGTCAAAGGCCAGTCTTACAAGACTGTAGCAAGACGTTTCTGGGGGGATAATCTCAAATTCAATGTCATGCACGAGGGCGATGTTCAGGTTCTCAAGAAGTACGCTGACGGTAGGTATTACCTTAAAGGACGTATCACCGAAGTAGACCCTGAACATGACTGGAAGTATGCTGAATCCCAGGCATGGATGAAAGACCTCAACCGCGAATATAGGAAAGTTGGGGGACGTAGGAATTTCGTGAGGTAATTGGGATGGCAAAGGTGATTGTATATCATGTTTTCTGTAATGATGGGCAGAGTAAGTCCTATCATAAAACATTCGACAATCTTAATGAGGCTACTGCATTCTATGACCGTGCGTGTGAGAAATGGGAAGAAGTGGTTCTAAAGAAATACGTTCACACCAAATCTGGCGGTGTCTGGATGTCGGTAGATACAAAGAATGTTTACTGCAATAACCGTAAGGTACTACCCGCATTGAAAGATGGCGCAGTTTATCGCAACATATACGTGAGGTGAAAATGTGGCAAGTTACTACATAAATGGTTACGATAATGGCAAAAGCGAGGCATTGTGTGAAATGCCAGATACTTCCAGCAGTAAATCCGATTTTGTGGATGCTCTGGAAAGAGGATTCGCAAGGTGTATGAATAACAGAATCCCTATCGACTTCAACTGGCTAAGTTATTTCTCTGGATGGTCTGCAAACTGCAAGGAAGTCTATGTTTTGACGAAACCGTATGCCATTAAAATCGGATATCGTGGCCCTGTTGCCACCTTTACTCCAATGTTTATCATAGTCACAAGCAAGCATCTTAAACGGGTCGGAAAAGAACTCGTTCCGAGGTAATTGTGGCGTTTATCGCAATATATACGTGAGGTGAAAATATGGCAAAATCTAAAAAATATGATATGTATTCTGGAAGGTATTTCGAAGTCTGGGTGCAGAACACCAAACAGGTAGGAGTATTCACCGCGAGGGAATGCGGAGAAAAACTCATGGGTCTGTTGACAATGATGGGCAGTACCAATCTGAAATTCAAAGAGGTTGATAAGGCCAAATACCAGGAATGGGTCGAGAAGAAGACTGGCTGGGACAGGTGATATGATGTATCATATATACGGCTACTATGGCAGAAACTACAGCGGGCTGGCTGAATCCACTACCGCACACAGTATTGATGAGTTGACTGATATCGTTTGGGCTTATCTCAACCATGCGGATTTTGTTGAGGTCGTTAATGACCGTAACGGTAAGCGTATCAGATTCAATCCAGATATGTTATCTTACGAAACCATAGAGTATGGCTTGGATGCTTCCGATTTCAAAGGACTGAGCGGACCTGCCAGGAAGACCAAGAAATCCGTTTCCCCTATGGCAGAAGTGAACAAGGCATTCGCTGAATCCAAGAAACAAATCAAACTGTGAGGCGGTAATAATGGTTGCAAAAACGTATCGGTATATGTATGCAGGCACTATGAGGGTTTTTACAATCACTGCAGACTCGATAGTGGACCTTCGTAAAAAATTATTACAGAAGATGAGCACGACCAAAACTACTGAGATATATATCACTTCTTCGAAAACAGAATTTCCAGACGAGGCAAAATCCAAGATATTCCTATGTAATACATATTTTGGAATTATTGGGCAAAATATAGGAATAACTAAGTTTAACGGTAATACTTGGTACGTAAGTAGAAACACAGGTAAACTTATTAGAAGGATGAAGTGAGGTGATTACAATGGTTGATATTAATACAATCTGGGGAACATACACATACAAATCCTACGTAGATACAAGGAAAAGTGCATACTCTGAATTGACTGGTGCATATCAGACCGCTTATGGTCAGATTGAAATCTACCCCAACAGTCATACCAACAAACCGAAGGAGATAATGGAATATCGCCCTAAGTCAAGGCAGGTAGTTACACATCGTGTGGAGAAAAACGCTGTGGCTCTGTACGAGGTCAAAAGGAACGGTGAATTAGGTAACAGGCTGATGTAAGTCGGAGAGTGTGATAATGGCAATGAAACTGTTTCAGATAGGTAAGGTCTATACGGCAAAGGATTCCCATGGAAGGGAAAGGAAATACCTTTGTGTAGACAGGAAACCGTCAGGATTCATCTATTTCAGGGATATAACCTTCTCTGATGATTGGTCATATTCTCTGTCCTCGCCCATTCGCAGAAAACCCATAAAAGAGTATTCCGCCCTGGCATATCCTGCTGAACAGGTAGAAATCGACAAGGGTAGCGCTGGTAGGGTAAGGGGATACCATTCGGGTGTAATCATACTGTCCGCACTGCGTGAACTGTGATTTCCCACATGTCCTATCCAGATGTGTGGATTGACTACTTCGGCTATTCAAACCTTTTAAATAACTATATTATTATTCAATTATAAGTGAGATACATACGCGAGGGGCGGAACGGTCAAACCTCGTGGAAGTTATCAGAAAAAACGGTGATTACAATGGCAGACCAGAAACTTCTATGGAAATCCCCCAACGGTAAATGGGAGATTTATGACGATAGCGATGCAATCAGATTCAAACTCGACTGGAATGACCCCTATTCCGAAGTGGCACAGGTTTATGTTACGGATGGATGGTCTTCACACTACGCTACGATTGATGTGGCTGGACGGGTCGGATTCGGAAAATACAACACATATGGTTTGGATGTTAAAACCGTTAGGGAAAAAGCCTTCTCTATTCTTAGGCGGATGTATCTGGAAAAGAAAAAGAAATCCTCTAAGAAAACCGTACTGCCTTACAGATATTTTGTATATGCTTGGGCGAACAAACACGATGGACGGAAATATAAAGGGGAAACGGATAAAAAGTATTTCCAAAGGTATGAAACCGCAAAAGCGTATGCTAAAAAACTTTGGAATGGTCTGAGCGATTCCCAGAAGACTTATATCTATGTGACCATCGGAAGGTTCTCGGACTCCTATGAATCCATTAAGGATATTCCTAAAAACTATCGTTGGAATCATGCAGGAGAAATCAGCAGGGATAATCCTATCCAATGGTTGGACTAAAGTGATTATATGGTTACAAGTGTTAAAATCGGAAATATATTTTGTCAACCAGCAGATGATTGGGTAAGGTATTACCAAGTAGTAAAATTAAACGGTAATTCAATCCAGGTAGCAGAACTCGCAACTAAATCCAGAACATTTAAAGGCACTACCTGGGTATCCCCTATATCCAATGCTATAATTGATTATCCAATAACTGTTAAATTGAGATATGATACAGGTGGGTGGGGGATAGACTTACCCAGAGGTGGATATGGGTATCGTATGACCGTTG
>OCVV011151953.1_pt1 | contig 19456 bp, 16 predicted proteins | sample 1539721 | NCBI WGS metagenome assembly OCVV01 (sample SAMN02144230, study PRJEB22623) | gut metagenome | biome: sheep rumen | host: Ovis aries | place: New Zealand
GGATCCGATCACAGAGCCGCAGACGGTGCCTGCGATCTCGCACCCGTCTCCCACAATGGCCCGCTGAATATCGGCCTCCGGAGAAATATACTGGGGCGCGATCACGTCGCTCTGGGTATAAATCTTCCAGTAATCTTCATACAGATTAAACTCCGGAATCAGCTCAATCAGCTCCATATTGGCTTCCCAGTAGGACTTCAGTGTACCCACATCTTTCCAGTAGCCGTTGTACTCATAGGCAAAAATCCGGTCTCCCCGGTCGAAGCAGTACGGAATCACATGCATGCCGAAGTCGCAGTTTTCCACGTCTTTATTGGCAAGCAGCGCTTCACGCAGCACCTTCCAGGTGAAGATATAGATACCCATGGATGCCAGGTTGCTCTTGGGCTCCGGGGGCTTTTCCTGAAATTCATTGATTCTGTGTGTCTCGTCCGCCACGACGATGCCGAAGCGGCTGGCCTCTTCCATAGGAACCGGCATCACGGCAATACTGACGTCCGCGTTGTTCTGCTTGTGGAAATCCAGCATCACCTCATAATCCATTTTATAAATATGATCCCCGGACAGAATCAGCACATATTCCGGATTATAATTGTCAATATAGCGAATATTCTGGTAAATCGCATTGGCTGTGCCGCTGTACCACTCGCTGCCCCCGCTCTTCTCATACGGCGGGAGTATGGTGACTCCTCCGTTGGCCCGGTCCAGGTCCCACGGAATGCCGATTCCGATATGGGCGTTCAGCTGCAGCGGCTGATACTGTGTCAGCACACCGACGGTGTCAACGCCGGAATTGATGCAGTTGCTCAGTGGGAAATCAATGATGCGGTACTTTCCGCCAAATGCCACCGCCGGCTTTGCCACCCGCGATGTCAGAACCCCCAGACGGCTGCCCTGTCCTCCGGCGAGCAGCATTGCTATCATCTCTTTGTGAATCATTTTCTTCACCCCAGTCTCAAATATTTTGCTAATGAAAAACCGACTAATTTCCGCTTCTGTCATTTGTCTAAAATGACGAAAAAGGAGCAGAAATCCTGCTGCTGATGATACATATATACTATATCATACGCATAATACTTCACACAATGCTTTCCATCCTGAAATTAAACTTTTTTCTGAAAATACACCCGGTTCTGTACGCTTTACAAATAAACAGGATTTGATATACTTAATCCTTGGAAATCCGGTAAACACGTCAAATGACTTAATTAATAGAAAGCATCTGCCCTTTCGGGCCCTATGGAGAACAAAATGTATAAAATCAGTTATCAGCACCCCGTTCACATTCATTTTATCGGAATCGGAGGCATCAGCATGAGCGGCCTCGCGGAGATTCTTTTAAAGGAACATTTTACCATCAGCGGATCGGACAGCCGCCGCTCCGAACTGACGGACCATCTGGAAAAAGACGGCGCCCGCATTGCCATCGGACAGCGCGCCGAAAATATCACCCCTAATATTGATCTGGTGGTCTATACCGCAGCCATCCACGAAGACAACCCGGAATACGCCGCCGCGAAAAAAGCCGGCATCCCCATGCTGTCCCGGGCCGAACTACTGGGACAGATCATGGACAACTACAGAAAATCCATCGGTGTCAGCGGCACCCATGGAAAAACCACAACCACTTCCATGATTTCCCATATCCTGCTGGCTGCCGATACAGATCCCACCATTTCCGTCGGCGGCATTCTGGATGCTATCGGCGGCAATATCCGCGTCGGCGGACCGGAAGTTTTCCTGACCGAAGCCTGTGAATACACCAACAGCTTCCTTCACTTCCGTCCCACCTACACGATCATCCTTAATATTGAAGAGGACCATCTGGATTTCTTTAAGGATATTGACGATATCCGCCATTCCTTCCATCTGTTTGCGGCCAACACCGATCCGGAAGGCTGCCTGTTCCTAAACAGCGCCATCCCCCACCCGGAAGAAATCACCGCGGATCTGTCCTGCGCGGTGACCACCTTCGGCGTCACCGGCAGTGAAGACTTCACTGCCGCAGACATTTCCTATGATGACCGGGGCTGTGCGGCCTTCACGGTCATCGCCTACGGAGAAGAAGCCGGCCGTCTGCAGCTGAAGGTCCCCGGCGCCCATAATGTGGTGAACGCACTGGCAGCCATCGCCTGCACCTCCTACGCGGGGATTGCCGTTGACACCATTCTCCGGGGACTGTCCGCTTTCGGCGGTACGGAACGCCGCTTTGAATACAAAGGGCAGTTCCGGGGCGCTGCTGTCATTGATGATTACGCCCATCATCCCACTGAGATCCGGGCTACCCTGACGGCTGCGCAGAACTATCCCCACAACCGGATCATCTGTGTCTTCCAGCCGCACACCTACACCAGGACCAAGGCTTTCTGGAACGACTTTGCCGACGCTCTGACCATGGCTGACCTTGTCATTCTCGCGGACGTCTATGCCGCCCGGGAGACCGACACCCTGGGCATCCGCAGCGAAGACCTGGCTGCCGAAGTCCGGAAGCGCGGCACGGAGAGCCTGTATTTCCCTTCCTTCGCGGAAATCGAGAAATATTTATCCGAAAATTGTATGAACAATGACCTGTTGATAACTATGGGAGCCGGAAACGTCTGCCAGATCGGCGAAGACCTGCTGGCAAAATAAGTTATCCACACTATCCACAGTGTCCCAGCTGTTTTCCGTTCCGGCACTGTGGATATTTTTCTGCCTGATTCTGCGGTTTTCAGGGTCTTATCCACATTGTCCACAGAAGCGCAAACCCGCATACAGACCGGGTTTGCGCCCTTTTCAGTCCGAATTGCCTGTGTTATAATACCAGGCGGAAAGGGAGTGAGTCTGCTATGGAAATCATCAATGTCTATCACGAACAGAAGAACAATTCCACTTCTGTGCCGAACAGTTTTATCAGCCATTACATGGTGCATGCCAACGGTGACTACGTGAAGATTTTTCTTCACCTTCTGTACTGTCTCAGCCAGCCGGGCTGCGACTGCACCATTCCGCAGATCGCGGACCACTTTGACCTGACGGAAAGCGATGTCATGCGGGCGCTGAAATACTGGGAGCGCAGCCATCTGCTCCGCCTGGAATACACCGCCGACGGCAGCCTTTCCGGAATCTGCCTGCGGAGCGAAGCCCTCAATTCCGAGGAACAGACCTCGCCGGCGCCCCATGACCAGACCGCTTCCGGCTCTGTGACCAACGCCTTCATTCAGGCTTCCGTTCCGAAACCGGTCGTCTATTCCCCGGAAGAACTGTCCCGCTTCTGCGAGCAGGAGGATGTGGCGGAAATGGTTTTTGTGGCGGAGCGCTACATCGGCCGCAGTCTGAGCGCCTCAGACCTGAACGTTATCTTTTCCTGGTACGATCAGATGCACTTTTCCGCGGAGCTGATCGAATTTCTGATCGAAACCTGTGTCTCAAAGGGCCACACCAGTGTCCGCTATATGGAAAAAATCGCGGAAGACCTGGCTGCCAACCAGATACAGACCGTGGAACAGGCCCGCCGGCTCTTTGACCGTTCTTCCGAAGTCTACCGCACGGTAATGAAATCCTTCGGTGTCCGGGGACGCAACCTGATCCCCTCGGAGGTGGATTATATCAACCGCTGGAACCGGCAGATGAACTTCAGCAGCGAAATGATCGCCGAAGCATGCCGGCGCACGATTCAGGCCATCCACGAACCCAGCTTCGAATATGCCGACCGTATCCTGTCCAACTGGGAATCCCGGCAGCTGCGCACACTGGCGGATGTGGAAAAAGCGGATGCGGAGTACCGGAGCCGCCGGCAGAAAAAGGATGCCGCCGCGCCCAGGGAGTCCGCGAAGATCAAAAGCACCCACTTTTCCAACTTCAAACAGCGGGAAAACGACTACGACGACCTGCAGAAACAGCTGCTGAAAAACTGATCCTGCGGATTTTCCGCACAGAACTCCGTTTTTCTGCTACAATAAATCTATCCGAACCGATACGGGAAATCACAGGACAAGGAATATCAGGAAGGAATTCTTAACCGTATGTCTCTGACCAACACACAATACGATACTCTGATGCGCGCGTATGACGAAAAACAGATTCGCCGGCAGCACGAACGGATCCGCCGGAAAGAAGAGCTGAACCGGGCCATTCCGGAACTGGCTGCCATAGACCGGGAGTTGGCGCATACCAACGTCTCCCTGGCGCGGCATCTGCTGAATGATGACACGGCAGAGACCGATTCCCTCAGGCTTCGGGCGGCAGAACTCCGCAGCCGGCGGGACAGCGCCATTCAGGCCGCCGGATATCCGCCGGATTATCTGGAGCCGCCCTACGAATGTCCGGACTGCAAAGACACGGGCTACATCGGCCGCACCCGCTGCCACTGTTTCCGGCAGGCGGCCATTGATCTGATCTATACCCAGTCCAACTTAAAGGAGATCCTTCCGGAGGAGAATTTCAGCAAATTCTCCCTGGAGTACTATTCCGAAGAGGATATTGACCCCATCTCCGGCCTCAGCGCCCGGGACTGCGCCCGAAAAGCCGAACAGGCCTGCCGGCAGTTTGCCGATTCCTTCGAGGAGCAGGGCGGAAACCTGCTTTTATTCGGGAACACCGGCCTTGGAAAGACATTTCTTTCTCATTGTATCGCAAAAGAACTTCTCGACCACGGGCATTCTGTGATATACTTCAGTGCGCAGCAGTTTTTTGATATACTGGCTGATCACGCATTTCACCACGATTCCGGGAATATGACAGATTATGACAACATCTTCGACTGCGATCTGCTGATCATTGACGACCTGGGAACCGAGCTGCCCAACGCGCTCACGGTATCCCAGTTCTTTGCGTGCCTCAATGACCGGATCATGCACCGGCGCTCCACCATGATCTCCACCAATCTCACCTTAAAAGAGATTGACCAGATCTACTCCGAGCGCATCTCTTCGCGGATCACAGACAACTTCCGGCTGCTCAACCTTCACGGCAGGGATATCCGTATCCTGAAGAAGCTGCGCGGCCGCTGACTTTGCTTTTTACAGTTCACGCTGTAATATTTTATACAACACCATCTAAATCTATGTTTTATGGAGGATTCTCACATGTCATCAGACGAAAGAAATCTTGAGACAATTCCCAAGGGCGCCCTGGGGATCATTCCGCTCAAGAGCTGTTCCAAAATCGGCGCGGAAGTCGACAAATACCTTGTAAAATGGAGAGTTGACCGCCAGCATGAGCACGAAAACGATATCGCCTTCAAAGGCTATACCAGCAAAAGCTATATCGTAGACGCGGAATGCGCGCGTTTTGGCAGCGGCGAAGGCAAGGGTATGATCAACCAGTCCATCCGCGGCTATGATCTGTTTATCCTGGTAGACATCACCAACCACAGCCTGACCTACAAGCTGTGCGGGCAGACCAACCACATGTCTCCGGATGACCACTATCAGGATCTGAAGCGCATCATCGCCGCCGCAGCCGGCAAAGCCCGCCGCATCAGCGTCATTATGCCGTTTCTCTACGAAGGACGCCAGCACAGACGTACTGCCAGAGAATCTCTGGATTCCGCGCTGGCTCTGCAGGAACTGGTGGCTATGGGAGTCGACAATATCATCACCTTCGACGCCCATGATCCGCGGATCCAGAACGCGATCCCGCTGCACGGCTTCGAAACCGTCCGCCCGGCTTACCAGTTTGTCAAAGGCATCCTGAGCGTGGAAAAAGACATCATCATTGACTCTGACCATCTGATGATCATCAGCCCGGACGAGGGCGGTACCGACCGCGCCGTATTCCTGGCCAATGTTCTGGGCGTAGATATGGGTATGTTCTACAAGCGCCGGGATTACAGCCGCATCGTAGACGGCACCAACCCCATCGTCGCCCATGAATTCCTGGGATCCGACTGCAAGGGCAAAGATGTGTGGATCGTCGATGACATGATCTCCTCCGGCGGAAGCATGATTGATGTCGCAAGAGAACTGAAAAAACGGAACGCAGGCAGAATCTTTGTCATTGCCACCTTCGGTCTTTTCACCAACGGCCTGGAGAAATTTGACAAGGCCGTAGAGGAAGGCTTGATCTACCGTGTCGTGACCACCGATCTGACCTATCAGACCGAAGAGCTTCTGAGCCGTCCGTATTACATCAACTGCCGTATGGCCAAATATATCGCTTATATCATCGACACCGTCAACCATGACGCTTCCATCAGCGATCTGTTAAATCCTTACAACCGCATCAAGAAATTCGTTGCGAAATATAAGGCAGAACACAATCAGAACTAACCGTTGCTGCCCCTCGTGATACGCGCCGGAACTCCCGGCGCTGCGCAGGTTTCGGAACGGACAGAAAAGCCGCAGACCGCCGGCGGGAATTCCCGTCGGCGGTCTGCGGCTTGTTTTTACTGTTTCATTTGTCACCTGTGTGTTCTGATCTGTGCCTTCTTACGGGCTGACGCAGATCTGCGCCTTTTACTGGCAGAGCAGGAACTGTTCCATAGCATGGATCGCGTTGGCTTCATCCGCGCCGTCTGCTTCCACCTGGATCTTCATTCCCTTGGATGGGTTGAAGGCCATGATACCCATGATGCTCTTAGCGTTGATGCGATGTCCTTTGTCTACAAGAAAAAGATTACTGGAGAACTGACAGGCTACCTGTACCAGTTCTGCAATTGGATTCTCATACTTATCAGCAACGTCAGCAATTACAATTTCCTTGTTACTCATACCCTTACCTCCATAAATATCTGCTTGTTTATAAATATAAGCCGAATGATTTTGTTTGACAAGCCTCTTCCGGACGAAAGGGCAATATGAACGATAACTTGCAAAAACAGGCAAAAAATTTAGGCATGTTTCCGATGAAAACATGCCTGATTTCCGGCCGATTCCCCACTGAAACAGTCGGAAATCGGCCGGTTTTCCAGTTTTTCAGCCATTTATTGCCTGTGCGCAAAAAACTGCTTCTTACAGCACACCCTGTGCCAGCATAGCGTCTGCGACTTTCTCAAAGCCCGCGATATTGGCGCCGGCTACATAGTCGCCTTCTTTGCCGTAGCGTTTTGCTGCCTGGTCGATATTGTGGTAGATATTTACCATAATATCCTTCAGTCTGGCATCTACTTCTTCGAAAGTCCAGCTGAGACGCTCGCTGTTCTGGGACATCTCCAGAGCGGAAGTAGCTACACCGCCTGCATTGGAAGCCTTGCCCGGAACAAAGAGAACGCCGTTCTCCTGCAGATATTTGGTTGCGTCCAGGGAAGTCGGCATATTCGCGCCTTCCACAACTGCAGTGACACCATTGGCAACCAGTGCTTTGGCATCGTCGATCAGCAGCTCGTTCTGTGTCGCGCAGGGCAGTGCAATATCGCATTTCACGCTCCATACGCCGCGGCCTTCATGATACTCCGCCTGCGGTCTTGCTGCCGCATACTCTGTCAGACGGGCACGTTTCACTTCTTTGATCTCTTTTAACAGCTCCACATCAATTCCATCCGGATCGTAGATCCAGCCTGTGGAATCTGAGCAGGTCACCGGTTTCGCGCCCAGCTGCTGTGCCTTCTGGATCGCGTAAATAGCTACATTGCCGGCACCAGATACGCAGATGGTCTTGCCTTTGATGTCGTTGTTATGGTTCTTTAACAGCTCTTCGGTCAGGTATAATACCCCGTAGCCGGTTGCTTCGGTACGTGCCAGAGAACCGCCGTATGACAGTCCTTTGCCGGTCAGAACACCTTCATACAGATTTTTGATCCGTTTGTACTGGCCGAACATATAACCGATCTCTCTGGCGCCGGTTCCGATATCGCCTGCCGGTACATCCACGTCCGCGCCGATGTACTTGCACAGTTCCGTCATGAAAGCCTGGCAGAATGCCATCACTTCACGGTCAGATTTTCCCTTCGGGTCAAAATCAGAACCGCCCTTGCCGCCGCCGATGGGAAGACCGGTGAGGGAGTTTTTGAAAATCTGCTCAAATCCCAGGAATTTGATGATTCCGATATATACAGACGGGTGAAGGCGAAGGCCGCCTTTGTACGGTCCGATGGCATTGTTGAACTGTACACGATAGCCGGTATTAACCTGTGTCTGTCCCTGGTCATCCACCCATGCCACACGGAACTTGAACTGTCTGTCCGGCTCGGTAATACGCTCTAAAATAGCCTCTTTCCGGTAAAGCTCTTCATTGGCGTCAATTACCGGGCGCACCGACTCCATGAATTCCTCGACTGCCTGCAGAAATTCGGGTTCGGAAGCGTTTTTGGTTTTTACTCTTTCGAGCACTTCATCTACATATCCCATTTGTGTGTTCTCCTTTACTGCTGTTTGTCTCTAACAGTGGTATTTTATTACAATTCCGAAGGACACACAAGAATATTCAGGGATTTGTATTAAAAAAAACAGGCATACCGGTATACCGGTATGCCATGGCATTTCCTGAAAAATCTACTTATAACTCAGCACATAATCCTGATTCTGCACCGAATAGTAAACAATCTGTTTTTTCGTAATCTGTTTCATACCCAGATCCTTCGCGGCTGCCGTTTTGATCTTGAACAGATCGGATCTGGTTTCGATCCGCTTCTGCAGAATGTCATTGGCGCTGATCTTCGCGCTGACCTGGCTCTGCAGTTTGCTGACTTCCGCCGCATGGGCGGTTACCCGGCTCTGCAGGGTAAGATACAGATAACATACCAGACAGACGGCTACAAGAATCATGGAGTAAAACAGAATGGACCGGACGCTCATGCGGGATTCCCGCTCTCTGTTCCTGGCCACACAGTGCTCAATCTGTCGGCGTCTGGCTTCCCTGCGGCGCTGCTCGCGGACATGGGAAGGAACCGCCACCGGCTTTACCGTCAGGTTGCCGCCGAAAGTCGTCGCAATCTCGTAATAGTGCCCTTTTGGTTCGTAATCACCCTTTGGTTCTGCGCTCACAGATCTCCTCCTGATCCCCGTTGCTTTCCATCAAACTGCTGTCATCCTGTTCCGGACAAATCCAGCCGATACCAGATTTAGTATAGCGCAGAACAGAACCCCTGTACAGCTGAAACTTCAGTTTTTTTGTGAAAATACAACCCGTCGGCGATACGGGCCGCCAGCACCACAAAATATAGTGTTCTGCCGACGGTTTCCCCTTCTGCCGCGAAATCCAGATCTTGTGTCTGTCAGGACTTCCGATCCATCTCCAGATTGCCGAATCTGGTATACTCCGGCATCCACACCAGATCCACGGTACCAATGGGACCGTTTCGCTGCTTGGCGATATTGATCTCGGCAATGCCCTTTTTTTCGGAATCCTTATTATAGTAGTCATCCCGGTAAATGAACATGACCACATCGGCATCCTGCTCGATGGCTCCGGATTCCCGCAGATCCGACAGAATCGGGCGCTTGTTGTCCCTTTTTTCCACCGCGCGGCTCAGCTGGGACAGCGCCACCACCGGAACATTCAGCTCCCGGGCCAGCGCCTTCAGGGAACGGGAAATATTCGAGATCTCCTGCTGTCTGGATTCTCCGGATCCTACCATCAGCTGAAGGTAGTCGATAATAACGATCTGGATATCATGCTCCAGCTTGTATTTTCTGCACTTGCTGCGCAGTTCGCTCATGGAGATTCCCGGCGTATCATCAATAATCAGCTTGGACTTGCCGATGGTGCTGGCGCTTTCGATCAGCTTCTCCCAGTCCGAATCGGACAGGTTGCCGTTGCGCAGCAGCTGGGCGTCAATCTTGCCTTCCAGCGCCAGCATACGGTTTACCAGCTGTTCCTTGGACATCTCCAGGCTGAAAATCGCGGCCGCCAGATGATCGATCACCGTTACATGATGCGCGATATTTAAGACAAACGCGGTTTTTCCCATGGAAGGGCGGGCGGCTACCAGCACCAGGTCCGAGGGCTGCAGTCCGGACAGCTTATAGTCCAGATCGATGAATCCGGTGGCAATCCCTGTTACCGTCCCCTGGGTCATGGACGCCTTTTCGATATTGTTCAGGCTGTTCAGAACCACCTGTTTGATCGGCACATAGTCTCCGGTATTCCGGTCCTGCAGCAGGGAAAAAATGCTGCGTTCCGTATCTTCCAGAATCTCGTCCAGTGGTTTTTTCCCCTGGTAACACTCTTCTGCAAGGGACTCGTTGGTGCGGATCAGCGCCCGGAGCATGGATTTCTCCTGGACAATTTCCGCGTAGTAACGGATGTTTGCCGAAGTAGGCACACCGGCCAGCAATTCGCCCGCGTATTCCAGACTGCTGATCTCCGGCGGCGCGTTTTTTTCGCGGAGACGTTCCTGCAGGGTAACCAGATCGGCCGGCTTGCCTTCGTTAAACAGCTCCACAATGGCTTCAAACACCAGCCCGTACTGCGCATAATAAAAGTCTTCTTTTGTAAGTAATTCGGATGCTTCCATGATCGCGTCGCGGTCCATCAGCATCGCGCCGATCACAGACTGCTCCGCCTCCAGGCTGAAGGGCATGGTCCGCTTCATCGGAGCTCCGTCTTCTATCGCCATAATCTCTCTCCGACCGGAATCTACGCCTCAACCACCTGTACCCGCAGGGTTCCCGTTACCTGCGGATGCAGTTTGATGGGCACTTCATAAGTTCCCAGAGCCTTAATCGGATCGGACAGAACCATTTTTTTCTTGTCAAGCGTCAGAGAAAGCTGCTCTTTGGCCGCTTCCGCAATCTCCTTCGTGGATACGGAGCCGAAAATCCTGCCGCCCTCACCGGAACGGATCGAAATCACGACTTTTTTCCCTTCCAGATCCGCTGCCAGCTGTTTCGCCGCTGCCAGATGCTCTGCCGCCACTTTATCATTGTGCTTTTTCTGCAGTTTCAGGTCGTTTAAATTCTTTCCGTTGGCTTCCTGCGCCAGTTTTTTCGGAAAAAGCATATTTTTTGCGTAGCCGTCGCTGACGGATACGATTTCACCTTTTTTGCCGAGAGACTTTACGTCTTCAAGTAAAATTACTTTCATTCCCTGATATCTCCTTCTTTGATCATTTCATCTATGGTGTTCTTGATGATGCTGACGGCTTCCTCGATGGAGCAGTTTGCCAGCTGGGCTCCCGCGGTGCTCATATGTCCGCCGCCGCCCAGGCGCTCCATAATCCGCTGCACGTTGATCTCATCGATGGAACGTGAGCTGATGTAGATCTTTCCGTGATAGTCCGTCAGCACAAAGCTGGCGCGGATTCCCACAATATTCAGCAGTTCATTCGCCGCCTGCGCGCTGGCCACCGTCGGACTTTCGATCTCATCCGCCGGGCATACGCTGATGGCAAAGGAATTGCGGTATACTTCCGCGTGGCGGATGGCTTCTGCCCGGGCCTTGTAGGCGCCCATATCATTCCGCAGCAGCTTCCGGACCCTGGTGGTCTCCGCGCCGCAGCGCCGCAGATAGGCCGCCGCCTCAAACGTGCGGACCCCTGTCTTGGTCATGAAGTTGTTGGTGTCAATCAGTATTCCTGCGTACAGCGCATCCGCTTCCGCGTCGTTTAACTGGATGTCATCATCAAAATACTGCAGCACCTCCGCGATCATCTCGCAGGTGGAAGAAGCATATGGCTCAATATAGGAAAGCACCGCTCCCCGGATGGTCTCCTCCCCGATTCTGTGGTGGTCGAAGACAACCACCATCTTTGCCCTGGCCAGAAGCTGCGGGCTCTCCGTATAGCTGGGCCGATTGGTATCCACTACAATGAGCGCCGTCTGGGGCTGCAGCTGTTCCAGCGCTTTTTCCGAAGTAATCAGCAGATCCTCCGGATATCCGTGCTCCGGCGAAAAGCAGTCACAGATCGGCCGCAGGGAAGTATTCACTTCATCCAGGACAATCTGGGCATGTTTGCCCAGCTGTCTGGCCGCGCAGTAAACGCCGATGGCCGCGCCAAAAGAGTCCACATCCGCAATGGAGTGTCCCATGATGTAGAAATTATCCCGCTCGATAATGATCTCCCGCAGAGCCAGCGCCTTGACACGGGCCTTGACACGGGTGGATTTGGCTACCGGTTCGCTGTTGCCGCCGAAATAGGCCACCCGGTCTCCGGTCTTTAATACCGCCTGATCCCCGCCACGGCCGATGGCCAGTTCGATGGCGGCTCTGGCGTACTCATAGTTTTTCGCGTAGCTTCCACCCGCAAATCCCAGTCCCATACTCAAGGTCATGGAGCTTTCATTTCCCAGACGGATGGTCTTGATATCTTCCAGCAGGCTGAACTTATTTTCTTCCAGTTCTTCCAGATACTGCTTCCGGAAGACGACGAAATATTTGTCTTTTTCGATTTTTTTCACTAAGCCGTCCACCGAGGCAAAGTAACGGTTCACCTTGCGGTCTGCCAGCGCCAGCAGCAGGGACTGCTTGACCTCTTCCACGGTATCGGCGATCTCTTCGTAGTTGTCAATATAGATCAGCCCCGGGATCATCTTCAGGTCTTCATTTTCCCGTTCGGCCCGCATCAGACGGGTTTCATCAAAGAGCTGGATCATATAAATGGCGTTTCCGCCATCCGCCGCGCAGGACTTTTTCTTTTCTTTCCTGGACTGCTCCGGCGCACTGCCGGCTGCATTCTCCGCGTCCGGATCCCCGATTTCCAGACGGATCCTGTGGATATGGGCCCGCAGGCTGCGCTCCTCATAATCCACAATAAGGTCCTGTTCTTCTTCTTTTTTCAGGCGTTCGATGGTAATCCCGCTGAACACGGAGGTGATGGATTTGCGGTAGTCTTTGCCCACATCGGTCAGTGCCGTAAACTGCTCATTCACCCACAGAAGCTTGCCTGCGCCGTCTGTCAGCGCAATGGGGATGGAAAAATGCTCCATCATCTGCTTCAGAATCGAATTATACTGCGCGGCAAAATCCACCATCTCATCCAGGATCCGCGGTTCGCCGGACTTCAGGAAAATCCCAAGCACAGCCAGATACAGCGCGATAATCACTGTACCCAGCGCTCCCGCGCGGATATCAATCAGATATATCAGTACATTCAGCACCGCGAAGGCAATCGTCAGAAGCAGCGGAACTTTGGAGTATTTCTTAAGATTGTCATAGATTTTGATATCATCTGGCATGGTATAAACCTCCGAGTGTATATGATTATAACATATCCGCTCAGGCTTTCCTACTTGGATTTATGCTTGCCGGCCCGGAAGAAGTCCCTGGTCTCCTTCACCACAACTCCGCTTAAGGTCAGGATCGCGATCATATTCGGGATCGCCATCAGTCCGTTGAAAATATCCGCGATGGTCCAGACTGCGCTGACCGTCATGTAGGGTCCGATAAACACGGCCAGAATGTAGAACCAGCGAAAGATCCGGATGGCCTTTGTCTTCCCGCCGGTGATATACTCCAAACAGCGTTCGCTGTAATAATCCCAGCCTAAGATGGTGGTAAAGGCGAAAAACACCAGACACAGCATCAGAATAAAGGCGGATACCCGGGACGGGAACGGAAGCCCGTGCTGGAAGGCATAGGTGGTCACCTCCACGCCCTCGATGCCTTTGACCTGCCATGCACCGGTCATAACAATGGAAAGTCCGGTCATGGTACAGATGACAATCGTATCAATAAAGGTACCGGTCATGCTGACCAGACCCTGACGCACCGGCTCCTTGGTCTGTGCCGCAGCCGCCGCGATCGGCGCGCTGCCCAGGCCTGCCTCGTTAGAGAAGATACCGCGGGCAATACCTTTCTGCATGGCAACAAACATCGAACCGACCACGCCGCCGGTCACCGCCCGCGGGCTGAAAGCTCCTTTGACCACTACTGCCACGGCTGTTGGAATATGCTGAATATTCAGAATAATCAGGGTCACCGCAAATACCACATAGATAATCGCCATAAACGGTACCACAATCTGGCTGACATTGGAGATCCGCTTGATGCCTCCGATCAGCACCAGGGCAACAAAAAAGGTAAGCACCAGGGAGGAGATCACCACCGCCCAGGAGTAGGTTCCCAGCGCCGGGATCTGTACCGTGTGCAGTGCCTTCGGATCGAAGAAATTCTTAATCGCGCTGGAGATTCCGTTTACCTGGCTGAAGGTACCGATACCAAACAGACCGACACAGCAGCCAAAGAAGGCAAAGATCTTTGCCAGCCATTTCCACCGGGGCCCCATACCCCGTTCAATATAATAAAACGGTCCGCCAAGGCTGTGCCCGTTTTCATCAACGGTACGGTATTTGACGGCCAGAAGGCCCTCTGCGTATTTTGTGGCCATACCAAAACAGGCCGCCACCAGCATCCAGAACAGTGCCCCCGGGCCGCCGGTACATACGGCGGTAGCCACGCCGACAATGTTGCCGGTTCCGATGGTCGCCGACAGGGCAGTACACAATGCCGCAAAGCTGCTGATTTCTCCGCTTCCGCCCTCTTCATTCCGCACCATCCATTTCAGCGCCAGCGGCAGGCGCCGAAACTGCATCACACCCATGCGCACGGTCAAAAGCACACCGCCCGCCAGAATCAGGACCATCAGGGGGACTCCCCACACGTATCCGTCCACGGCAGTGATCACATCATTAATCATTTTCCACATAACTTTTCTCTTTCCTTACGCCAGCGGCCCCCACAGCCGCCATTTCCAATCTCCGAAAAACAGAAAAGGCCGCCGCTGAACCATCAGCGGCGACCTCACGCATACTGCTAAAATACCGTGTAAATTAGTCCTGTACGTATGGCATCAGGGCGATGTGACGGGCACGTTTAATTGCTACCGTGATAGCACGCTGATGTTTTGCACAGTTGCCGGTTACTCTTCTCGGCAGGATCTTGCCACGCTCAGAGATGTATCTCTTCAGCTTGGCTGTATCCTTGTAATCGATTACATTATCTTTGCCGCAGAATACACATACTTTTCTTCTTCTGCGATTGCCGCCTCTTCTGTAAGAGCCGCTTTTGCCTTCTTTATTGTAAGCCATGATTGTACTTCCTCCTTAATTAAACGGCAGCTCCTCATCGATTCCGTCCGGAATATTCATGAAGCCGTCTCCTACTGCCTCGCCCGGAGCCGGTGCTTCCGCGCCTGCATTCTGCCGATAGGATGCCGCGTGTTCCGCACTTGCTGCCTTGCTCTCAGCAAATTCCTGTTCTTCCACGATCACATCTGTGGTATACACTTTATTGCCGTCACGGTTGGTATAACTGCCGGTCTGGATTCTGCCTGTAATGGCGATCTTGATCCCTTTGCGCAGATACTTCTCCGCAAACTCCGCCTGGCGGCCGAAAGCCACGCAGCCGATGAAATCCGCGGTCTGGGAATCTCCCTGACGCTTGAATCTGCGGTCTACAGCCAGTGTATATCTTGCAATCTGTGTGGCGTTCTCACCCTGTGAATATCTCACTTCAGGGTCTCTGGTCAAACGTCCCATTAAAATGACTTTGTTCATAGGATCACTCCTTAACTAGCTTTTATGCCTCGTCTTTCTTAACGCATAAAAATCTGAGCACGTTGTCCATAATACGAACATTCTGTTCTAACTGAGCCGGAACAGTCTCGTCAGCATCGAACTGGATGAAGTAATAATATCCTTCGCTCATCTTCTGAATCTCATAAGCCAGTTTCTTCTTTCCCCAGTCCTCAACTTCTGTCACAGTTCCACCGAAACGCTCGATGTAACCTTTCGCTTTGTCGACAACTGCAGCTCTGGCGTCGTCTTCGATTCTGGCATTCACAATCAGTGCTAATTCATATTTGCTCATGCTTTCTTACCTCCTTCTGGTCTTGTGGCCCCGGATCTTCGTCCGGAGCAAGGAACGCTAACGACAAACAGCGGTGCTGCTTACTTAATTAACGTAAAAAATATATCACAGAGTGATATTATATCAGAAACGCATATCTGCAGCAAGTATTTTTTCCATTTTCTTTTCCGGCAAAATTACCGAATTCTCTGCGGAATTCTTCCTGATTCCCGGAAATTTTACAGCTGAATCCCCTGCAGCGCCGCCACCCGGGTGAATACCTCGCCGATCTTTTCATGGATCACCAGCGTATCCGCGTTTTTCCGGATATTCAGTTCATCCCGGTTAATAATCACCAGATATTTTCCCCGGAAATAATCAATATAGGACGCTGCCGGATACACGGTCAGGGAGGTGCCTCCGATGATCAGCATGTCCGCGCCGGCAATGGCTTCCACCGCGCGGCGCACCGCGTCTTCCGGAAGTCCTTCTTCATACAGCGTGATATCCGGGCGGATCATCCCGCCGCAGGCGCAGTGGGGCACCGGTTCTTCGGATTCAAATATATAATCCGCCGGATAGGTCTTCCCGCATCGCACGCAGTAGTTGCGCAGGGCGCTGCCGTGGATTTCACAGACGTTTCTGCTGCCTGCCTTCTGGTGCAGACCGTCAATATTCTGGGTCACAACGGCGTCTAATTTGCCGGTGCGCTCCAGCGCCGCCAGATACCGGTGGGCATTGTTGGGCTCGATCTTCCGGGTGTCCATCTTCTGCCGGTGGTATTCAAAATACACCTTCGGTTCATTCATCAGACAGCTGTGGCTGAGCAGATATTCCGGCCGGTACTGATCGAACCGGACGTCGTGCTGGTTGTACAGACCGTCCTTGCTGCGGAAGTCCGGGACGCCGCTCTCTGTCGACACGCCTGCTCCGCCGAAAAATACAATATCCTCAGATGCGTCTATCCATTCCTTTAACTTTCTGATCTCATCCATAGACTGCTCTCCTCCCTGTCTGCTTCCTGTTCCCGCGGATCCTGCCGCCCGCGGCATTCCACTTGATTTTACCACATTTCCTTTCATTTCTTAAGATTCCCTCACAGAAATTTCAGAATTTCCGCGGGCCGCAGATATTGACAGAACCGCGGTTCTGCTATTTAATGATTACAGTGCCGGGAGATCCGGCACAGAGGGGCGGCTTACTGCCCCTGTCATTTTATGACTTCAGCAGCTACTGTACGTCACATGGACCCTCCATCTGACGTTTTTTTATTCAGGACGGACATATGATGAATCAGACCAACAACTCCCCCAACCGCCGCTCCCCGCGCGCTTTTTTCAAGGAAAATATCTCCTTCCGGCTGGCACCCCGCAAATGGATCCGCCTGCTGGCGCTGGCAGTTACTGTATTTATGCTGCTTTTCGTGCTCCGGTACCGGAATCTCTATCTGCAGGAGGGAAACGCCTACGGAGCCGCGGTTCTGGCTTTTTCCCTGCTGGCCGCGCCTCTGGCCGGCTTTTTCATCGGCGTGCGTGTCACAACCAGTGACAAAATGACCTTACCTTATTATACTGTCATTTTCTTCCTGATGCCCATCGCCTCCATGCAGATGGTGGAGACCTTCAACGGGAAATTTATCTACAATTTCTCCGTACCCACCTTTCTGCTGAACTATGCGGTCTATCTATTCTTTTATCTGCTGGTCTATCTGTTTTCCGGCAGATATCACTTAAGCGGTCTGGTGGTGAATATTTCCCTGTATGTACTGGCCATGCTGAACTACTGGGTTGATCTGTTCCGGGGCACCCCCTTTCTTCCCACGGACATCTCCACCTTCGGCACCGGCATGGAAGTGGCGGACGGCTATACCTACGAACTGACCTGGCAGCTGATCACCGCCTCCATTCTCATGTTTCTGATCTATCTGCTGAATAAGGAAATGAAAAATGTCCGTCCCTTTTTCCGGGCTTCCCGGGTCCTGGCCCGGGTTCTTTCCGCCATTTATGTCCTTGTGGTCCTTTTCATCCTGTTCTGCACCAGTTTTCTGGCCAATCGGGGCTACAAGCCGGATTTCTGGGATCAGAGCCGGGGCTACCACAACACCGGCACCCTGTTTAATTTCTGCCTGAATTTAAAATACCTGCATATCAGCAAGCCGGAAGGATATGATGTCACCAAGCTTTCCGACCTCATCGACCGGGAAGTCTCCAAATACGAAACCGACGGCGATTCCTCCACCTCCGTCAGTCTGCTGACGGGAAAGGATACTTATAAAGCCGGAACGGCCACGCCCAATGTGATCTGCATCATGAACGAATCCCTGGCAGACCTGGGCACCCTGGGGGATCTGAAAACCAACAAAGACTACATGCCGTTTATCCACAGCCTGACCAGGAATACCATCAAAGGCACCCTGCAGGTTCCCGTCTTCGGCGCCGGCACCAGCAATACGGAATATGAATTCCTGAGCGGAGATTCCATCTCCTATCTGCCGGCCGGAAGCAATGTATACCAGTCTTATATAAAAGAAGACGACCACATGCCCACCCTGGTATCAAATATGAAACAGCTGGGATACTCCGCCACGGCCTTCCACCCCTACTACGCTTCCGGCTGGAACCGGATTAATGTATACAAGAATTTCGGATTCCCCCGCTATGTCAGCATCGAAGATTTCGTAGACGCAGATATTCTGAATACCTATAAGAAAAATAACGATTCCTACGAATACGAACAGCTGTTAAAGGAGCGCTATCCAAACCGGAACATGCTGCTGCGCCGCTTTGTCAGCGATTCCTATGATTTCCGGATGGTGGAGAGCATGTACCGCAAGCGGGACACTTCCAAACCCTTTTTCCTGTTCAACGTAACCATGCAGAATCACGGCGGATACGCGATGGATTACGACAATTTCAAGAAAGGCATCTCTATCCGCAGGCCTGCCGGAAATTATGAAAAAGCCACCCGCTATCTGTCACTGATCAAATATTCAGACAGTGCCTTCAAGCAGCTGGTGCAGTACTTCCAGAAAGTGAAAGAACCCACCATCATCTGCATGTTCGGTGATCATCAGCCCGCGGTGGAAGACAGTTTCTATGAATCGCTGTACGGTACGGATCTGGATTCCTTAAGCCCGGAACAGACCCAGCAGCGCTACACCACGCCCTTTGTCATCTGGGCCAATTATGACATTCCGGAGGAAACCCTGGACAAAATCAGCGCCAACTATCTTTCCACGCTGGTTTCCCAACTGGCCGGTCTGCCCCAGACCCCTTATCAGAAGTTCCTGGCGGCCATGTATCAGGAGCTTCCGGTCCTGGATTCCGTAGGCTATATGGACCGCAGCGGCCGGTATTACAGCTACAACGACAAAACGAATTACTCCGGCCTTATTGCCGATTACCGCTGTCTGGAATACAACCACCTGATCGACCGCAAGAACCGGCAAACTTCTCTGTTTACGCTGGCGGGCAGTACCACAGGAAGTTCCGGAAGCTGACCGGGTAAGCATCACCGGCCATAGCCCCGGCGACCGGGTGAAAGCGTCGCCTGACACTTTCCGGCGGCTGAATGAAAAGCATTCCCTGGCATAACCCGCCGGCCGGGTAAAAAGCGTCGCCTGACATAACCCGGCGACCGAATGAAAAGCATTCCCTGACATAACACGCCGGCCGCAGGGAACCCATCGACTCCCAAAAGAGGAACCGCCGACTCCGGCATCTTGTACCGACCCCAAAAAGTTAGACCAAAAAATCTAACGATTGGAGGTCGGTATTTTTATGTCCAAATATTCCTTTGAATTTAAAAAGAA
>OCVV011226229.1_pt1 | contig 19456 bp, 19 predicted proteins | sample 1539721 | NCBI WGS metagenome assembly OCVV01 (sample SAMN02144230, study PRJEB22623) | gut metagenome | biome: sheep rumen | host: Ovis aries | place: New Zealand
AACAAATTGTTTCAAAACCGATTTCAGAGCTTCACGGAGCTTTATATTTTCCTCGTGCTGCTTCATCCAATGTTTCTTATAATAATTGATAACGTTTTCGTTATTAACCCTTTTAGACATATTCAACGTCTCCTCTTTCGATTGCTTCACGGATGTAGTCTTCAGTTTTTGCAGCTTCATCGAAGTCTTCTGGGAGACCGTAATAAGCGCCTTTTTCAGGAACATATACAAGTCCAAAAGCTTCAAGACCTACTTTCTCTTCTGCAAAAACATACATACCTTTCAACATAATCTTCCTCCTATTTTACTGTTATTCTGTCCCACTTTGCAATGGACCCAGGGACCTTTGCCCATTCTTTACAAAAAGTCTTAAACTCTGTTGTTTCATCAGCTGTGAATTCATCAACAACCCGACTTTTCCAAAGAAGACTTCCATCAGAGCTATAAACTGCATACTGAACTTTATCATTTTGATGTTCAGCTCTTAAAACAGCCAAGGAAATCCCTTTTACGATAGCATCAACGATTGCAATTACACCAATCACTGCAAGGATGTATACAACTATCATTTTGCTCTCCTTATCTTGACATAGCCCAAAGACCTACACAACCAACAACACAGATAGCAATTACTGCTATAGCAAAGTCACTCATTTCCATTCCAACCAAGTAATATCTTTAAGATATACCTTACGACCTTTGTAAGGGCTGTAATCATCGTCAGTAACGATTTCAATATAATCTTTTTTGAAGTTTTTGCCAAGGTGAAACTGAAACTCAATATCGCCTTGCATAAACTGTTCTTTTCCGTTATACATAAAGTATATTTCAGAACATCTTTCAAAAATATTTGACTGATATATGAAAGAGTCCCAACTCATATTGCAAGGATAAATACCTTTTGTCTTTTCGTTGATAAAACTTTCAAACTTCTTAAACTTTGGCTCCCAGTACTTGCGTCTAAGAATACCATAAATGTGTCGAACAGGAGCAGTAAAATCCTGTCCAAGGCAGTAAAGGAAACGACTCAGTTCACGCTTGCTGAACTCGAAAGGAGCTCCAGTTTTCAACATATCAATGTAAAAGAAAAACAACTTTGAACCGCTCTTTCCCATCTTACCAAACCTCTTCTTCAACGTTGTCGTGGAACTCAGCGCCAAGTTCAACATAAGCCTGCATTACTTTCTGAACCTTTTCGTAAGGTCCTGCAGGAATAAACCAGTCCTGTCCGTAGTCGATGTAAAGGCCAACTTCCTTAGGATCTTCAGGATTGCGGGCTTCGTGAATTCCGTTTCTAAGGAGTGTATCAACATACCACCCAGGAGTCATCTGAACCCAAGTTGTTCCGTTTTTACGGGTCTGTCTTTCAAGAAGATGAGCAGTAGGCGCGCAAGGTTTATTCTGCCAATCTGTTTCAAAGATTGCAACTCCCCATTTTTCATCCACAAACTTAACTGCCTTAGCCTTCTTTATATCCATAAGTTCCTCCTTTTATCGAACCATTTACAATAATAATATAAAGAAGTCGGTTAAGAAGTTTAATTTTTCACTAAATTTTTATTAAAGTTAATATATTTTTAGAGGTTATTTATGGGTAGAAAAGCCAAGTTGATACGAGTAAACTTTACTCCTGCTGAAAACGTCGCTGCATTTATTGTAGCTTTTGTTGATAATGAAAAAGACGGATTTAAGAAAATTGTTAAAGAAGCTTATTCTAATTGGTCAACTGACAACAACATCAACTGGGAAGAAAAACAGCTTAAAATCGTAACTGAGCTTTCTTCTTATTCATTTGTTGCAAATGTCGATCTTGATGAAAAGTATTCTGATTGGGAAGACTTTTATATCCTTCATTTCCAAAAAACATCTGATTATAAGGTCCGTTAATATTTATTTATGTTAATACTTAAGTCTCTTCATCTTGAACATTTTATGTGTATCACTGAGGCCGATTTAAATTTTGATGCAAACTGCATTATTATTGAAGGTGATAACGGTCAGGGAAAATCGGCAGTTATGGAAGCGATTGCAATTTGTCTTTCAGAAAGAAAACGCTCTGACTCTGTAAAAGAGTTTATTCAAAAGCCACACGACCACGCAAAAATTATTCTTGATTTAATTTATAACGACGAACAGATACTCTTTGATGTAAACCTTAATCATAAAGGAGGAACACCTCTTGAAAGAGATGTGCTTTATAAAGGTAAACATTATATCAACTCTGAAGTAACTGATCTTATTAAAGAACTCGACTTTACATTTTATTCAGACATTATTATGCAAATGCAAGGACAGGATGATATTGCAACAATGACTCCTGTTATGCGTCTTAACTTATTGCAGCGTCTTTTCCAATTTGATTTTACTGAAGAGATTGGCCCAATTCAGGAAAAGCTTGAAGAGTTTGTAAAGAACAAAACTTTGGATATTGATAAGATTGACTTCTTAGAGAAAGCAAATAAACAAAAAGACACAACATTGAAATCTTTGAAAGAAAAAGATTTTGACTTTTCAAAAGAAGATTACGATAATTATAAAAATGAACTTGATGACAAAAAAGCTCAGGTTGAAAAGTTGAGCAACGACTTGGATAAAACATTTGAAATCTTGCAAAAGAAAACAGACATCCAAGGAATGATTGATACAATTGAAAATCAGCAAGCAGGTATTGCACAAAAGCTTCTTGATAATAAGAAAGCTGCTGAAGCATTAAAGAAAGCTGATTACCCAACGCAGATTTCTTCTTTAGGAACTGGCGAAACTGATGCTGTGATGAAGAAAGCTGCTGCTGAAGATATTATCAAAACTAAGAAAGATGCAATTGCTCAATTGGAAACTTCAATCTCAAGTATCAATGTTCAGATAGGTGAGCTTAATGCCGCAAAAAAGAATTGTGACCATAAGCTTGAATTAGCAAAGAAAGGTATTTGTCCTGAATGTGGAAAGCCTACTGATGATATTGATGATGTAAAGATTATCAAGGAAAAAGAAGAATACGATGATAAGATTGGCGATGAAATTGAAAAGAAAGACAATCTTATTATTGAAATGAATAAATATAAAGATGAGGTTGCAGCCCAGCGTAAGCAAATATCTGTTCTTGAAGCAAGCATCTCGAGATTTGATACTGAAGCAAAAATGTTGGAACAGCAAGAAGCTGCAGAAAAAGCAAAACTTATCCCTGAAGAAAAGATTAAAGAATATGAGGATAAGCTTAAAGAACTTGATGAAAAGGCAAAACCTTTATATGATTTAATTCACGATTATGACAACCAATTGAGTGACAGAAACAAAAAGACACTTGAGAAGTCTAAATTAAAAACTGAAATTGCTGACCTCGAGAAAAAGATTAAAGACTCTGATGAGATTGCAGACCATAACAAAGTTGTTGAGCTTCAGAGAATGTCAATCAAAAATGAAATACTTGAAAATGAAAAGAACATTGAAGTTTTCAGAAACTTAATTTCAGATATTGACTTGAATGTTCAAACTTACAATGAAGTATTAAGAGTCCTTGATAAAGAATTGCCTAATTACCTTGTAGTTAAAACTTGTGCAAAGCTTGAGGCTGAAATGAACAACTTCGTAAACATTGTATTCCCAAACTTCCGTTTGAGATTGTTGCAATCAAGACGAGGTGTTGAGTTCTTTTACACAACTGACCCAAATGTTGATATGACTGATATTAAGAAACTTATCAATTCAAAAATGGCTTCAGGCTATGAAAAATCAGTTCTTGGCCTTGCTTTTAAGGTTGCATTGTGTAAAGCTTACAATCTTTCATTTATTGCTCTTGATGAAATTGATGCCGCTGCATCTGAAGGCAATTCAGTTCTTACAATGGAATCTTTAATAAGTTCAAACATCTTCAATCAGATTTTCTTTATTACACATAAAGAAGCAACTCGTGACATCATCAAGTCATTAAGTAGTTCAGTTATATGTTATCATACTGAAAAAGGTGTATTCACAAATGAAGACGCAGATTAAATTGTGGTTTAAGTTCAACAAGTATTCTTTTATCGAACTGGGTTGGTCTCTTGGGTCATTAGTTTGTGATATACTTATCGCTCATCATTGGTGGGGTAATTTGTTTACCCCGCTTCATATTGTGTGGTGGGTTATTGCTGTGCCTTGGACATTGTTTGGATTTTATCGAGCCTTTGAGTCTTTCAGGTCTTACAAGTATCGTATTGATGATTACTTAAAAGTAACTGAAATGTTCCAAAGATATGGTGTTAAGAAAAGCGTATTATACAACTTACAGCAAATACCTTGCTCTGCAACTGTTGCAGAACAACTTATAAAAGACTTTGATGTAAAGGATGTTAAACTTTACACTGATGACTTATAATCCTGAGAACGCTTTTGTCATATCGTTCCAAGCATTACCTACATCTTTACCTGCATTATTAACGCTACTAACATAAGCTTCACCACGATCTTTTGCCCACTTTTCTGCTCTTTTCATTGGTGTTTGTTTTCCCATAGCGTAATCAATTGCAGCATCAATAAACATACTCATTTGTGATGTTACCCAAGTGCCTGCATCATCATAGGTATCAAGTTTATAAAATCTTTTGTAAATAAAGTCATAAGTAAAATTAACAGGACCTGCGTTTTCTCTTTCAAACTTTATTGCATCTGATGTGCCAAGAATCTTAACATCTTCAAAAATAAATCTTTCGTCCATTTTATCAGTAAGCTTTGTTCTGAATTTAAAAGAAGGCGTTGTTCTTTTTACAATTATATCAAGTCTTTTTGTAGTTTTTAATACATTGAACAAGTCGTCCTTTTTTGCAGGAGTTGATATAACTGAAATGTTTTTACTTAAAGCTTCAGTAACATAATTGAATCCTGTCTTATCAAAATGAAGATTTTTGAGGTCTTGTTTTCTTTTTGTATTAAGTTCCTCTTTTTCTTTATCAAGTTCTTCACAGAGGTCATAATATAACTTTGCGCATTCTTTACGTTTATTCCAATGGTCATATATGTAAAGGGCTTCAAGATCCTTTTTGTATTCATCAACTTCTGCTTGAATCTTTTTCTTTTCTTCTCGTTCAGCTTTTAGTTTTGCAAAAAAGCCTTCTGCCTTTTCACTATCTGACTTTTCTTTATTCTTTTTCTTCTTTGTGTCTTCAATGTATCTTTCAGTATCAAACTGCATCTGACTTCTTAAATGTGTATAGAAGCCGCTGAGGTCAGTGTGTTCCTTCAAATATTTTTCTTTTTGTTCTTCAACATACTTTTCATATTTATCAGAGTCTTCATCAGAGAACTTTGCTTTCTTACCCGCAATAAAATCATTTACGATTGAAGTAGAGTCTTCTTCCAAAGCAACTTTCCAATCGGCTTCATATTGTTCGTCAAGTTCTTTTTGTTTTTTGAGAATTTCTTCAAGGTGGTCTTCATAATCATCTTGTATCTTTGCAGCTGCTGAGTTCTCCAATCCTTTAGTAATTGCTGAGCCTTTACCAAATAAGTTTGACATATCAGTTCCTGCGAGTTCATTGAATGCTGAAATGTAAGCAAGTTTTGTATCACCTCTTATTGAGAATGAAGAGCGCCCAGGTGTGTCAATTCCATCAAGAGGTCTTTCAACAACACCACTTGCATAATTGATTGTGCCTGACTTTCTTTGATATGCTGGGATGTCAATTGAAGCTATACGAGCAGATAACAATGTCGATGAGAACAAAGCCTTAATGAACGCCTGCCCTCTGCCAAGCAATTTTGTATCGTGTGTATCATCATCTCTTATTCTGAAGTAAACATCATACATATTTGACATCGCATCAGGATAGTTGATTGCTTCCATCTCAGTTAATGGCTGATTATTAAATTTCATATTTATAACTGGGTCAGCATCATAATCAACTGTATCTGAAACTGATGTTGTGTACACATCCTTCATATCACTATAATCTGTAGGAGAAGGTGTTACAGGATTTAAGTCGGCTACAGGGTCTTCCATAACGGGAAGAGGATTTCCTACATCAAGAGGATTTGCTCTTAACATTGGGATTGCAGGATTTATACCTACGCCTGTACCAAATGCGCCGTCTGATGAACTGCTTGTAACTGAGTCTTTTGTATTTTCAGCATAAGAATTGCTATCGCCATTATTTCCGTTTCCATTACCGCCGCCTGAAGAGCTGTTGTTATGATTGCTTAAGTCATCAACAACATCCTTTAAAACTCCATATAAAAACTGAGCAGCGCCTTCAGACTCATTTTGATTTACATTACCAACTTTGCCATAATTGCTTGTTGCTTCTGAAAACATCCCTGTTTCAAAACCGTCAGCAATAACATTTACAATCTTTCCATAAGGATCGCCTGCAGGTCCTGTGATATTGACTTCATTAGCAATTTCTTCGCCTTTATATCCGTTTGCATTTCTTTCAGTAAAGATGTCGCCGTTGTTTATAACAGCATTACCTTTTTCACCATAGGGAGCGGGACCTTGAGCACCTGTGTTGCTGTTCAAGCTTATTGTTGAGGAACCATCATCTTTTGAAGTTGTCTGACCATTATATGAAGTTGGGCTTGAAAATTTATTTGCGCCACTTTTAGAGCCTTTCCCTTTATACTGACCCTCTCCATTTTCAGGAATGTCATCTGGCCCTGATTGGTCAAATATACTTAATCTGTAAGAATCTGCCATATTGAAAAATTAGTCATAAAAAATGGCGGTCATAAGAGACCGCCATAAAACAGATAATTGCTTATCTAGGAAAATTACAAGTTTGTGTTTCCTTCACCTGGGTTTCCTGCAGCGAAGCCTGGGTATTTAACCTTACCGAACTTGAAGTCAACTGTGAACTTGATAACGTCTGCACCGTCAGTTGAGAACTTAGGCATTGTAACTTTTGTTACGATACAGTTCTCAAATACCCACTGAAGACCACCTTTGATAAGTCCTTCACCTGGGCCTGCATTTGGGTTTGAGTATTCCTCAAGTCCCTTAGGTGCACCTGCCAAAGCGCCTGCTGCTGAGTTTCCTGCTGCAACGATAGCAGAGTCAATTGTTTTAACAGTTACTTTACCAACTTTGTCGATATTTGCGTTTGATACACCACCTGTGTTAGGGTCAACGTGCCAAGAAAGCAAAGAAGTAAATGCCTGATAAAGTCCATATTTTGCATCCATTCTAAACTCGAGTGAGAATGCTCTTTCAAAGTTCTGCTCTGTCTTTACACGAGGATATTTAACACCGTGATATGCATTTTCATATGTAGGAGCTTCAACATCAGGAATTTCAAAACCTGAAGCACGAACAGTTGCGTTCCAGTTAGCAAACTCTAACTGAACATCATACATATTTGTCTGTGCATCAGCGCCTGCTTCTATCAATGCTTGAAGTCCGCTATTTACTACATCACTCATTTCAATCTCCTATGATATTTATTTAGTAACCAAGATGAAGTCTTCGTTCAGCCATTTTTGCAATAACAGCCAAAGTATTAGGACTTAAATCGTGGTTGTAAAGTGTCGTGTTATATTTTGATTTTATAATCATCGCACCGCCAAATGTTCCTAACGCCTCTGTAACTTGTAAACAAAGAATGCAAGGATGGTCAGGAGTATCTTGTGGGTCCAACATAATCCTAATTATCAAGTCATCAGGCACCAAATACACATTGTGTGGCACAACAATTTGATAAATTTCTTTGTTTTCTTCTGCAGCTGCGTTAACTAAAGAATTGACAGTATAACCACTTTCGATGTTTCCACCAATACGACGATAAGGAATATCTTCCATAGGTGGGAAAACAACTGGGATAACATCAGCCATTTGTATGTTTGCATTTTTAGGGTCACCTTCGTCATTTCTCGTAAGTCTTATACGAATACAATCAGTTGGCGCACCTTCGTGTTCAATCTGCAAATCAATAAGTTTTCTTCTTATGTTATCTTGCTTCATCGCAAGTCTTTGCTGCCAAGTTCTCATATTTATTTAGTTGACTAAATTGTTATGGTGAGTTGCAGGAATGCAGCTATGGAGATAAGATGGATAAGTTTCATAGAAACCCTATGCAAATGCCATCAACATCAGAAGCAAAGTTTGATGATGCATTTGCTGAATTAAAGCAGCGCGAGCTTCTTTACAATCGCGATAAGAAAGAACTTGGTATTAAAATCGGAGATAAATTGATTATCCCAAAACCAAGAGTTGATGAGTTCAATGTAACTTTCAATGAAGATGACGAAATTGCATTGAAAGATGATGTAACAGTAGACTCAGTTACTGCACGAGCAGACCGTCAAGGTGTTGATTGGAAATCACAAACATTATTAGCAGAAACAACAGAAGAAAGAACAATTATTCTTATATGTGCTAAAGATAACGATAGAGAAACAGGAATGGTTGGCTTTTTCGGTGGTGAAATTGTTGAACTTGGGGAAGATGTTGAAAGTCATTATCAAGTATCTTTAACTTCAACAGGTTCCCGTCTTATAAAAGGCGCAACAACAAACAAAAAGAAAGCCAAGCCTTGCTTTGTAAAGTATAATGGAGATTATTATTATGGACTCCATTTTAAGGAATCTAGCCCTGCAAAAATTTATCACGCAGGTTGGTCAAATATCCCAGGCCCTCTTGCGGCGCCTTCATACACGACTTACACAGATGGAGATTTCTCAGAAATCGTCGACCTTGACGATGATTCTGAGACAGGGACGGAAGTAATTGAATTAAGCTGGGCAGACATTGAAAGTTACAACTGGGAGTTCATAGGTGAACTTACAAGTAGACAAACAGTAAACTTCAGAAACAATTTTAATGCAATCGGCTCTGGCAATAACAGATATTATTCTCTTGCTTCAAATATTCGTTTATATCCTGCAAACAAAAGTGGCTCAAATGCATCAACAGTTGAACTTCACCCAGAATGGGGCTCTATCACAGTTGAAGGACGTGATGTAACAAATGTTCGATTTGGTATCACTGATGATATTGGTTATGTTACATTAAGACTTAAGAACTGGGGTGGTATGAACAGCATCCCTCGTCAGGGTGTAAATATGGTTATCTACTCTGATAACGGCACAGGAAATGCTCCTAATGCTGCACAACAGTTAGAGAGTCATTACTTCCCTTATGCGGCTACAGGCACTGATGGATATATCTCTGACTTTACTTTCGGCCCACTTCCAAGAGGAACTTATTGGATAAGACAAGGCTCAGGTAATTATAACACAAAAGTTGAATATTACATTCTTCAAACAGAAACATACTCTGGTGAAGACGATATAGTAACAGCGGGAGACCATTATGATTATGATTTCAAGCACGGTTTGAAAATCAAAACCCATAATGATACTCACTGGGAAACAAGTCGTAATGGCAATAGCGGTGTTATTGTTTGTGATGCTCCTACAAATGAGGTTGACTCAGAAGGTCTTTTACAAGTTGAAGTTTTAGGTCCTTGTAGATTTACTGTAGGATTTTCTAAATTGCCTGATGACGAAGCGCCTACTGCAACATTGCTTATATCTGAAACACTTGAAGCTGGGGATGAAGCTTGGCAAAGAGCAGTTCAAGGATATTCACAGAATGATGCAGCAATCACAGATGTTACTTACGAATATTCTGGAAAGTGGGGCAAAAAGCAAACTCTTTATGTTGCAACTGACCGTCCTGCAGCCATATATTATGCTGCAATTGAATACCCATCATTCTCAGGCGGAGCAATTATTGCTGACATTATTCGTGGCCTTGATGAAACAGGTGAAGATGGCTCACCTCATATTATCAGACCTTCAGGTGTTATTGATAAAGCATCTTTAATGACAATTGCAGGTGTATGTCTTAATTCAGAAAAACAATTGGTAATTGACTTAAGTAACTGTACTGCAGCTGCGGATGCGCAAAATTGGTCAGGTGATACTGATTTATCAAAACTGTTTCAAGGTGCTTCTTCAGTAAATAAGTTTATTTATCCTAAAGGTGTTTTAACTGCAGGTAGTGCACCTTTCTTAAACTGTTCATTCTTGCGTGATATTGAGTTTAATGATGAAATGTATCAGCTAGGTTATTCTGAATGGGTTAACAGAAATCAAGGATTCTTCTCAGGAGCTCGTATTAAAGAAGTATGGCTTCCAAAGCAATTAGGCCAAGTAACAGGCATTCACGCTTGGGGCGGATACTTTATGGCGCAGAACAACATTATTGCATTATATATCAGACCTGATTCTTATTATGCTCAGAATAATATAAGCATAGTTGATATATTTACAAATCAAGACTGGAACAGCTCAGCGCATCAATTCTGGTCAACTTGGAACTACTCTCGTGGAGATTTCAAAATATATCTTCCTTGTAAACGTATTGGGTCACCTGAAGATAATCGTTGGGAAACAGGAAATGAATGGCTTTACAATCGTTGGGTAAACCAAGTAGGAAACACAACTTTTGCATCAGTAATGAACGAGTATTTGTCAAGCGTTACAAATAATGTTCCTTCTTTGGAAGGAACAGACCTTGTAAGAGACCACTTGGTTCCTTATGATGTAAATGAAATGTGGTATGAACCAAGAGGATTGGATCTTGTGTAAAAATGGCACAGCTTTCAAAAAATGATATACTAACTAATTACTAAAACAATTTGTGTAGTGCTTAATATATGCAGATAAGCGGGAATTATATACCGCAAAAAGTAGGGTTTTATATATCTAAATATATCGTTCAAGTACACCACATTCTTGTTTTAATTTTTAACAATAAAATAAGGAAAGGTGAAAAAATGAGTGCAACATCAGTAATTGCAGGTCAGAAAGACGCTGCAGCATTGCGTGAGGCAACAAGAAAAACTCTCGCAAAAACAGAAAGAGAATTCCGTGGAGCTAAGTTCGTAGAATCTTGGTCTCGTATCCCTAAAATCGGTGCAGGTTTGAATAAGCTTCCTGAAGCAGTAGCTCGTAACACAGCTATCAACCTTCAGACACAGGCTGCTTCAATGGCAAAGATGACAGAAGCACAGCTTTCAACTTCATTCCAAGGTTTCACACCTGAGAATATGTTGAGACTTGTTCGTCTTGCAATGCCTAACACTTGCCGTAACAAGGTATTCACAGAGTTCGCTATGGAGTCAGCAAAGGACTCTATCAAATACATCAAACCTGTTTATTCAAAGACAGTTGATGGTGGTGATCTTCACGACAAGCACACTTCAAACACTGCTGGTGCTTATCAGGATGCATCAAAGTATAAAGATGTTTACAACGACATCAACGAAGACGATTTCCAGAGAGCTCTCTATGAGAACACTGAAGACCGCTTCACTCAGGAGCTTGTAAACATTCAGGGTACAGGTGGAGTATTCACAATCCCTGCAACTCCTGCTGCTGATGCAAATCCTTTTGTTAAAGCATCAAAGCTCATCCCAGGTTATATGAAAGTATACGTTGGTGATGAAACACACCCAGTTGCTGAAGAGAACAAAAGAACAGGAAACTTCTTCGTAAACACAGAAGACTATCCTAACGCAAAAGTAACAAAGACTGAAGACGAAGAAACAGGTGATATCACAATCAAAGTTGAAGGCGTTGAAGGCGATGTTAAAGTATTTGCACGTTTCGATATGGAAGACGACTTCCTCGGAACAAACCTTGGTGAGATTGAACTCGTAATGAGCGACTACAAGTTTGAACCACGCCCAACAACAATTGGTGTTACTTGGTCACAGCTTGCTGAAATCACTCTTGACGCTTCATTCGGTCTTTCAGCTCAGGATATGTTGGTACAGTATGCAGGTGATGCAATCCGTATCAATCTCGACCTCCGTTCATTCAAGCTCGCTTACGGTGTAGCTCGTTCAAACAAGGACTATATCGTTGAGTTCGATGCTGCTTATGGCAACGGTGAAAACATCGAAGGTTACTTCCACACAGCTCAGACATTCCCATCTGCAGTTGATACAGTAACTGACGTTATGGTAAACGACATCAACCGTGGTGGCGTTTCAAGAATGGTTGCAGGTTTCTCTGCAGGTTCTTACCTCAAACTCGTTAAGGGTACATTCTCTGACAAAGGCCGTCAGGCTGCAAAGGGTATTTACCAGATTGGTGAGTTCGGTGGAATCCCAACATTCAAGGCTCCTTCAAGCATTATCCCAACAAATGAGATTATGTGTGTATGGAAGGACGACGAGAACGAAGGCGACGTTGCAATCGCATTCGGTACATTGGTTCCATTCTTCAACACTGGTATCATCCAGAGAAAGAACTTCTACAAAGAAGCTGGTCTTGCAACATACGGTGACTGGGCAGTACTTAACAGACGTTATCTCGCTCTTATCCGTATCAAGGGATTGAAGGATACAACAGACGGCCGTGTAGGCGGTATGTTGAAGTACTCAAACCCTAACGCAACAGCAGCAAAACCTGCTGCAGCTAGCGGAAACGGTGGAAGCACAGGAAGCGGAGACTAATCCGTCACGGGCATAAAGCCCGTTTGAAATAAAAAAAGGCAACCCTTCGGGGTTGCCTTGTTCATTTTAAATCTGTTTTACTAAAGAATGTATTGCCAAACAAGTCTTGGAACAATCATTCCCTTTTCACGGACCCATTCAAACTTCTGAATTGATGCCTTATTGCTTAATGACTTTATCAGGCCAAGAACGATTTCGATGTATTCTTTTGCGTTATCTGTAAGTTTGTAATGCCCACGATTTTTCTTGTAATCTGAAGCCCATTCAAAAACATTTGGGTTTGCGCGGAGCGGCTCCAAATTTGAAGGAGTTGAAGAAAATTTGGTAAGTTGCTTATAAGTAACTTCACCGTCATTTTGATAAACAAAAAGCAAAGTCATAAACCAATCTGCAACTACAATATCACCATCTGCATCGATCTTAAAAGGATATGTGCAGTGAATTGATGGAGTAAAACGATACTTTGGATTTGCAGGAAGAAACATAAGTTTGCCTGTATGAATTCCATATCTGTAAGAAAGATTCCTAAGCAGTTTTGTATATGTGATGCTCATAATTTGCTCCTTTTACTGTTATTACAATAATAATATAAAGAAGCAAATATGAAAGTTTAAATTTAACTAATTTTTTATTGAGGACATTATTATGACAGTTGATGAAATATTTAATGCAATCAAAGATTATAAAGATCTTGATATTTGGGTTGATGATGGTGACAAAATGATGTCATCAGATGGCACATTAGAAACTGCACAATGGATGCTTGACAATATAGAAGACGGCGCCAGAGTTGAAGCAAGAATATATTACGATGAAGAAGGCAACAGAGTTCCTAGTGATGAATATAATTCTGATGTTGATGTAGAAACTGTTTTCGACTCAGATGACTTCATTGTTGATGAATACAATAAAAATGATGATGTAGGCGATACTTCTGAAATGATTAACTTTCCAAGCATTGGAAGAAAATTGGATAAGAATAACTGGGTTGAGTCTCGTCTTTGTAAAGCATTCTGTGAAAGATTTAATATAGAGTGTCATATAAAAGATTATGATCTTTACGATAAAATTTCTTCAGAATGTGAAACATCCGACAAAAATATATCTATATTTAATGATGCTTTGCACATCGAAGGCGACGCTGTTAGAAAATATCTTAAAAACGACAAGTACTCTCGTGTCACAGTTTCTATCAGAGATGGTGAATGTGAATTGTTCTTACGCCCAGATGGTAGATGTATTGACTTAGGCTTAAGATGGACATTAAAAACAGATCTTTCATCATTCTTGCCTAAACTTGTTCAAAAAGTTGTTGATGTTGTAAAAACATTGTAAGCAGTTTAAACAATATAAAGATTTTGTGCAATTTGTTTGATATAAGAGTCAATTTCATTTACAACTTGGGAAAGGTGTTTTGTCAAGTGGATTTCTTGATTTTGTAAACCGCCTGAAGCAGCGTGTTTTTCATCCCAAATGCCTTTTCCTTTTTCGCCTGTAAACTTGTAAATTGATAAGTCGTGTTTTGCAAGTCCTTCCCAACAACCCTGCCAATAAAATGATGGGTCATCACTGTAAAACTTTACATCGCAATTGTGAATTACCTGTTTAAGTGCTTGCTCAAGTTGTCCATAACCCATATTCTTTTCATCTTTAAGGTATTGCCCAACTTTATAGAAACGAAGACACAATGTGTATTGTCCGTTCTTTCCTTGAGGAAGATTTGTTGCAGCTATGTACCCAGTTGCCCCGTAAGTTGAGTTGGCAAAAAATATCAACTCAAGAAAGTCTTGCTTCCTATAATAAGCGGCTTGGCCCAAGTCAATGTTGAAATCATTTTGATAACGCAAATCAAGATGATGTTGTGTCAAGCCTGAAACTGAATTACCTGCTAATGAATCTATAGTTGCCTCAAGGAATAACTGCATTTTACTCTCCTATTCCACCTGTAAGAATATCTGACGCAATCTGTTCTTCAACTTTTCTGCGTCTTTCAGCTTCATCTTCAGATGTAAATGAATCTTTAATTTCCTGCATCTTATCGCCTACAGTTTGTTCAGAAAGACGATTGCTGTTTGCAGGTACGCCTGTTCTCAATTCATTTAATACTTTTATAGTGTCGTTGAGAACATCGCTTTCTTGAATTTTTGGCATTACATACTTGTGAGAAACAGTTCCGCCCTCACCGTTGTAGTTTGGAATCCAATCGTTTCCTGCCCATTCAGTAAGGTGTTGACTTTCAATAAACTTTATAAACAAACCATCTTTTGCTTCTTTATATCTGTTTGATACTTCGCGGAGTCGTTTCTGCTGCAATTCTGTCATACGAGCTTTTCTTTCACGAAGAAGCTTCTTTGCTTTTGCTGCTTCAATTTTAGCAGATTCCATAACTGTATCGTCGCCACCGCCCATATCGTCGCCGCCTGTATCATCACCGCCGAAGTCAAAGTCATCTCCGCCATCGTCTCCACCGCTGTCTTCATCATCTCCGCCGCCTACAGGCTTTAAGAATGAAGACAAACGCATCCACTTCTGAACGTCTGTTGGGTCAAGGAATGAATACTTTGAAAGAATATCAGTAACAACATCTTCAGGAAGAGGTTCTCCTTCTTCAAGTCCTAAAGCTGATGTAATCAATTCCATAATGGACTGAGTCATTTCAAGAGTTGCCATACGAGCTTCACGCTTTTCTTGTCCCATCTCTTCGGCAGGGAAACGCATTGAAAGAACGAATGGAGTATTATAATCAAACTCACCTGTGATTGCAAAATGCAATCTTATAAGTTCGCCAATGCCATCAAGACAAGCTGATTGAATTGTATAAACGTGGCGAGCGAAAGGCTTGTACTGTTCTGTCAATGAAATACCTGAGTTACCGAAGCCACCAAATTCTTGGTCAAGATATGCCTTAGGTACACCTGATGCACGAGCAACACGGTCTTGGTAAAGTTCAATATCCCCTACGAAGTCGATGTCACACTTTGACTCTTTTACATCAACATCAATCAAATCCTTAGGAGCCCAGATTTTTGTATTTACAGTGTAAACTTCATTACCAGCATTTGCAGGATTTACACCGATATTATCATATTCCTCACGAACTTCATTTACGTGTTCAAAAGCAACATCAGGACCCATACCTTCAGTTCCTTGTACACCGTAAATTGTTACTGGGAATGACATCTGTCTTGCAAGGCCTTGCAACATAATTGCAGAGAAAGCCAACTTAAATGGTGAAATACAACCTAAAAGAGGTGGACGACCATAAGGATAGAATTCAGAGTTTTCTGCATTGTAACGGAAATGTGATACTTCCCAAGGTGGTAAAATGTTTCCATCATACAATTCATATCCCAAAAGTTTAGCATCATAAGAATCTGCAATGTTTTCATCAAGGTCCATTGTCTTCTTATCAAGAATTATATCTATAAGTTTTTGTATTTTCTCGGCGCGGTTTTTATTTGCAGAAAGATAACCATTTTTCTGTGAAAGATATTCTGCCATTCTGATTGGGTTAAACTCAAGTCTTTCCATAACTGAGTTTACTTTGATAGGTTTAATGCCTTCAATACCATTAAGACCTACTTTGTGAAGCCAAAATGATTCACCGTAAAGTTCAAGATCGTGGCAAACCTGCTGCAATCTTTGCTGATTGATACCCCATCTTGAAAACAATTCATAACACTTTGAAGAGAATGCTGCGTTAGGAGAGTCAACTGTCAAGATACGGTTTTGAACATCAAGCTGTGTTGCTTCTGCAGCACAAAGTTCAACTACACGATAACCGAAGTCATCATTGTAATAAAAGAATGACAATTCATTAAGTCTTTGTTGTCTATCCTGAATATCGTTATATGAAAGAGTTGTCTCCTGCATATAAGCATCAAAGTATTTTTCAACATTTTCTGTAAGATGTTCTGATTTGAATACTGAACCAAGAGCAGCATTCTTGAAGCGGTATGCATCGTTGTTCAAGTCAACACGAACAAACTCCATACCATATTTTTTAACTAAAGGGTCATCGCTCTTTTCGTCTCTTTTTGCTCTAAAGCCAAATAATGATGAGAGACGTGAAACATATGAACTTTTCAATATGCTTGATTTAGGAGCCTCTCCACTTCTATAAATATCATCTGCCATCTAAAAGATACCTCTTATATATTTAGTTTTAAAAAGAAAAAAGCGTTCATATTTGTGGTATATGAACGCTCAACTATTATATATTAACAGTCGACTTTATTCATTAAGAAGTTTATCGAAAAGCTGTTTCTTTGACTCTTCAAGAGGATCACCATCAGTAAATCCGTTGTTCTGTGGATTTAATGTTGCATTATTGCCTCTTTCTGGGTCAAACATACTAGGTGAGTCAAGATAATCATCTGTGTAATTATCAGAGTCTCCACCTAAAAGACCTTTTTTGTAAACAGGCATTGTGTCTGCAATCTCTCTTTCCATATCATCAGAATAATCTGAGTAAGCTTTCTCTGCAGCGTATGAAGCTTGTTCAATGCCGTCCCAGCCGTCTTTAGGTTCTTCTGGTCTTGTAGGATCATCATCGTCGCTTACACCTGCATCAGGGTTAGTATATCCAAGATCATCCCAATCTTCTTCACCGCCATCATAAACAGGTAAACCATTTTCATCATCGTAAAGGTAATCACCTACTGCTTCACGAATTCTTGTCTCTTCTTCTTTACTCATTTTTGCCTCGAATAAGCCAAAGCAATCTGCTCTGGAAAGAGCCGAATCCAATGTTGGGAAAGGGCCCATTTTATTATAAAGTCCATTTGCCAAAGAGAACAAATAAACCTCAAATCCGCCTTCATCATCCTCAGACTTTTTTGTTTTCAAAACAACCAAGTATTTTCTATTACCTGCAAGTGTTCTTCTAACTTCACCACAAGCAGCAATTGAGCCTTTGCCCTTTATTGCGTCTTTAAGTGCATTATACTCTGGGATTTCTGATGGGATAACATTATCAATGCAGCCTGAGCCTTTTTCAAGGCCTCTGCAAGAATCGCCTTGAGTATTTGCTTCTTTACGACATTCCATACCAAGACAATAAACATTATCAAAGTTGTTCATTATTTATCTCCACTTTATTATTTAGTTACAATAAACTAATTTATTATGACTGGTATATGTTATTTTGCAAACGATGAGGTTGAATACTTTGCAGAACAGCAAGTTAATTCAATCGTAAATGATATTGATGATGGCGCAACACTTATAAGAGAAAATGAAGCTTTCTCCCCTGAGCTTGTTGATAACTTAATTGAAGAAGCTGCAAATAAGAAATGTAATAAATTGGTTTTGATGGTTGAAGGAAAAAAGTATCATCAATACTCAAAAGTAATTCCTGAAGTTTACGGCGATATGTTTGAGTCAATCGAAGTTGTGCCTGAAAACTTTGTAAGAGTTAGAGAAAGTAACAATTACGATTACTATGACGGGATGGAGGCAGACGCAGTATTCTGGGCGGATAAGTATGATGAATACGTTGACGCAGGAATGACTGACCCTGATGATGGCATTGTCGGATTTGTTGCAGGAAAGATTGATGAAGAACATCCTTCTGACAGCCCAGAACAGTATGCTTCATTGGAAAGATGGGTTATGAGCATCCTTAAAGAAAAAGGATATTTTAAAATGCCGTGGATGACAGAAGCTCTTTTGAGAGAAAATGATACCGCTGCAAGAGGCGCTCAAGCTTTACCTCAAAATGGACAAACACAGCAAGTAAAGCCTGTTCAGCAAAATAATCAACAACCATTCAATGATGCAAGCTCTGTGACATATATTCTTTGTGATGCTGCTCATATCAACCTTGCTAACATTAAAGCTTTTGATAATGATACAAAGCCTCTTATAGGAAAGTTTAAGTTACAAAATGTAAGAAGATCATTTACAACTGTTGATAGCGCAAGACTTGAAGGAGCGGCTCTTAAAAGCTTGTTGGTTGAATATCCAAAGAAAGTTGCAAACCTTGAAACTGTTGCACAGCAAATGTCACCTGATGCTCCTGACTTTTCACTTGAAGCAGACGTGCAAATGACATTACAAGCATTCTTGCAAAAAGCAGGAACTGTAACACAAAAAGTAAAAGATGCTCAAGGTAATGAAGTTGAGCAGCAAGTAAATACAGGCACAGGTGCAAATGTAAATATTTTTGCTCCTACAAAGCAGTATCAATATTTAATGAAAGCTGCAGGTGCTTATCAAAACATCCGTGTATTCAATCTTGGTAAGTCTTATGAAAATCAAAATAACCAAAAGATTAACCAACTTATGGAAATTCTTTTGAACACAGATAAAGAACTTGAATACACAGGAAAAGAAGAAGATTGGGTTGCTGCTCAAAAAGAAGGTAAAAACAACCTTGATATGCAGTTTATCAATTATGTTCGTTCAATAATGAAGTTTATGAATGAATATGCAAATTGTGATAGACGCAAGCCACACGATAAGGCAAAACGCGAAAGCGAATTGATGAAAGCATTGAAAGCTCAACTTATGAAGTGGTCAGGCATTGATAACGCAAAGAAAGAATTAAGTGACAACTCTGCAATCGCAAAGTTTGCTATTGAGACTTTCGATAAAGTTAAAGATGCCGCAAAGAAAGATTTACAGGGTAATGAAAAAGATAAGAATAAAGGTATGTTTGATGAAAAACAAGCAAAAGACCGCAACCCTAAAAATATCTTTATGTGGAAACATTACGCTGAATTAAGAAAGCTTCTTATTGATAAATAATTATTTTTCTGTAAGATCTTTTGTGTAAGCTATTGTAAGTTGATTGTTTCTGACAAGTTTGAGTAACATTAAAGTTTTTGTCAATTCGTCAGTTATGATTAGTTCATCAGTATTTGTCAAATGACACGGACATATTAAAGGGAAGCCTGCGTTTTTATATTTTTGATAAGCAAGAGTCGTTTCAGTACTTGTGCTAATCTTAAAAACGTGGCTTCCCACTTTCATTATAATCTTCCTACTTCAGACCCAACTGCTTTATGAGAAATCTGACA
>OCVV011065362.1_pt1 | contig 19448 bp, 16 predicted proteins | sample 1539721 | NCBI WGS metagenome assembly OCVV01 (sample SAMN02144230, study PRJEB22623) | gut metagenome | biome: sheep rumen | host: Ovis aries | place: New Zealand
GCCCCGACAAGATCAGCCAGATAAAGGATGACTTCGTTGAGTGGGCACGCGGCAAGATGCAGCAGGATCCTGAACTCGCCGAGCGTGTACAGAAGATATACAACGAGCGTTTCAACGCCATTGTGCCTATGCTCAGCGTCGATAAGGCGTTCCTTTCTCCGCATCTGCCTGGTCAGAATCCGAAATACACCCTCTACGACCATCAGCAGCAAGCCGTAGTGCGTGGCACGACGCAGCCTATCATGTTAGCGCATGAAGTCGGCACGGGTAAGACCATTACACTCATCAGTACGGCAATGGAGATGCGCCGTCTCGGTACGGCCAAGAAGCCGATGATTGTAGTGCAGAACGCCACCACACCGCAGTTCGTCAAGGAAGCAAAGGACTTGTACCCCAATGCCAAGATACTGACGGTAAGCGAGCGCGACCGCACCAAAGAGGGCAGACAGGAGTTCTACGCCAAGATCAAGTACAACGATTGGGATTTGATTATCGTGCCGCAGTCGGTATTTGACATGATACCCGACAGCGAAGCCCGTATGCGTGACTTCATCCAAGACAAGATAGACGAGAAACTGCACGCTATCGAAGCCGCCAAAGAAGCAAAGGTCGATGAGAAAGTGACCAAGCGCATGGAGCGTGAACTGGAAGCCTTGAAGGAAGACCTGCAGAACGCCAACATGTCCGGCAAGAAGAGCACCAAGAAGAGCACGGAGAAAGATGCCAAGAAAGAGGCAGAGCGTATCGCCAACGCCACGGCACAAGCGGAAGAGATGCTTGACCGCCGCACGGACGAGGTGGAGGACTTTGACGATATGGGTATTGATGCGCTACTCATTGACGAGGCGCACAACTACAAGCACCTCGGCTTTGCTACGATGATGACACGCGGCGTGAAAGGTATAGACCCCAGTTATAGCAAACGTGCTGCGGCTCTGTTCCTCAAATGTCAGTCTATCTACGACCGCAAGGGACACCGTAACGTCGTCTTCGCTACCGGTACGCCTATCAGCAACACCGCTGCGGAGATTTGGACGTTTATGAAGTACCTGATGCCGAAAAGCGTGCTCCAAGAGAACGACATCTATTACTTTGACGATTTCGTGCATAACTTCGGTAAAATCGCCGAGCAGCTGGAGTTCCAAGCCAATGGAAAGTTTAAACCTAACAACCGCTTTGCGCAGTACGGCAACGTGCCGGAACTGATGCGTCTGTGGCTCACTTGTGCCGACTGTGTGCTGACACGTGAGGTCGGACAGGTGAACGACAAAGTGCCGGAGTTGGAAGGCGGCAAAGCGCAAGACATCTTCCTGCCGCAGTCGCCGTCGCTGATTGACATCATGGCTTCGGTGCGTGAGGAGTTGGACCGCTACGAGCACATGAGCGGCAAGGAGAAGAAAGAGAACAGCCATATACCGCTTACTATGTACGGCGTGGCGAAACGTGCCGCCATTGACCCGCGTCTGGTGGACGCTACCGCTGCCGATGAGCCGTTATCCAAGACCAACAAAGCCGTAGAGGAAACGCTGCGGTCGCTCAAAGAGACGAAGAAGTACAACGGTACGGTGGCTATCTTCTGCGACAGTTACCGCAACCTGCAGTCCGGCTTCAATCTATTCGAGGACATCAAAGCCAAGTTGGTCAAGGGCGGTGTGCCTGCTGCCAAGATTGCTATCATACGCAGTGAAATGACCGATGCCGCCAAGCAGAAGATCTTCGATGCCGTCCGTGAGGGAGAAATCCGCGTTATCATGGGCAGCACGCAGACCCTCGGCACCGGCGTGAACATCCAAACGAGACTGCACACGCTCATTCACATGGACGCTCCGGATCGGCCTATGGACTACACCCAGCGTAACGGCCGTATCATCCGGCAGGGCAACATGCACCGCCAATGGAACATACCCGTCCGTGTGCTCCGCTTCGGCGTAGAGGATTCGCTGGACGTGACATCGTATCAGCGTTTGAAGACCAAAGCCGGATTCATTGACTCCATCATGAACGGCAAGAGCATGATTGACAACAACCTTGAGAACCGCGTCATAGAGGATGTAGAAGAAGGTATCTTCGACAACCCTGTGGCTATGTTATCCGGTTCGCAGTATGCGCTCCTCAAATCCCAAGCCGAGCGAGACCTGCGCAAATGGCAGGCACGCAAGCAGCAGCATGACATTGACCAGATACTTATTGCCAGCGGACTGAAGAAGAACGCGCAGATCATCGAGTATCGCAAGAACCTTATTGCTGCCGATGAGAAGTTCCTGCAACAGTTGAAAGAGACTTTCCCGACCGGCAAGGTGACGGAGTACAACATCAACGGTACTGTATGCCATACGCCGGAGGAACTGAAAGCCGCACTCAAAGCCGTTAACAAGGACATCAGCGACCAGTCGGACGCACTCCGCAAGAACGGCTACGAGGGTGACAAACGGAATATAGGTCTTGCGTTGCAGTTCAACGGCATGACGTTCAACGTGAATATCGTGCTTACCTACAAGAGCCGTTGGGAAGGCGGTCAGCGTGCTATCACCATCGACAAAGAGGTGCAGTACACATCGCCGACCTCCGACACATGGCTGGCATCGCCGACCAAGGTCATTGACAAACTCGTTGAGAATATCGAGCAAGACTATCTGTCCGGCGCACAAGCCCAGGGAGAGATCAACTACTCGCGCAGCTATATCGCCCGTCTGCAACAGGAAAGCGAACTCATGCGGCAGCGTGAGGGCAAGCCGTTTGAGCATAGTGCCGAACTGGAGCGTGCGCAGGCTCTCGTCGATGAATATACGGAGAAGATGAAAGCCGAACTTGCCGAGAAAGAAGCCAAGTACGCCAACCAGTCTTCCGGCCGCAAGGTGGAACTGAACGAGCAGGAGGACGAGGAAGAGTCTGCACCCGAAGCGCAGATTGATAACCTCGACTATCCGCAGTTTGCGAACCAGACCGAGGCGCAGCAACTGGCGACGAGGGCACTCATCGAGACATTGAACGACAATACCGATTTGGATGTGTTCTTGGCTACCGACGAACAAATGCCCGAAGACGGTTCGGAGACTTCGATAAAGGTTAATCATAACTCGCCGTATCTGTTAAAGAAAGCGGACGGGTCTTTCGTAGATCCTAAGACCGGCGAGCGTCTGGGCTTTGACCATAGTTTTATGGGGAAAGGTGAGGGTAGTGACGTGCATGGTTATGGAACATACGTTAGTGTGGAGAACATAGTGGGTTATGCCACTCCGTTTGGGCATTATAACTATAGTAGATACAAAGGATTACTTGATTATTCCTACTCTCAGACCGAAGAGGAAATACCTATCCATGTAATGCTCAAAAATGCGCAAGATCATCCAGACCTTTCATTCGACGAGTATAAAGAATGGTGTAAACGTCATATCAGTAGAATGCTTGAAAGATATATCGATGGTTGGAATGGTATTGGCGGCTCACACTTTATTGAGCAAGGATTGTATAATCTGGACTATATTGACTACGAAACTTGTACAAAATTAGTTGGAGAGTACTTCAAGCAGAAAACTCCCGCAGATTCCATAAAATGGTTACATAGTTTTGCAGATAAGATAAACAAAGGAATTGACGCATTAAGGGAAGAGGATTTCGAACTCCTGCGCAGACACCATTACGATGTAGAGATTCCAGATAATAACGGAAGTAACTACATAGAGGAGGATGAGCCATTGACAGAGGAACAGATGAGGATGATAGGTAAGCAGGCGGAGAAAGAGAATCTTGCAGGGTTCAAATTCAAAGTAGTTGCTGATCCTATTGAGACGTTTAAGTATCTTATGCCTCATGGCGAAAGAATTGGACGGGATGTGTATGAAGTACTTTGTCATAAATGTGCTCGTATTACTGATTCTAATCCTGCACTTGCATCTGCATTCTTAAAACGTGCAGGCTTTGTGGGTATTCATTATGATGGTCGCCGTGATGGGGAGTGTTATGTTATCTTCGATGAGAACGATGCAAAGATTATCAACCACCGCGAGTTCATGCTCACCCCCGACGGTACGCTGTATGGTTGGGCGATAGGGGACAGAATATATCTGACCAAGGACGGACTGAACCCTAATTCACCGATACATGAGTACAGCCATATCTGGGCAAAGGCGATGATGCGTAACAACCGCGAGGGCTGGCAGTCTATCGTGGACATCTTCAAAGGCATGCCGTTCTGGGACGAGGTGGTGAACGACCCGAACTACCAGGGACTGACTACCGACGACGCTATCTGTTCCGAGGTGCTGGCACGGTATAGCGGTACTCGCGGTGCGGCACGTATGGAAGAGTGGGCGAAAGAGGAGTTGTACGAGGCGGAGCAGTCCGGCTCTGTGCTGCGTGGTGCCAAGGTGCGCCAACTCATCAACCGCGCCAAGCAAGCCCTTGCGGACTTCTGGCATTGGGTTGGTACAAACCTGTTCGGCATCAAGCATTTCGATTCCGCCGAGCAAGTCGCCGACCGCGTGCTGTGGGATATGCTCAACCAAACGGAACTCGGCGACGTGACCGGCGGTGCAACGGAAGCCATGATCTCCGGCTATACGCAGGAGAAGCAGCGGATAATCAATGAGTGGTACGCAGCACATCCGCGTCCTCAATACCAAAGGGGTGAGACGCTGGATCACTACCAAGCACGACAGGAAGCGTGGGAGAAAGAATACAAGCAGTTCAGAGCAAGCATGGAGCAGGGACGTTCCAATGAAGCACCCACCTTCAACGGGATGAAGCACCCCGCTTCAACGGGTCAAAGCACCCCGCTTCAACGGGATGAAGCACCTGCCTTTGTTCCGGGTGTGCGTCCTACACCGATGGCCAACGAGACACCATACGAGTATGCGCTGCGGCTCCGTCAGTATTACAAACTGATGCGTGACGAGCGGTTAGTGGCTGAATACGTGGCGGAGATTAACAACCAAGCCGACGCAGCCGCCAAGGTACTGAAGAAGAATACCATCGTGCGCGGTCTGCTGGATGCAGCCAAACCGATTGAGAACTTCCAAGAGTGGATGAAGCAGCACGGCGCAACCATCACCGACGAGAGCAACGCCTATACCGACACCTTCCTTGCTACCGGTCGCGTGACCGAAGCCAACGAGCAGATGCAGCGTGACATCATCCGTCCGCTGGCAAAGCAGATTGCCAAGATCATCGCACCGGACGCAAAGACCGGCAAGAGCCGTTTGGACGGGATCAATATTGTTTGGCATAACATGGACGTAGCCGGTACAGGCAGCAAGTTAGACGGCAAAGCACTCACACCGCGTGAGATAATCGGTGTCTATTGCCAAGCCAAAGACTGCGCTGAGGCTATCGAGAAAGGACTGCCAGACCGTGGTGCAAAAGGTTTCCTGAATAACCTCGGTATGTCGCATGACGATATTATTACCGCAGTGGAGAGCGTTATCCCGCGTGCCGAGTTGGACGAGTTATGGCGGCTCATCAATGCCGCTACCCACTTTGCGCTGAACTACGACTATGAGTCCGGCCGTATCTCCGAAGATACACACACCGAGTTCTATCAGCGTGAGTTCTACGTGCCGCAACGTGGCTGGCGTGAGCGTGACGAGAGCGGACTGATAACCGACTATGAGCCGGTAGGCAAACGCGGCAACGACCCGTACAATGCTGCATTGGTCAAGGCGCATGGCCGTCAGTCGCTGGCTTCCGATCCGTTTGCGTATATCATGAGTATCGACGCATCGTCTATCGTATCGAGCGAGAACAACAAGATAAAGCAGAAGTTCCTGCAGTTCTGTCTCGACAACGAGGACTTAGGCTTGCAGACCGGCGCTTTCCGTGTGAAGAAATACTGGATCATGAATGTGATTGACCCCGAGACCGGCAAGATTAAGTTGGACGAAGAGGGCAATCCGATGATGGAAGTGTCGTATGTAGCACCGACCGCAGAGGATTTGTCACACGACCGCACCATCAAGGAACTCATCAAGAAGAAACGCAAAGAGTGGGCAAAAGTGAACCAATCCTATCTGGAGCGTCAGTCGCACGGTGAGTTGGGTCCGCAGTTGGAAGCAGCCTACCAAACCAAACTGAGCAAGATAGAACAGGCGATAGAGGACTTGGAGCAGCAGATGCACATCGCATGGAACGCTACCAACACCAACATCACCCAACGTACCAGCGACGAGAAGAAGCAACATGAAGTGCGTGTTCTGCTCGACGGACAAGAGTATCTGATTGAGGTGCAGGACGAGAAACTGGCTAACGCTATCAATAAGAAGTTCAAGCAGCACCAAGAGCAGCTGTTCAACACCTCGCAGAAGATGCGTAATGCTACACGCTTCATGTCTGCCGTGCTGACGCAGTACAACCCCGAGTTCGCGGCAAGTAACTTTGCACGTGACTTCCAAGTGGCACTTGCAACCCTCACGGCGGAGCACCCCGAGTTGGTAGGCTCGTTCCTCAAGAACTTTGCCGCATGTCAGCCCGCCGTATGGCAATATGCGTTCAACGACAAAGTGCGTGAGCGTGCCGTGTTCCGTGATTCGGAGTTGGGACGCTACCTGCAAGAGTATTTCAAGGCAGGTGCCGCCACCGGATTCAGCTACATGCAAGACCTCAAGAGCCTGCGCCAAGACTTTGACGCGATGGTGAACGAGAGCAACCTGCGCCGTGGTATCAAAGGTGCCGTTGGCGTGTTCTCTACGCTGACCGAGGTGAGCGAGACCGCAGTCCGTTTTGCAGGCTATGTAGCCGCACGGCAGAATGGCATGGGAGTGAACGAGGCGGCGTACCTGAGCAAAGAACTGACTACGAACTTCGACCGTGCCGGTGAAGTAGCCGACAGCGGCTGGATGTCGTGGTTCAGTTTCTTCCGTGCTACCCTCAACGGTAATATCAAGTTCCTCAAAGCGTTGAAGAAGATGCCGCTTGCTTACTCGCTGATTGCTGCGGCGTATGTGGCAATGGGTATGCTCAACCAGTTCCTCAACCCCGACGATCCGGAGGACGAGGTATGGGCAGGCGATTTCACCCGAGAGAGTAACTTCGTCATTGGCAAGTGGCGCATCCCGACCGCCCACTTCCTCCGTATGTTCTTTGCCGCCGGTGTCAATGCCGCCAAATGGATGCAGGGAGAGAAGAGCTTCGGCGAGGCTACCTACAACACCGCAACCTTTGCTACTAACGAACTGCTTCCTGATTACCTCGATGTAATGAATTGGACGGATTGGGATTCAGATACTGATCGTATGACTATGCCTTGGGACGGAGATAATTATAAAAAAGGTGTGCGTGGGTTTATTCCTACTCCTATATCTCCTATTGCAGATGTTTGGGCTAACCGCGATTTCATGGGCGCAACCATAAACTACCCGGCTGATGATGGTAAGAAAGATATTCTTCGTGCTAAAAAGAAGACTCTTCCAATCTACCAAATGCTTACACAAACGATTTATGAGGGCGTTGGTGGTAACATGAATACAAAGCGAAAGAGCGATGATCCTGCATGGCGCAGTTGGTTGTTCGATACGTCGGCAAGTTCCGTGGAGCACGTGGTGGAAGGTTACATGCCCGCCGGTATGGATATGTTCATCACCTTGGGCGAGGCTATCTACGATGCTGCTACCGGCACACCGACCGGACCGGACAAGTGGCCGTTTGTGCGTAAGTTCTATAATGCCTATACTCCGGAGCGTGCTTATATGCAGCAATACTATCTACTCAACGGCCGCGTGAAGGAGTTCAAGCGCAATATGGACGACTACCGCAAGAACGACCGCGCCAAGTACAACATCCTGACCCACTCGCAGGAGTACCGCAACTATCAGGAAGCGGAGCGGCTGGTGAAGAACCAGAAAGAGAACCCGACCACGGCTGATGTCCAAGCCCTCATCAACGCAAACAAACAATGGCTAAGAAAGTAACAGATAAGAAAAAAGCCGAAAGTCCAAAGACCAAAGGCAAAACGGATAAGGCGAAGAAAACCGTCAAGAAGAAATCCCCGGCTACCCGTAAAAAGGTAGTCGAGGATATTCCTGATGAAGAGCCGAAAGGCATAGCGTCCGCACCGGAGAATGAGAAGCCGAAAGACATTCGTGGTCGCAAGCGTGCCGGTAAACCGTCCAACGCCGAGCGATGCCGACAGGAAGCACGCGATGAGAAAGTAGCGCTTATCTGCGCCGACTGGCTTGATGACATTCGTAAAGCCCGCAAGGAGATACCGCTGGCAATGAAGATAAAGAACCTGCCGAACTACCTCAAGTTACTCACTCGTGAGGATGATGTGGACGACGAATCGGATGTAACGCTCCTTCTGCTTGCGGACAAGTATCTGGGAGACCAGAAGACATTCCGCGACGCGGAGGAAATGAGCAAGAAAGAAGCATTGAAAGTTCTGAACGAAACGCCAGACAGCGATGAATAGCCTATGCAGCCGCTCCGAACTGATCCACATTCCCGGTTCTCCTTTTTGGAGGATCGGGATTTAATTTTATAAACTTCGGTGCAGGCATCAGCTTCCAGTTGAAGTAGTTACCGATAGCACGTGTGATATGACAGTCATCGTGGTTGCCCTCCACGGCTCCCAACTCACCGTTGTCTTTTACCTCGAAGGTGGCATGTTCATTCACAGCCACCTCGCTTCGTTCTATATACATACCCTCGCGGAGTGCCCACAGCTCATAGTCGCAGACCATCGGTTTGGTGACGGAGTTGGTTTGGAAACCGTAGCGGATAGTACCACCTTTAACCAGTTGCTCGTCCTTGGTACGGCGGTACATGTTCGGATAGACATCGGCAATCTCCGAAAGCAGGGTGTTGAAGTGGTTGCCCTCATGACCTTTCATCTCCAGCGTGTTACTCTCCACTACCAATAGCGCGTTATCGTAGTAGGAAGCGATCTGCGCAGCTTTCCAGCCGAGCAAGTCCCAGTCGATATGTCCGCGCCATTCGGCAACAACCTCCGGCACACCGTTTTCACCCTCTTGCATCCAATAGCGGTCAAAAACGCATATAACGCTGTAGTCGGCATTCTTGCTGCGGCCGCCAATATCCACTACTACCAGATAACGGTCACGCATCGGCGGTCGGTCGTCCTTGTCACGCCATACGCTCAAGCAGCCTGTACTTTCCGGCACAAGATGCAGGTCTTCGAACACGCCGGACTTGTCTTTTATATCGTCACGGCCTGCAATGTCACGTATATTGATGCGTCCGGCTATATCTCCGACAAACTTAGGATCTTCCACTCCCTTGCGCAGTTCATCTACATACTCTTGCGGGTAGAAGTTGCGTCCGGTAGATTGGAATGCCTCTTCCCACGTGGAAGGAAACTCCTCCATCAGTCCTTTCGGGTTGTCGGCATACTCTCCTTCCTGCAAACCGCGGTAGTAAGCAATAGCCTCTAAGGTAGCACCAAGTTTGAAGAGATACTTGTGGTACTCCGACATGGAGTTGATGAAATATGTATAGTCGAAGATAGCCGTCTGGTAGAAGTCAATCTCATACCAAGGCACGAAAAGCGGCTCATACTCATTCTTTCCAAGCCGTGCTTTGAGCCATGTGCGGTGGAAGAAGTTACCGACACCCTTTGCCGTACTCTCCAGCACCTTCAATCGGTATTCCTTGCGGACAATCGTACCGGCGATAGCCTGCGCCAGCGACTGCGGGTCATGTTTGGGCGTGGTAGGCCATACACCGACCTCCGTCAAGTGAGCCATCGCGATATTGGAGGAACGGATGAAGTCGGGGTGATTGACTGAACCTATGGTGATACGTGCTCCGCGTCCCTCTATCTGACGTGTGGACTGCATCCCCTTATACGGAGTGAACTTGATGTGTTTACCCTCCGTAATAAACGTATCGTATTCGTCCAACGCATTCTGGAACATAGCCTGCACGTTTCTTGCATGATCATCCGTATCGGCGGCAATGACGCTGTTCCAGTTTTTCTTGTGGAACATCTGAATCCATACCATGTAGAACTGCGTGAGCGTAGAACCGCCCCATTGGCGTGCCTTTAATAATATAATGAATATAGGCACACCTTTTTTGCGCATCTTCTCCAACTTGGCGAGATAGCGGCGCTGCGGTCGGTTGAGGACAAAAGGAATGCGTGTAAGGCTCAGTTTGTGGTCAATCTTGATTTCCGATGCCAGCCAGAACTCGCAGTCATACCGGCAACGCACTTTGCAGAACCACCGCCAAACGTCCAATGTCTTTTGATCCGTTGGTTTCCCGCCAAAAAGACCTGCACCGGCTTTCTCCAGACTCCAACCGGCTTTTTCTATAACCCTGACAACTTTCTCATTACGCATCTCCACGGGGATGTTCATCACCCGGAACGGTGCGTCCTTAATCTCAATGCGGGTACGGGGTATCTCTTTGCAATACTCCGTACCTACCCAAGGATTATAGGCTTTCTCATTCTCGGCATGTCGCCGATTATTCTCCCTGAGTATAGATTCAATATCGTGGAAATTCCACTCCTGCATTATTGTGCAAGTTTCTTAATTGCTTTCCGATCGTGATACTGATAGACAATCTCTATAATGCGCAATTTTGATAAATAGAAACTCTTTGCAGGGTGTTCTACCGTCAATTGCCATTTATCTTCCATCGGTTTATTAGGATAGGCATTGCACACTTCTTCGTAGCACTCAGCCAGATCGCGAGCCATAGCCAAAGTGAGAGCAGAGCATTTCAACGTACCTGCGTTATACCCGTTCACCAGCTCACGACACCTCCGTGTATCAATATAAAACCGCGGAGCATTGTATTTCTGTATCTGCTGCGCTACTACACTACGTGTCAGGTAGTGTTTATTGATGCCGCTTTCGTTGATAATCCGCTTGTGGATAGTGCGGATTAGGTTGTCGCGTTCAATTTTTAACCAACTTTTGTTATCGTCATAATCAGCCATGGCAATAATCGAATTTTGAAAAACGCTGCAAAGATACAAAAAAAAATCCAATAAATGTGATTTTCGCCAAACATAATGTGATTTTCGCCAACTTTTTTGTGTTTTATGCAGTAATTTTGCACCCGAAAGTTTTAATTAGTAATTACTATGGCAGAGAAAAACGAACAAATGAATGCACAGACGCAGACTCCTGAGCCGACTGCTGCACCTTCTGCAACTCCGAACCGCGATAAGATGCTTTCCGGCTTGCGTGGCAAGTACGGCGAGGAGCTGTCGGAGGAAGAGTTGTACGCCAAAGCAATGGAAGGCTATGATGTTGACCATGAGTACACCAAGAAATCCAAAGCGGAAGCCGCCAAACTGAATGCCTTGCTCGAATCCGATGAGAACCTGAATGATTTCTTCTGTGAGATGTTCCAGCATGGTGTGGACGGTCATCCCGAATTGGCATTGGCGCATATCAAACCGCTCATGCAGCAGTATATCAACGGCGAGATCACTTCCGACGAGTACACGGCAGAGGTAGAGCGCATGAAAGAGGCTGATGCTAAGTTGCAGCGTATTCAGGATATGGCAAAAGAGGCGTTTGCTGAGGAGTGTCAAGAGCGCGGATGGGATGTCACCGAGACGATGGAGAAACTCAATGCGCTCATCAACCACGATTGTGAGACCAAAGAGGAATGCCGCGAGCAGGTAAAGAACATGTTCCGTATTCTGGAGTTTGACGATGCGGTTGCTGCGGCTCGTATCGGTGGACGTAACGAGAAAATCGTTGAGCAGAAGCGCAATCATCCGGCAGGTATTGACACGTTGCCGCGTAACGGTGGCTCATCGGCTGCGGCTAATTCACCGAAGAAAGAAATCAACATGTTCGACCTTGCTGATGCGGCAAGCTAACAATATGAGCATACGTGTTACCTTAGCCTCTCCGTCTGACTGCACGCCATCGAAAGGCACGGCAGGTCTGCCAACACACATAGGCGGTGCTCCTACAACGGTTAGCGCACTTATGGAGGCTGGGAAGGCAATAGGTAATGCCGGATACATTAAGAAAAGCATCGGTTGAAGCACCAGCGGAAACCATGGCAATCTATATTAACAAACCATAAAATTTTTGAAGAAATGGCTGAATCAGTAACACCTACCCAGACTCAGAACTCTGGAAGTGCAAACACCCCGACCTCTCCCGAGGTTACTCCGGGTGCAGGTACCGCTGGGCTGAACACCCAATTAGGCGGTGCTCCTACTACCGTTAGTGGCGTACAGAACGCATCCGGCGGAATGGGCGAACTTGTCCTGCCCGAAGTGGACAAACGACTCTTCCTGTTTGAGCGCGACCAAAACGCCCTCATGCAGTTGATGCTCATGGCTAAACGTGTCAACGTGAAGTCTATGGAGGTTAAGCACTACGCTATTGACCAAGGCACGCCGATTGTGACCGTCGCTTCTATCAGCGGCAACACCATCACCCTCGTTAATGCCGACAAGCAGAAAGTTCGTGCATACGATACTCTGTTGGTGAAAGGCGTAAAGGGCTACGACTATGTTGCAGGATCCGGCAACGTGAAATCGCGTCGTCCGCTGCAACTCTTCGTCCTCTCTGTGAACTCTAACGGCTCTATTGAGTGCGTTGCAACCAACGGTATCCGTCAGGCTGCTACGGATGAGTACGGCGATCTGCCGACTACTCAAAGTTCGAATTCGTCCGCATGGGACTACAACAACACCAACGTCATCGTTGCCGGTACGAAACTGGTGCGCATGGCTAACGCTATGTACGAGACGCAGAAGTGGGTTGACCCGAACACCGTTATTCCTGTTCCGGACATGCTGTACTTGCAGAAGCGCGGTATGACCAACATCGTTTCCAAGTATCTGTCCGACCAGAACATGGAGATTCCGTACGACGAGGCTGTTAAGGCTGAGGCTCAGTTGCGTGAGTTCAAGGCAGCAGGTAACCGTACCCTGCTCATCTCGCAGCCGAACAAGATGCAGGTTAAGTCCACCATGGGCGACAACCAGTGGGACTACACTACGACCGGTGTACGTTGGCAGGTTAAGCGCGAAATCAAGCACAAGGGTGCATGGACGTTTGAGGAGATCATCGCCCTCATCAAGACCTACTACGGCGGTGCAGACAAACCGAAGAGCGGTATCTTCCTGATGGGTTCAAACCTCGCACTTTCGTTGCAGCTCATTGACTGGAGCAAGCATCCGGAGGTGAAGATGGAGCCGTACAAGAACGAGACACTTGGCTGGAAAGTTACCCGTCTGACCTCTATCTTCGGCGAACTCCAGTTCAAACTCGAAGAGACCCTTGATGACTGCGGCTATGCCAACAGCGGTATCATCATCGGCGAGAACCGTCTTGTACACTATGTACGTAGTGGCGAGTCGAGCTACACCGAGGATGTTATGGGTGAAGAGGCAAAGCGCAACGGCGTACTCGTCAGCGACGCTCTCGGTCTGAAGGGCAACTGCCACATGTGGATTGACGGTGACGACGATGACGACGATACCGCACCGAGTGCACAAGAGTTCCGTATGTGGAGCGCATCGACCGCTCCGACAAGCGACGACCTTGTGGATGGCGTAGTTTACGTCTTCGCTAAGTCGCTCTCTCTCACGAATGGCGCAGCAACCATCAGCGTTGAGGCTGGCGATGCGTACAAGTACGACGCTTCGGCTAACAGCAATGCCGGTGGCTGGACGAAGTACTACGGTCCTGTTTCCGCAGAGTAATAGGACAAGGACAATCTACGGCAGGGACGGACGTGATTCAAACCGTCCGCCCCTGTTTCTTTTTCTCTAACATTAAAAGCAAATAATAGTATGGCACAGAAGTTAATACTTTGCGAGGCTGCGACGAATGTGGATATTCTCGCATCCTCTCCGGCAGTAGCTGTATGCTTGGCAGACGGCTTTACGGTATCATCGGTAAGCGGTTATACATCGCGTGACAACCGAAACATGTGCTTTGTTCTCCTTACCAAGACTGAGGTAGAGACAACAACGGAAACACCTACGGAAGAAACACCGACCGAGGAAACGCCCGCCGCATCGGACACTCAGGCAGAAGGTGGAGAAGGTGAGAAACTAATTTAATCAAATTTATTATGCAAGTAATTAAAACATACGCAATTCGCGGATTATCGGAGTGGTACGGCAAACTGAAAGCCGGTTCGCTCACAGTTGATGCAGCATTCACCGGTGGTACAGCATCGCCGAGTGGTGCGCGTCCTGCCTATATGGTAGTAAGAGACCCCGTTCAGCAATTTGTCATAGAGAACTCGAAGGAGTTCAAAGACGGCTTCATCTATATTGAAATGAAGCAAGAGATTCCCGGAATACACCCGCGTCAGGCTGTTCCGAGCGGACAAAAGGCAGCGTTTGAGGATAAGCCTATCAAAGCCTATCCGGAAGTGAGCAAGACGCAGGACGCTATTGAGGTACTGAAGGAGTACGGTGTGGACGCAGCACTCATCAAGACCAAGGCAGATGCCAAACGCTTTGCCGCAGAGAAAAATATCTCATTCCCGAATCTGTAACCGTCTATGAAGACCCGAGAGGAATACATAGAAGCCGTTAAGGTCAAGTTGGAGGAGATCAGTCCGTTTAAAGAGCCTGACCACTTCATCGACGGAACGAGTGACCCGGACTTTGACTGCGTGAAGCCTATTGTGTCGTACATCGAGAAGAATCTGGACGAGGCGGCACAGAACTGCTTGCGGTCGTTGCCGTTGTCGCTGCTCCATGCGGACATAGAGCGCAAGACGGAAGGTTTCTCGGTGGACGTTAACGGAGTAGGTGTTATCACCGGCATTAACGCCAACTATCGCTATGTGCGTTTCCGTCACGAGGCATTGAAGCGTGACATCACGGCGTTCATAACGAGTGAGGACCCGTTGTACCTGGTGCAGCAGAATGAGCATGTGCGTGGTGGGTTGGCTAAGCCGGTAGCGGTGTTGGCAAGTTTCCATGACGGAAGCAATGCCGGTCAGATAGAGATATACTCCTTCAAGCCGAAGATGGCTGAGGCTTTCGATCCGTCGGAGGTTTCTACCGATTTTGTGCTGCTCTATATCAACACGGAGAAGACCGCAGGCAGCGACACGGCGCACCCTGTTCAGTCGCCTATTGAGGACTTGATTGTGTTGGAGTGCGCCAAGATGGTGTTTGCTATACTGGGTAACTTCGACGGGGTTAAGTCCTGCGAGAACGAGCAGGCGGAAAAGATTCAAGCAATTCTTAAATAAGTGCAGGTATGAAAGAGATTTGCCAATGTAACTGTTCCTCTCCCGCTACGGCTTATCGCACGCCGTGGTGCCGTATGCTGCGCGGTGGTGAGCCGACGGAGATACTGCATCTGTGGTATAAGTTGGAGTGGTTGCGCAAGGAGGTAGAGAAACGGTCGTCGTATCTGGGTAAGTTCCGCCGGACGGAGGAAGCGCAGCATCTGTTGGACTTGATTGCCATGACGGTGGACGAGGTGGACTTGTTCATTCCGTATGCCAAGGCGGCGATGGCGGATGTGTTCGACGTACTGAATACCTACATGCCGAAACACGAGAAGGCTCTCTTCTGGCGTGAGGGTAGGGAGACGGTTATCCTGCCGGATGTGCCGAGCGAGGACGAGTTACTTCATTTGTCGCAGTTAAACGCGGATAACGTGGATGAGGACGGTTTTATCGTTGCTGATACTATTCCGGTTGATGAGGACGGATATATCCAAATCGCCGAGACTGGTGTAGATACAGACGGTTATATCGTGCCAGAGGATCATCCGACAGGGCTGTTGGTGTATTTCCATGCCGGGGACTATGTGCAGTACAAAGGCGAACTCTATATGGCTATAGCCGACGGTGACTCGCATGATTTTGTAGGTAAGTTAGTACCGACGGAGGACTACCGTGATTCGGTGCATTATGGTCTTAACTGGCGTTGCTGCGGCTCCAATATCAATGCGGTCGAGCCGTTGGACACCGCTATCTTTGAGGCATTGGTGGCACGGATCATCTACAAGTGGCTGTGCATGTCTTATCCGGCAGAAGCAGAGCGTTACCAAGCGGAGTGGTTGGAGCATCTGGCGTCTATCAAAACACGGTGCAACATCCTCAACGGTCCGCAAATCGTTAATCGTATTCCAAGAATCTTCTGATTATGAGCCATAACATCACCCATAAAGACCCAAGCAAGCAGTCTTGCGGTTGCAACACACAAGACATCAAGCCGAGCAAGCTGGACGCGCTGATTGCCAAGTACGAAAGGCTGGTAGCGGAACTGGAAGCCGCCAAGCAGAAGTTCATCGAAGCGGCACTATCCATTCTGGACTTTCGTTTGGAGGAATGTAGCGAGGAGGACATATACGCTATGTTCCGAGACAACGATAATACTAACACTTAAAATATCACAACAATGTCAGAAGTTACAAGAAAAGGTTTCCGTGATAAGAACGGAAAGCAAGTAGTATTGAAAGACCCTACTAAAGCCGACAAGGTTGTAGGTGCTACTGCCGGCAATCTCGCGTTGTTGGACGCAGATGGCAACCTGCAAGATAGTAGGAAAAGTACAAGTGATTTTTCATCGAGTACTCATATACATAATGCTATTCAAACTAATACCACACCACAAGGGGAGGGTCCTGGTGATCCGGGAATAGCAGCTTTCAATGTTCAACCGTATGCTGATGGTCTCCAAGGTTGCGTAAATATCTTATTGAAGAAGCAGGGGCAGCAGCCAAAGTTGCTTACTATCCCGTACGATACCCTCGATTATCTCGCCAATCTGATTGCCGGACCGCAAGAGCCGACATCAGGTAGCAATCGTTACCCGACGAGTGGACAAGTGTATGCGGCATTGCAGACACAGAAAGGTGGTATAAGCAAGGATGGGGCGGGTGTTTCCGTAGAGACGGATGAACATGAAGAGCCGGTTATTTCCTTCCGAATCCCCGATGGGAGCACTCCTGTAGAGGTTATTTTGAACAAAGACAACCTGCCTTATTTAGGACGCTCTATCAAAGAGCCTCTGGCACCTACACTCAATAGCGACAGGCCAATCACGAGCGGTCAGGTGTTTGAAGCTTTGGAGAAAAAGGCGTCTCTAAAGAGTTCTATGACTTCACCAAAAGCATCTATCGAAATGATAGAAGAGGCCATTGGTAATGATACAGCTGGTAAAATAGAACTGTCATTAACTAACGCTGCGGGTGTTAAGAAGACTGCTGTCATCACGCAGGATAAGTTCGATCAGTTTAAAGCGCTTGTCGAAGAAGACCAGGAGGATTTGCACCCTGTTGCACTATCGGAGAAACTAATCCAATCAGGTGCGGTTTGGAGGGCTTTGCATGGTGTTCACTTGTTTATTATCTATGACGAGAACGATGGTTCATTCCCAATTTCGCAACAAACGAATGCGGCTATTAAACAAGCATTTGCTTTACCATCAAATGAATTCCATTTTGGAATTGCCACACTTGTTAGCGGGGAGACTGTTCAAGGAACTATCCTTTGTTTATTTTCTTGGATCAAAGACACCGTAAGTTCTGTACGAGTGCAGGTAAGCTTTGCTAATGTTATGTTAGTAACAACCTCAACTATAACAGATGATGATCCATTGACTGCTAATTTTACTGCTTGGTCAAGATCACAGATTGGTCAGAACATTTTCTTTTAATATGTAGCTATGATAAGCATTATTAGTACACGGCGGTTTGCCTTATGGTGGCAGTTAGCGATAGACTGGTTTCAACGCCAGTTCGCCGCTATTGCTGCTTCTATCGACTTTACACCGGTAGAGGAAAAGATAGATGCGCTTGATGAGAAGATCACTCCTTATCTCTACGATGAATGTAGCGTGGAAGAGGTTGAGCATATGTTCACTTCTGTTACGGAAGATGGGTATATCATTGTACCGAGCAACGCTATCAGCGCAGATGGCACTATGCCGGTGAGCGTGTTTGAAGCAATAACAGGTTTAACCCCAACAGAATAAAAAGAAAGGAAACAATAATATGGTATTCAAAGGACTTACAGACACAAATGGAAACCTCACCCCTGTACAGGGTGCAGGAACAGTCTATAGCGAGGAGTTGAACTCCTTGGCTCTCGGCGAGGGAACATCGGCTATCGGTCAAGACCAGTTGGTTTTTGGTCGATACAATACCCCGGATGCTAATAAGGCAGAGATTGTCGGAGGTGGATCGGTTGAATCTGGCACAAGAACTATAACAACCGTATCTGAAATTATTATGGCCATTAGCAAAATGGCTATTGAATCTGATTGTACCATTGCCGCTAACCGCCTTGCAACTCCGATAGACGTTATTAAGGTAGGCAATACAATAGAGGAGGTGATTGCTTGGATGCGCTCTAAGGGGGCTTCTATAACAGAACTGACAATTAACGGAATTAGTGAATCTAATGTTCTTGCTTACTTTGCCAATGACATCTCTTATTCAGGAGATAATATCGAGATACAGATACTCCAGAATCTGTGGTTGGTAAGCAAGAATAATGAACTCGTTTGGCCGGAAAGAAATTACAGAGTAGTCGGTACAAGATACACAATCAATGGTGTATCCACTATCGGCACATTGGTATCTGTCACTGCAGAAATGGATGTAGAAACAAAAACCAACATCCGCACTCTTGATTGGGAAGGTAATGAGAAGTTAGCCGGTAGTCTGACGGTCGGAACGGGTATCACCATTGGCGAGACATCGCTGTCCGAGGCGGAACTGATTGCATTGAAGGCATTGCTTAATTCATAATCCCTATGAGCGAGAACAAGACTATAATGACAACGAGACGGTTTGAACTGTGGTGGCGAAAGGTGCAAGCTTGGTTCGCTACCCAGTTCGCGTCTATCAACGTGGACTTGACACCAGTCGAAGAGAAGGTCGATGAGGTCAAGACGGCGGTGGAGAATATCAATGTCGAATCCGCAGACCTACTGGCACAGTTCTTCGGGGTGACGCTGCTCGAAGGATATGAGTTCATGACCGACACCGAGGTGTGCGGCGAGCTCGAGGACATCATGCAACTTGTCGATCCCGACCTCACCGCCGAACAAGCGGCGGCTATCACTGCACAAACGTTAAACCCATCAGAAAGCTAACAATATGAACGAAATCCAGAAAATCTTCAGTAACGCCCTCTTCCGCGTCATGGCGACTTGGTTCGGGTTCTATATCCAAGAAAAAGTCCTTGAGCCTATACACACGGCACAGCAGATTGCGGACACATTCACCATCCGCAATGTCGGGTCGCAGTCGAACGTGGAGGGCATCGTAAACGCTTTTGCACGGCAGCTGCAGGAGGGTGAGACCGAGCATGAGCGGCTTGTGACGCAACAATGGCCGGGTGACGAGGCGGCCACGCAGCACACGGTGTATGACAGCATCATGTATATCGGAGGACAGGAGGTGACGGTATGATCGGCAAGGGCGCACAATATCTCACGGCGGCAGGCTTCGGCAGATACCGCATCTCCGCTGCATCGCTCGGCAGTCTCGACCTGTTTCGGGCGGGTTGGCTGAAGTTTGCGGCCG
>OCVV011351300.1_pt1 | contig 19435 bp, 20 predicted proteins | sample 1539721 | NCBI WGS metagenome assembly OCVV01 (sample SAMN02144230, study PRJEB22623) | gut metagenome | biome: sheep rumen | host: Ovis aries | place: New Zealand
AGATTCAATAGTAGCAGGAATATTTTCCTTGTAGTCGATTATCATCGTTTTAACATTACTCATATATTTATACCTTTCTATATCTACCTCTAAAAAATAGAGGTGCATAAAAGAATATAATAGATTAATTAATCGTTTTCAAGATAAAAATGTAAGCGCTTAATCTAGTTGTATTTTGGACATAATATGCTCAACTAATTTTTCGGTAATATTGACTTTTGAAACAGCTTCTATTTCATTAAAAAAGGCGTTGGAATTTACTTCAGAAAGGATAGGAGTATTATTTTCTCCTAGAAGAATATCTATACCAGCGTAATCTAAATCTAGAATCCTAGAAATCTTTTCCGCAGTTTCGATAAAAGAAGAAGGGGGAGGGGTTAGAATTCCTTCACCTCCTAAAGCGATATTCGAACGGAAATCATTTTTGTTAACTCTAAGCATATAGGCTTGAACTTTGTGATTAATAGTAATGATTCTATAATCCTTACCTCGGGAAGAAGAAATAAATTCTTGGTAGAAGTGAGGTTGAAGCTTCAATTTATCATAGGTTTTCTCTAATTCTTTTCTATTACTAATTAGAAAAACTTGCAAACCTAAAGAACCGTAATTGCATTTGCAAATTAAAGGAAAAGATAATTCTTTTTCTATATTATCTAGATATTCTTTATTTTTAGAAGTTTCATATTCATTTTCTCTATAACAAATACGGGAGGGAATAGTTTTAGGAGTTTTAATTCCACTTCCTATTAATTCCATATAGGTTTTCATCTTGTCGTTACATTTAATTAAAGCAGAAGCGGAATTAAATAGAGGAATTTTATTTTCAATTAGCCTAGCTACTATTTCATCCTTATCTAAATAGATGCAAAAGGCATAACCATCTATAGAAGGAATAGAAACTTTACCATCTTTTAAGACAATATTTAGTTGAGTAGATTTTAAAACGTCAAGTCCGATTGAAAATTTGCTAAATTCTTCTTTAAATCTATCTACTTTATATTTATTTTGATTTAAATCTCGATATGAATTTAAAACTATTAAACCTTTTTTCATTCTTAGTAAAGTATATCATAGTAAATTAAACTTTTATCTTGAAACTAAATAGAAAAAAATGTAGATTAAATAAGCATGGGGCTGTAGCTCACCTGGGAGAGCGCCTGCTTTGCAAGCAGGAGGTAGCCGGTTCAAGCCCGGTCAGCTCCACCATAATAGATTATTTGACTGGTATTCATATCAGTCTTTTTTATTAAGCTAGTTATAATAAGTAAAGAAAAAGTGATTTTTTAGTATAATTGTAGAATCTGATATGAAAAAGATTAAGTTAATAAGTGCAGGAATAATTATATTTATGATTACTGCAATTGTCTTTATAGCTATAGGCATGTCAAATAATACGATTACTTGGCCATTCTATGTTGGAATAGCCTTGTTTGGCGTATTACTGTGTGCGACTTTTTTAGTCTATAAAAAATCTAAGAAAGATAATATATCTAAGAATGAATCATCAGATAAGACTGATTAAGATCAAAAGCTCTGGTAGCTACTCTTTATAACAGATTAAATAAGACTAATATATATCGTATCTGTTTAAAAAATATATCTTACTGATACTAGCAGAGAAGCATATTTTTAAATTTCTTAACTGTTTCGAGTATTATATTTAGAAGAACCGTTTATTTCCATGCAGTACTATAATGTAAATAATTAATATATAATTAGTTGTTTTTCAGTGGTTTTACAGTATACATCTTGTAAATTGATGCTATCGTCAATTTTTAGCATTGTATTTTTATAACTAAATAAAGCTATTTAAATTATGTTAAAATTGAATTGGTTGAGAGATATCTTATATTTCTTAAGTGCTGCGAGTATTTTGATAGTATATAAGATAGTATATAATTTTTTGTAGAAAGAATTGAGGTTATTGTGCATGCCAGATGAAGTGACAACTAAAAAAACTCATTTGAAAAAAGTTGCAAAAGTTTTTTTGTGGATCTTTGTTGGTGTTGCAATTTTAATTACTGTTTTTTTAGGATTTGGTAATATTTTAAAGTTTGCTAACTATCATGACTTTTACTTTTCCAGTAAAGTTCATGGCCTTAACCCTATTAAAAATGGTTATGTGAACCAAGGCTTACATTATTTAAATGATAGCAACGAGTTTTTGATTTCGGCTTATAAAACTAATAAGCCTTCTGTAATTTACACAGTGTCTAGTGAGAATAAAGTAAATGAATGTTCTTTAATGTATACAGATTTTAATTATTCTTCTAAGGAATTGAGTTGCCATGCAGGTGGTGTTACTAGAGTTGGTAATGAAGTACTTTTAACTGGTGATAATAAGGTCTTTTTCTTTAATCTAAATGATGTGAAAAATAATCGATTAGCTATCGCACATAAAATAGTGGAAACAGAATTAAGATGTGACTATATAAGTGTTTGTGATAATGAATTATTTATAGGAGAATTTAGTTCAAATACATTCTCACAGAGAAATCATCCTTATTTGAATACAGATAATTATACTACTCACGCTATAGTTGAATCGTTCGATTTAGGTGAGTTTTGTAATACTCCTGTTGAAGAGATTGCTAAAGCTAAGGCGGTTTATGCTATTAGGGATTTAGCACAAGGTTTTGCTAAAACTTCGGAAGGTCAATTTATAATTGATACTTCTTTTGGAATAATGCCTAGTTATTTGTGCAATTATACTGTACCGACTATTCCTGATGGCTTAGATGCTAACAGTGTTCCTGTTTACTATCTAGACTCTAGATATTTACTCAAAGAAAGAATAATTATACCAGGATGTGAAGATATAGAGGTGTATGATGGTAGAGTTTATTTCGCTTCTGAAACTCCCGCCTTTAAATTTGGTTATTATGGTAGATTCTTCAATTTTAATGGTATATATTCTATGCCTGCTAACGTATAGGAGGAAATATGAAAAAAGTATATTTTAAGATATGGTTACCTTCTATAATATCTGCTTTAGCGACACTAATTACTTTTATAGTGGTTTTGTTTTTAGAGTTAAATAAAGTTTGTTTAAATGAGCTTTGGTTAAATTTCTCTAATATTTTAATAATTGTAGAAGTAGTGGTAAGTGTTGTCTTCATTACAATTTCTTTGGCTAGAACTTTCAATATTATTTCTTCTAATCACGATAACATAAATTAGAAATAAGTCTTGTTTATAAGGCGGATTTTATATTTCTTTATTCTTTAAAGCCGATAGCTCTTCCACTGAGCAAAAAAGTTCAAAAACATCTTGCAACGGAGTTGCATAGATGTTAATATAATTAAGCGCTTGTAAAGCGCGGGTGCCCAGTTAGCTCAGTGGTAGAGCTATCGGCTGTTAACCGATCGGTCGTAGGTTCAAGCCCTACACTGGGCGCCATTATTTGGCCCGTTGGAGAAGCGGCTTAACTCACATGCCTTTCACGCATGCACTCATGGGTTCGAATCCCGTACGGGTCACCAACTTAGAAACATAGGATTGATACAATAGGTCAGTCCTTTTTATTTTTTTGTTTATTGAGTCAGTATTATTACAAATGATAATTATATGTCTATCTTCAGTAATAATTACTTGCTTTAAAATAGAATTAAATAATACTTTAATGTTGGCTGGATTATTATAATCTAGCTTTTTAAATTTTTCTAAATATCTCATAACCTTTTTATGTGAAGCTGTGTTTGTAAGAAAATAAAAAGCTGGGTATCCCAGTTCTTTAGGATATGAGTGGTGCGAGCAATGGTGTCCACTCTGATCCTGTTTGCGTAAAACATATAATTTTCATATAAAAGAGTTATTTATATATTGGGATGAACTGTAAAGAATTAGATTATGATTATGACAAAGATAATATATTAGGTAATTTTTAATTATCTAATGATGCTATGGTATTAGTAGATGGTAAATAGGATGCTATGGCAACAATAAATTAATTTAAAAAGATAATATGAATGAAAATGGAGGCATTTCTAATTGTTCAATTTCATGATATTATATATAATAAATATTTACGATTTTTATTATGAAGGAAGTAATTAAATGACTAAAGGTCTAATATTCACTAATAATAAATGTATAAGTTGTAATAAATGTGTAAGAATATGTAGTTCGTTTGGCGCAAGTATTTCTTATAATCGACCTAACAAGAATTCAATAAAAATTGATTCATCACGTTGTATTAATTGTGGAGCGTGTATAGATATTTGTGAGAAGAAAGCTAGAGATTACATTGATGATACCAATACTTTTTTTAGCGATTTAAAAAATAATGAAGAAATCTCATTACTTGTTGCGCCATCATTTATGGCTAAATATAAAAACCAATATAAAAAAATACTTAGTGCTTTAAAGCATTTAGGAGTTAAAAAGATATATCCAGTATCACTTGGTGCTGATATATGTACTTGGGCCTATCTAAAACTAATTAAGGAAAAAGGATATGTTGGTAGAATTTCTACAACTTGTCCTGTTGTAGTATCTTATATTGAGCATTGGCACAAAGAATTAATTCCTATGCTTATGCCTGTAAAAAGTCCACTCATGTGTTTGGCTACATATTTAAGAAATGTTCTTGGTACTAAAGAAAATTTAGCTTTTATCGGACCTTGTATTGGCAAAAAAAGTGAAATGGAAATATTTCCATCTTTAGTAAAATACAATATCACATTCCCAAAATTAATAGAATACATAGATAATAACAATATTACAGCTGATGAACAATTTGATGGTTTTGATGAAACATTAGGATCTTTTTATCCAGCACCAGGGGGTCTTGCGGATAATTTAAGATGGTTCTTAGGTGATGATATTCCAATTAGAATAATATCAGGGAAAACATATTTATTTCAGTATTTAGATAAATTAAATATTAATGATATAAAAGTTAAGAATTATACTTTATATGATTTATTAAATTGTCAAGAAGGTTGTTTAGAGGGTACAGCAAAATCATATATTGATTCTATTGATGATTTAAGTGTATTAGAAATCAATGAAATAAAGTCTAAAGCTAAAAATCAGGATCCTAAATCTCCGTTTAATAAAACATTATCAACAGAAGATAGATACAATAATTTATGTGAACAGTTTTCTATGCTTGACTTGAATGATTATTTGATGGAATTTAAAGATTTAACTTACAAATGTAAAGTATCTATCCCTAAAAAGGAAGAAGAGGAAATAATATATAAATCATTACATAAGGAAGATCAAAAATCTAGAAATATTAACTGCTCTTTTTGTGGGTATAATACATGTAGAGATATGATGCTTGCAATATATAATGGTTTTAATACTAAACATAATTGTTGTTATAGTGAAAAGGAGGAAGCAATTTATTTATCTAAAATGTCTTTTTCAGATACTCTTACAAGTGTAATGAATAGAAATGCATATGAAAGAAAAATAAAATCATTGTATGCAAATAAAAAATCTTTATCTGTAATAGTTGCTGATGTCAATGGCTTAAAAATGACAAATGATAATTTTGGACATCAGGCTGGAGATAGACTGATAATTGAAACTGCTAAATCTTTTGCAAATATATTTGGTGTTGAAAATGTATATAGGGTTGGTGGAGATGAATTTTTAACAATTTTAGGCGATTATACAAAGCATGAAATAGATCATGATTTAAAGCTAGTCAAAGAATACTTAAAAAGTCAAAATGTCAGTGTTTCAATTGGATATTCATATATTAATAAATATGATGGTGAATTTAATAATTTATTGGAAATAGCTGATAAACTAATGTATAAAGATAAAGAACTATATTACGAAACAAATGGTTTGAAAAGAAGAATAAATTAAAGTCTCGTTTGAGACTTTTTTATCGTTATAATCTAATTGTCGCGACAAGTCGCGAAAATGAGGTGAAACAATGAAAAACGAATTACAAATCATACATATTTGTGATACAGTTTCTTCTATTATAGAACAACGAAAAATTAAAGCTAAAGTTGCAATTAATTCAGAGATTCTTGCAATGAATTGGAGTATTGGTCATTTTCGTTTTACAAATGTTTTAGAAGGTGATAAGGCAGAGTTTGATTGTCTGTTATTTATTGGGCTGCAAACAATGTAAAGACTTCTTTAAAGTAGTTGCTGATGAGGATTGATTCTATTTTTTGATAAAAAAATGTCACAAAAACTTGAACAGGATAAGGAGAGGCGTCACTTTGACGGCACTCTCCAACTATTTCGAGAAGTGGGATTCCCACGTTTCGATTTTTAATGAGATAGTGTTAACCTATTTTTGATATAAAAATAATCTTTGAAAACATATAGGTGTTCGCATACCATTGCATATGGTTTATCAACATCAAATTCAAAAGCATTGCGCAATGCTTTTTTTGCCGCTTCTTCAACTCCAGTGTAGGGCTTCCTACTCCCGATCGGTTAACTAAATATTTAGGGTATTATAAATATCATAAATCAGCCATATTTACTTAAATTAATTTTATTTTTTAAAAAATTATGATAAATATTCCTTTTATTTTCCAAATATATATAAAGGAGAATATTTATGAAGAAAAATTATAATCCTAATTCAAAGAAAGGTTATGGCATAGAATTAGAAATTGACATTGCTAAAACTCTCGATGGAAAGAAGTATTGCGAACTTACTAAGGAGTGGAAATATAGAATTAAACAACTATTTCACAATAATACATTCAGTCAATTAGACGTCATCCATGCCTACAAGTATTATGATTCTTACGCTAAGCCAGACATTGTAATTGAAGTGAATGGAATGTCTAGAAAAATTTCAGTCAAATGTGGAAAGAATCCATCAGTTCACATGGAGGAATTAGGAGATTTCTTAAAATTCTTATTAAAAATAGGCGTTCCTGATAGAATTGTTAGAATAATTGAATTCTATCATTATGGCAAATCTAATAAACTTTCTAATCGTGGCAAGCCTTTTTCTAGAGAAGAATTAATAAGTGACTTTGGTGAATACCTCGTTGAAGTGAACGACTATTTTGATACACATCCTGAAATTGTGAAATACATTATTTATAGAACAGTAATAAAAGGTGTAAGAAAAGCAGATCCTATAGATGCTATATTCTACGGAAATGTTGAAAATGGGTTTATTATTACAACTCATGAAATATATGATCTAATATTAAAAGAAGATAAGCCGACGTTAATGGCACCCCATTTTAGAGGCCTAGTTTACCAACCTTCAGGAAGGAAGGTTGGTTCTGTAGATTCAAGATATTCTAGGATTAAATGGCCTATTTTACCAGTTTTATACTACAACGAAGATTTTAGAAGTACCCATAAGTAGATTGTTTAGTAATTTTCATTATTGATATATAATTATTTTGTCAATTATGAAAAAAGCACTATTCTTTGATTTAGATGGAACTTTGTGGGATGCCATAGTACCACTTACTGAAAGTTGGAATGAAGCTATGATTAAGGCTTCTAAACCATACAGATTTGATTTAGATAAAATGAAATCATATATGGGTTTAACTCCTGAAGAAACATGTCCTTTAGCCTTTAAAGATTTAAATCTAGAAGAAGGCATGAAGGTCTTTTCGCTCTGTTTAGAAAATGAAATCAAATATTTATCAAAAAATCCTGGTACTTTATATCGTCACGAGAGGGAAGTCTTAAATCAATTATGTAAAAAATATCCTTTATATATAGTCTCGAATTCTGGAAAAGGATACATAGAAAATTACCTTCAAGCTTGTAAAATGACTAAATATTTTACCGGTCATTTGTGCGCAGGAGATACTTTGAAAGATAAGTGGGAAAATATTCGAATTTTAAAACAAAAAGAAGGTATTGACAAGGTTATTTATATTGGTGATACCAAAAAAGATATGATTCAGACTGAAAAAGCCGGCGAGATTTTTATTCACGCCAGCTACGGATTTGGTCAAATTGATGAAAATGTCTACAGAATTAATTCTCTAGACGAATTACCTGAATTAGTAGAAAAAATATTTGGTTAATTATTTACCATCCATAAAATTTGTCACTAATTGCTTTTCTTCAACAGGTTTTTCTACACCTAATTTTTCTCCTGCCTTAAGGCATTTAAGTACATATGACATATTTTCGGCTAAAGTTCTCATTGTTTGTAGACCTTCAAGGTCTTTTTTCGCATCTTCGGAAGTGAAGCCGTGAATCATATTCCAATATTGAGAGCCAACTACAATCATATTAGAGATAGTAAAGTATTTATTTAATCTATCGAAGGAAGCAGAATTACCACCTCTTCGGCACGATACTACACAAGCTCCTAACTTATATTTAAATTTTCTACGTGGAACTGAATAGAAAAGACGATTAGCAAAAGCACAAATACGAGCTGTAGGCCCGGCATAATAGACTGGTGAGCCAAGAACTATTCCATCGTATTCATCAAGATTCTTTGCTACTTTGTTAACTATGTCATTAAATACGCATTCACCTTTTTCACTACAATGCTGGCATCCCATACAATCGGCGATAGGGGCATTACCTAAAAAGAGAATTTCCGCCTCAATCCCATTTTTCTCAAAGACTTTTTTCATCTCGCTTAAAGCGACAAAAGTACAACCTTTTTGATTGTTGGAACCATTTACTAAAAGAATTTTGCTCATTTTTTTATTCCTCAACACTAAATTTATATAAAATTATCCTTTAAATCAACACTTTAATATATAATAAAAATATAAAATTGTAATCGCTTACAATCGTGAAAGGAAAAACTTATTATGACTTACTCGCCTGAAAAAATTAGAAACGTCGCTATAGTCGGTCATCAAAGCAGTGGCAAGACTACTTTGGTTGAATCTTTGGCATTTAAAGCAAATTTAATTAGTGAAAAGGGTAGTATTGAAAAGAAGAACACACTCTCTGATTTTTTGCCTGATGAGAAAAAGAAATTATCTTCTGTTTCTTCTTCAATTGTTCCTATTGAATATAACGGATACAAAATCAACTTAATTGATATCCCTGGCAACGATGATTACATCTTCGAAACTATTGGTATCACATCCCTTATTAAAGGTGCTATTTTAGTCGTCGATGCTTCTAAAGGTGTCCAAGTTGGCACTATTAAGAACTTCAACATGTTGAAAAGAAAAGGAGTGCCTATCTTTATTTATATAAATAAGATGGATAAAGAAAATGTCGACTACGATGCTATCTTTGCAGAATTAAAGGCCAAATTAGACGAAAAGAAATGCGTTCCTTTCTCTTATCCTATTGGAAGAAAAGAAAATTTCGATGGCTTTGTTAACGTCGTAGAATTAAAGGCGAGAAAATATAACGGTGTCACTTGTGAAGATGATGTTATATACGACGATAAAAAACAAATTATTTTTGAATTGCACAACAGATTATGCGAATCTGTAGCTACCACTAGTGATGAATTATTAGAAAAATTCTTCTCTGGAGAGCAATTATCTAACGAAGAAATCAAAGCTGGTTTAAGACAAGGTGTATTAAGTGGTGAGTTATATCCTATCATCGTCGGTTCGGCTTTAAAAGATATTGGCTCAAATACCTTGTTAAATATGTTGATTGACTATCTACCTGCTCCTTCTGATTTGAAGCCTTATAAAGCTAAAGATGAGCAAGGAATTGAAAGAGAAGTCTTGACTATCACAGATGATAAACCTTCAATTCAAATCTTTAAGAATGCTTATAACTCTTACCAAGGTTTAGTCTCTTACTTTAAAGTCAATTCTGGTGTAGTCAAAGTAGGGGATGAACTAGTTTGCTTAAATAATCACAAGACCTATAAAGTTTCAAATTTATTCGCTCCTGTAGGTGAAAAATTGAATCCTGTTAGTGAAGTCGGTGCTGGTGATATTGGTGCTATTAACAAATTGGAAGATGTTAAATTATCATATACTTTATCTTCTTCTGAAGATCCTATCATGTTCAAGGAAATCAATTATCCTACAGCTACTTATTTCAAGGGAATAGTTCCTGAAACTAAGGCTGATTTTGATAAATTATTCCCGATTTTAGATAAGATGATCCTAGAAAATCCTACTATTGAAGTTAAGAAAAATTCCTCTACTAATCAGGTTTTAATTGGTGCATTATCTTCTTCTTATCTCAATTCTATATTTGAAAAATTATCTACTTTATATAAATTAAAATTTGATGTTGAGACTCCTAAGATTGTCTATAAAGAGACTATTACTGCTAGTGCTGAAGCAGAAGGAAGATATGTTAAGCAATCCGGTGGTAGTGGATATTATGGAATTGTTAACATGGAATTTTCTCCTTCTGATCACACTGAATTTGTCTCGACAGTCTTCGGTGGACATATTGATAAAGGTTACTTCCCAGCAGTTGAAAAGGGCTTTATGGAAGCCTTAAAGGAAGGCGAACTAACTAAATCGGAAGTTATCAATGTCAAAGCTAATCTTAAAGATGGTAAGCAACATTCTGTCGACTCTAATGAAATGGCATTTAAGAACGCGGCAATCCTCGCCTTTAGAGAAGCGTATATGAAATGTAAGCCTATTTTACTTGAACCTTACGATAAATTAGTGGTTAATTGTCCTCCTGAATATTTAGGAGATGTCTTATCAGATTTATCTAAGAGGAGAGGAAGAATTATCGCTACTGAGGAATCTCACGATAATCACCTCGATATTACAGCTATAGTGCCTGAAGCTGAAATTCTTGAATATACTAACGAATTGAAATCTATAACTAAATCTACTGGTTTCTATAACTTAGAATTTGATTCTTATCAAGAAGTTCCTTCTGCTATTGCTGCTAAAGTCATCGAATCGATGAAGAAATAATTACTAAAAAAGCGCATTTTCTTAAAGAATATGCGCTTTTTATATTATTTAGAATCATCGTATTTAAGAATGGAAGAATACATTTCAGGACGTCTATCGCGGTAGATTCCCCAATCTCTTCTTCTTTGTTCGCATTCATCTAAGTCGAAGGTGTGAACTAAGATAGTTTCACTAACTCTATCTGCTGATTCAACTAAACAACCAGTTTCATCAGTGATAAATGAAGAACCAAAGAATGTCATACTGGAATTTACATCATCTTCTACCCCAATTCTATTAGAAGCGACAACAGGAAGAATATTTAAAGCTGATTGACCAATCATAGCATTTCTCCAGTGAGGCATAGAATCGATGGGCAAGACAGGTTCACTTCCTATAGCGGTAGGGAAAAGGAGATATTCAGCCCCTTTTAAAGCTAAAGAGCGCCCGGTTTCTAAAAACCATTGATCCCAGCAGATACCTATACCAATTCTACCGTATTCAGTCTTGAATACTTTAAATCCAGTATCCCCTGGATTAAAGTAGAATTTCTCTTCATAGTTTTCACCAGTGGGAATGTGAGTTTTGCGATAAACACCTAATTTTTCACCTTTGGAGTTAATTACACAAATGGAATTGAAGTAGCAATTTCCTGATTTTTCAAAAAAGGAAATGGGCAAGACAACTTTATATTTCTTCGCTACTTCCTGGAAGTGAGACAAAGTTTTACTATTTTCATATTCTTCAGCGTATTCAAATCTCTTGTAATCTTCGATTTGGCAGAAGTATTTTCTTTCAAATAGTTCTTGTAAAAGGATGACATTTGCGCCTTTCTCAGCGGCTTTTTTAATTATTTCATCAGCTTTTTTAATATTATCTTGATAAGATTCAGTGCAAGCAAACTGAGTTGCAGCTAAGGTAACTTTTCTCATATTTAAACTCCTTTGTATTTTTTAGAATAAGGTATTTGTTTAGTTATACAGTGGATATTGCCTCCACCAAGAAGAATTTCTTTGGAATAAATAGGGATAATATCTCTGTCTTTGTAATATTTTTTAAAGAAATCGTAAGCTATTTTATCTTCTTTTACTCCAAATTGAGGAATTAAAGCGAATTTATCGGATAAATAGAAGTTAACGTAAGATGCGGCTAATCTTCTTCCTTCTAATCTTGAGATAGCCGAAGGAGCAAGATCAATTCTTTCGCTTTCTTCTTTTGTCATATATATGTAAGGTTCAGGAACCGGAAGAGTATATATATTAAATTTATTATTCTCACAATCGCATTCTTTTCTCAATATTTCTTCATCGATTCTTGATCTTTCATATTGAGGGTCATTTTTATTGTTCGAAGTCGCAAGAAGAATATCGTGCTCAGATAAAAAACAAGCGATATTGTCAATATGACCATTAGTTTCATCATTATAGATTCCATAAGGAAGATAAATTATTTTCTTAACATTCAATTCCTCTTTGAGAACTTCAGTGATTTGGTCTTTATTTAAAGATGGATTTCTTCCTTTAGAAAGTAAACATTCTTCGGTAGTAAGAAGTACTCCTTTACCATTAAAATGTACACTTCCACCTTCTAAAATGAAATCTTTACGAGCTTTTTCTTCAATCTGTAAAGCCTTCAATATGTTGTGAGAAAGGGCATTATCATTATCATAAGAAGTATATAGACCATCGTAAGACCCACCCCACGAATTGAATCCAAAGTTTACACCTAGAATGTTATCATCTTTATCTATTAAGAATAGAGGGGTGTTATCTCTAGCCCATGAATCATCATAAGGAATATTTAATAAAGTCACGTTATTTAATTCTTTAAAAGGTTTCAAATCACCTTCTTCTATAGAGTAATGAATTAAAAAGACCCGCTCATATTTAGAAATAGATCTTACTACCTCAAAATATTCTTTTAAAGCTCTTTTTCCTTTAGAGGCCCAAGTGTCGCTTCTATAAGGTAAGAGTACGATAGTTCCAAGATGTTTTTCACCTTCAAAAGGGAAGAAATAAGTATTATTCATAATTACAATATTTATTATATATGTAATTGTTTTATTTATCTTTACATTTTTTAAGTTTTTGTAATATGGTAAGATATATATAGGTTTACAAAGGAGGTTCTATTTTATGGAACAAGGTCTTGACCCCGAAGCTACTAGAGTTGGTGGTAAATTATTATATAAATTTGATACTCAATTATTAATTACTGGTGAAAATCTCGATGAGATGGAAATAAGAGATTATATTACTAAAAATATTGAAGGTGACTGTTTATTAGCTGTTGGTGATGATGAATTAATCAAGATTCATTTCCATACTAATACTCCTTGGAAAGTCTTAGAATACGCCTATACTTTAGGAGATATTTACGATATTGTCGTTGAAAATATGCAACGTCAAGAAGATGGCTTAAAAGGATAAGCGCATCATGGAAGAAGAGGGAATTAAAAAAGAGAGATCTTTTGGTGCGGTTATTATTGATAAGGATGGTTTAGTCTTAATCGAAAAGATGGCTCTAGGGCATTATTCGATACCTAAGGGTCATGTAGAAGGAGATGAAACCCCAGAAGAGACAACTAAAAGAGAAATCAAGGAAGAAACCGGCTTAGATGTTGAAGTCGATATGAATTTTTCTTGTGATGAAGAATATTCTCCATCTAAAGGAATTATGAAGAAGGTTACTTTTTTTGTTGCGACTCCCACATCTTTTTATTTGCTCCCTCAAGTTGAAGAAGTTGTACAATTAATGTGGCTTGAACCTAGAGAAGCATTAAAGACACTTACTTTTAAAGGCGACAAAGAAGTTCTTATTAAGGCCTTAGAATACAAGGGAATAAAATATTAATGGACACTGTAATTCTTGCTGATTTAGCAGGTAATCGAATTCGTAAGCATGTAGGATACTCATTGTTCTACACTTTTTTTGGTCCTTTATATATGCTGTTCAACCTCAGATTTGAGTTTATACTTGTATTGATTTTATATTATTGGATTTTACCTATACCAGGATTGACAGAATTAGGTAATGCTATTGTTAATACTGGGTGGGATCCTCGATTTATTTCTTTTTTAAATGGTATTTTCTTGTTTTTTAGACAAGGTTGGACTTCCTTTAGTACTTATTTTGGCCTCATCTTATTTGTAATTTTACATATTTCACTTTCATTTAAGGCTGATAATTATATTTTGAAACATAAAATTAAAAAGAAAAAATTATCTCCTTATCTAGAAGATGACGCCAGAAAATTGATTTATTATCATATCGCACCTAAAGATGTCTTAATCTACAGCGATATGGCGCAGAAAGAACATCTACATGATCAAGCTGAAAAGATTTGGGAAGATAACAATTTGTCTTACACTATGATGCTTTCTAAAAGGGAATTAGATAAAAGTAAAACTATGACTGAATTTAATTCATTAGATGAAGCTAAACGCGCCACTGATTTGTCTTTATTAAAAAGAGGTTTGATTACTAACGAAGAATTTGAAAAAATATCTAAAACTAGTGCTTCTTCAAATAAAATTAAAGGAAAAAAGGCCAAGAAATAAGAGATTTATCTCTTTTATATAAATTTTTTGGCCTTTTATTATAAATAAAAAAAGAGCACATAAGTGCTCTTGAAGTGAACTAGATCTTTCTGTTGTAGAATTCAACGATTTGAGCTTCGTTAATTTCAGAAGTGAGTTCTTTTCTTTCAGGTAAACGAACGAAAGTACCTTCTTTCTTATCTTTGTCGACACTGACATATCCGACAGTAGCAACTTGAGCTTCTAAAGCATCAGCAACTAAGGCGAACTTCTTAGCGTTGTCGGATAAAGTAACTTTATCTCCGACTTTGACTAAATAGGAAGGAATGTCAACTTTCTTGCCGTTTACGAGGACGTGGCCATGGTTAACTAATTGTCTAGCTTGCTTTCTAGTTCTTGCAAATCCGAAACGATAAACTAAATTATCTAATCTGGATTCAAGAATTCTCATAAAGGCTAAGCCGGTAACAGTTTCCTTATCAGCTTTAGCTAATAAGAACAATCTTCTGAATTGCTTTTCGGAAACACCATATGTATTTCTTAATTTTTGCTTTTCAGCTAATTGTCTGCCGTATTCAGATAATTTAATCTTTTGGTCGGCAGAACCATGTTGACCAGGGACATAAGGTCTCTTCTTTAATTCGACTCCAGATTCGAGAATAGAGTAATTCAATCTTCTAGAGACTTTCCAAGTGGAACCAGTGTATCTTGACATCTTACAAATCCTTTCTGCAGGATAGGTGTGAATTCTCACTCTCCGGATGGAAGGCTTTCCCCTTTATAGCTAGGGTACTTTTATAGCCTTTCATAAGACGAGAGGATATTCACATGCTACGCATGCTTTATTAAAATACTAGAAAGCGTCCTAGTTTGTCAATATTTTTTAATATTTTCCAAAATAAAATTTTATAATATAGATAATTAATAATTTTATATTGTAAAAAAGGTCGAGGAGGCTCTATTATTTATGTCCAAAATGAGTGAAGAAGAAAAGATGTTAAGTGGAAAAATATATGATGGTAGTGATGAAAAATTATATTCTAGGCGATTAGTAGCTCACGAATTATGCCGTCAGTTTAATATTACTCCTGAGAGCGATTTTGAAAAGAGAAGTCAGATTATTGATAAACTATTTCCACATCATGGAAAGAACTGCTTCATTCAAGGTCCAATGCAAGTAGATTACGGTTCATATTCCTACATAGGTAATAATTTTTATTGCAATTTCAATTTAACTATCCTCGACAGTTGTCCTATAACTATAGGAGATAACGTCTTTTTGGGTCCGAATGTCTCCATTGTTACTCCTATACATCCCTTTTTAGCTAAAGAGAGAAATACCTACGTTAATGAAAAAGGTAAAATAACCGATAAAGAATACGCCGCTCCAATAGTTATAGAAGGCAATAACTGGATTGCCTCAAATGTCACAATATGTGGGGGAGTAACTATAGGAGAAGGAAGTGTTATTGGAGCGGGAAGTGTCGTAATTCGCGATATACCAAAAAACTCCCTTGCAGCAGGTAATCCTTGCCGCGTTATAAGGGAGTTAACTGAACAAGATTCAATTTATTTAAAGTCAAAACTTTTCTAATTGTGGATTAAGTATCCTAGCATAGTTCCGAAGATATTATGATCGACGAAGAATGCTTTAGTGATAGTGTATTGAGTATTGTCACCTAATTTAATAGTATTAGCTAAGAATTGTCTCATACCTTCGTTGGAAGCGGAGAAAGGTACTAAGAAATAGATGACTGCAGAAATCACAAAATAAGTGATGACTAAGTGGACAATCGCACCTAAAGTTTTATCAACAGGGGCGATAATATGGGATTTTTTAACAAAGCCTTTGAGTAATTTTTTAGGCCAAATTAACAATAGCATCAATACTATAAAGATTACTAAGAAAGCCCCAGCAGAGAAGACAAATCTAGAGGTCATAGCACCAACGTTAGCACACATAGCGGCGATAGATTCACTCGCATCAGGATTAGCGCTAACTTGATCAACGATAGTTTGAGTCATCTTAGGAGGAACGCCTAACTCATTTAGTACTTGGGCAAGTTGTTCAACTAGACTTCCGGAACCTGAAATCAATGAATTAAATTCATTTTCTAAAAACTTAGCAATTTGAGTAGCTAAAGAACCGCTCATGTTATTGATATTTCCTATACCTTCACCAACTGGTCTACATAACAAATAAGCGACAAGACCCGCTCCGAATAAACAACCTAGGGAAATCAATGAAGAAAGTACTCCGACTTTGATACCTATGAAGATGGCGAGAATCAAAAGAGCTAAAATAACTAGCGATAACCAATCGAAGGCAAAGGTTTGACCAGGATCGACAAACCAGCCGCCAGCTAGAATGTTTATAAACATAAAATTTCCTCCTAGATTAATTATACATATTCTTTTTAAAAATTGACTAAATAACCTATAATTTTTATAATTTAAACGTTATTATATTAAATAGCAAAGAGGTGTTTTCTATGGCGTATAATTTTAAAGAAATAGAAGAAAAATGGCAAAAGAAATGGAAAGAAGATGGCATATATAAGTGCGATGTCTATGATTTTAGCAAACCTAAATTCTACATTATGGATATGTTCCCTTATCCTTCCGCTCAAGGGCTTCACGTGGGACATATCGAAGGATATTCAGCCACTGATGCCTTATCTAGATTTAAAAGAGCCCAAGGATTCAATGTCTTACATCCAATGGGTTTTGATTCCTTTGGCTTGCCAGCTGAACAATATGCTATAAAAAATAACAAGCACCCTGGTCCTTTTACCGATGCTAATATTCAAAATTTCAAGAGACAAATGGATAGATGCGGTTTATCGGTCGATTGGAGTAAAGAAATTCACACTTCTGATCCTTCTTATTTTAAATGGACTCAATGGATCTTTTTAAAATTATATGAGAATAATTTAGCCTACATGGATTCTAGACCGGTTAATTATTGTCCTGAACTTGGTACTGTTTTAGCTAATGAAGAAGTAATTAACGGCAAGTCAGAAAGAGGCGGATATCCTGTTATTCAAATCGATATGAAACAATGGGTTTTAAAGATTACCGCCTACGCTGAAAAATTATTGAATGATTTACCTACCTTAGATTGGCCTGAATCAACTTTGACCATGCAAAAGAATTGGATTGGTAAATCTACTGGTGTCAACATTGAATTTGATGTGAAGGATAGTGAAGAGAAATTCTACGTCTATACCACTAGAGTCGATACATTGTTTGGCTGTACTTACGTAGTTTTAGCTCCTGAGAATCCTTTAGCACTCAAAATTACCACTTCTGAGCACAAGAAAGAAGTCGAAGATTATATTCAAAAAGCTAAAAATGAATCTGAAGTGGAAAGAACCGCCACTGATAAGCCTAAAACAGGTGTCTTCACGGGCAATTACGCTATAAATCCTATTAATGATGCTGTCGTACCTATTTATATAGGTAGTTATGTTATTGGAACTTATGGTACTGGCGCGGTTATGGCTGTCCCTGCTCACGATGAGAGAGATTATGCTTTCGCTAAGACTAACAATTTACCTATTATCCAAGTTATTGAAGGAGATATTTCTTCGCAAGCGTATACTGGCGATGGTAAGCATATCAATTCGTCCTACGCAAATGGTTTAAATAATGCCGAGGCTGGTGAACTTATTACTAAAGATTTGATAGAAAAAGGTAAGGGAAGCCGCAAGGTTAATTACAAACTGAGAGACTGGTTATTCTCTAGACAAAGATATTGGGGTGAACCTATTCCTATCATTCATTTAGAAAATGGGAAGGATGTTCCTGTCGCCTATGAAGATTTACCTGTCGATTTACCTGAATTAGATGATTACGCTCCTGCAGGTAACGGCAAACCTCCTCTTTCTAAAGCTAAAGAGTGGTTAAATGTTGATGTTGATGGTGTCAAAGGTCAAAGAGAAACCAATATCATGCCTCAATGGGCTGGCTCTTCATGGTATTACATCAGATATTTAGATCCTAATAATGATAAAGAGTTGGCGGACAAAAAGTTAATTGAACACTGGTTACCTGTAGATGTTTATATAGGTGGAGCTGAGCACGCTGTATTACATTTACTCTATGCTAGATTTTGGCATAAATTCCTTTATGATCAAGGTATAGTCAGCTGCAAAGAGCCTTTCAAGATGCTTAGACATCAAGGTATGGTTTTAGGCTCAAATGGCGTCAAAATGTCTAAATCTTTAGGAAACGTAGTTAATCCTGATGAATGTATAGAAAAATATGGTGCGGATTCACTTAGACTTTATGAATTGTTTAAAGGACCTATTGATCAATCTTTACCTTGGTCTGATGAAGGCTTAGCAGGAGCTAACAGATTCTTAAATAGAGTGTATAGACTCTATACTGAGCCTGAATTTACTAAGTTGCATTCTCAAGAAGAAGATCCTTCTTTAATTACTCTATATAATTACACTGTTAAAAAAGTCACCAACGACTATGAAAATCTCAGATTTAACACTGCGGTAAGTCAAATTATGATTTTTGTTAACGCTTTGTATCAATCTAAGAAGTTACCAGTTAAGTATTTAACGACTTTAGCTCAATTACTCGCTCCTATTTGCCCTCATTTAGGAGAAGAATTGTACAATATCTTAGGAAACGAAGGTTATATCGATTTTGTCAAATGGCCTACTTACGATGAATCTAAGACTCAAGAGCAAACAGTTACAATCTCAGTCTCCTTCAACGGCAAACACAGAGGTAATATCTCTATTAATAGAGAAGAAAAGAATCCTGAAAACGTTAAGAAGCTTATCTTGGAAAACCCTGATTTAATTAAATATTTAGAAGGACAAGAGATTGTTAAATTCATCTTCGTTCCTGGCAGAATTGCCAACTTCGTAATTAAACCCAAGAAATAAGCTTTTAAATATGTTATATTTAAGTGAAAGAGAATTGAATTAATATGGCTACAAGAAAATTTGTAAAAATCGGTTCTAATCAGGACTTAGGAAACGGTTATATTTCCTCCCAAGCTATTTTGGATGTCGTTTTAGAAGTCGTTCAAGAAATGCCTAATATTGATACTAATTACGATAAGAAGAAGGTTTCTTCTACTGTGAATGTCCTCTTAGATAA
>OCVV011341559.1_pt1 | contig 19426 bp, 36 predicted proteins | sample 1539721 | NCBI WGS metagenome assembly OCVV01 (sample SAMN02144230, study PRJEB22623) | gut metagenome | biome: sheep rumen | host: Ovis aries | place: New Zealand
ATCCGCTTAACGGCGACGCCGCATTTGAATAGACAACAGAGAAGACGACTGATGAGAAAGATCCCAGCGTATAAGAAAATTGTAAAAACCGCTTCCAAAAACGCGGTTAATGATTTGGAAAAGGCTTTTGAGAAAAAGTGGGAAGAGAACGAGAAAAAAGAAAAGGCGGTTAATGATTCTAATAATAATTAAATTATTAAAAATCAATTAATTAATTAAAAAATAGTCGATTTTTCTTTTTGGGAATTAAAACGATTCGTATTTAATTTCGTTTTATAATTAAAATTAAAAACAAATTGAACCCGTTCTGACGGGTATTATAACGGAGGAACCCGCATGGGAAGATTTAATGATTTAAAAGAATTAATGACTGCTAAATAGATTTGTGAATTATTTGGTTGTTCAGAAAGTAGTTTAAAAACCAATTTTACACGAACCGCCGCATCATTAAAAAAGAAATATAATGTTGATATTATAAGATGTGAAAAAGATGGGCAAAAATATTATCAAATATTTGAAGATACTCGCGCATTAACTCTCTATAATTAGATTAATGATATTCCTATTTCAATTGAAAGTTTAAGTTTTGAAGCTTATGAATTTTTTGTTTTTCTTGCTCTTGCAGCTTCGTCGCAAGGAATTTATAGGGGTCGCCGCGAAGACTTATTAAAATATATAGGAATAAAGCCAACAAAAAAGAATATTGAAATTTTAAATAAAGTGATAGAGTCTTTGGTAAATAGAGAATGTATTATGTTTCATGAAGATGAAGATTTTATTATTTTATATTTAAGAACAAAATTAGAAAAACAATATTCTATTTCTATGGATATGTTAAGAGAATGTCAGAAAATTGCGGATGAAAATCATAAGAATTTTAATAAGATCCCGCAATTAATGCAAGTATGGGAAGCTGTTAGAATATGTGAAGAAAATCAACCTTTTACATATGCGGATTTGGCAAAAATGACTGGATTAAGTTATAAACAAATTAGAGATGTAAAAAGATTATTAGAACAAAATGATGCTTTTATTACAAATAGAGCGGGATCATATTTTAAATGTTTAGGTATGAATGTAGAATTAAATGGATTTTTTTAATTTGGTTTGAAAAATTATTGTAAATAAAATTCCCAAAAATTAATAAAACGACAGGTTTTAATAAAATTGGTAAAGATATATATATAATATATATCTTTACCAAAGTTGCTAATTTTTGTCGTACAATTAAAAATTGGGAACTTTAATTAAGATTTAATTTGGTCTGGCTTCGCCAGACCAAATCGGAAGGACTTCTCGATGGGAGGGAGAATTGAGGGGTGTTTTGAAAAATGATTTCAAAATCCCTTGTGAAAATGTAGGGATGGGATAAAATGGGGGTAAGACCTGTGGTTCCCGCATCCCCGCACCTTTCAAAAAATGATTTTAAAATTTGCAAGGAACAAAATAAAAATTTATTTCAAAATTTTGGAGAAAAAATAAAAATGACTATATTAAGAGCTAAGAATAATAAAAATAAGTTAGAGGTTTTTGATAATAGACCGTTTGCTATTGAGTGGATGGAGTTATTGGTAAGTGGAGCTTTATCATTGGTATTATGTGATTTGGAAAATGGATATATATGGACTGCTGTGTATGCGGAAACCGCAGATATATTAAAGGAATGGGATATTAGTAATAAGATTGGAAATGTAAAGAGAGTGGAGTATGAGAAGATTAATGGGTATGCGGATTAAGGGATAAAAAAATATTCATTATATGGGAATATAATGAATATAAGGGAAGTATAATATTAATTATTATTAATGTAAAAGAATTAATATTTAATTATATATTGTCTTTTTGCTATTGTTATAAGTAATATAATTTAATGAATATAATTATATTTATTAATTTATGATAAGTTATGCTATTGAAATTAAGGTAAAAGTGGAATTAATAATTTATTTAAAGGAATTATGCAGTTGAGAGGGAAAATGATGTAAAATATTTGAAAATAATGTTATTTATTGAAAAGGATTATTGTTTATTTAAAGAGGTTTATTATTTATTTAAAAATTATATGATATTTATCTGAAAATGCTGCGAGAGATCTGAAAAACATATTATTTATCTAAAAATCATGATATTTATCTGAAAATCATGTAAAATCATGCAAAATCATGTGAGTGATCAGCGCGGCACCAGACCTGAAGACGATTTACGGAAGCGGAGGCGACCGTCTTCGTTTAATGACATACCAAAAGCCCAGGCACTGGTCCTGGGTGTTGGTTTTACCTAAAATAAAGATTAGTCTTTCAGACTTTTGAGAAAAGCTTGAATAATATCTTCATCATCAAGAGAATAAGTCACTTTTACTGTTGGCTTATCACTCTTTTTGAGTTGCGCGGAGAGGGTATCGAGCTCTTGTTCCAGTTCCGCAAGGTCCTTAACCTCTTTCTCGAAATCAAGCAGAATCTGCTCAATATAATCGGGTGAGAACTCGTCCTCGTCGATCTCATCGCCAAAACAAGCGTCGATATAATCCAGGAATGCATCAATCAGATCGTTGCGGCAATCCTCGCGGTACGCGTCCTTCTCCTCGGCCTCTTCGGCTTCGATGCGGGCTTGGGCGGCGCCCAGTTCCTCGTTGAATTTATTCAGCAGGTCTTCAGCGCTGGTACCCGCTTTTAGTGCTTCATATAGATCCATATAAAGTCTCCTTTCTTTATTTTGTAATTATATTATAACAAAAATTTTTTAAATTTTCAAGTGCGCGCGGCTTGCAAGCATCTTTTTTTATATTATAACATAAATTTTTGCGGTTGTCAACTAAAAGATCTAGCGGATGGGCCCATATAAGCGGAGAGGCGGCACTGGTCCCGCCGGCCATATGAAGGGGTCTAATTTCAGGAATCCACGGAACGGCGCCATATTGGACCATGTTCTGGCAAAAATTTGCATATAGGACGAGAATCTGGGAAACGGGCCTCGGCACGGGTGCCAGCGGCCCGGAGAATTTACCCGGGCAACCGCATAAAAATACAGAGGTTTTATCCTTTGGATTCGTCATCTTCAAAATTTACATTATCATACTGCAATAAATAAATCTTGCTATTTTCATGCTGTCTTGCTAATTCGCGGGCCTCGTCTAAAGTCACACAAGGCCGTCCCGCAAAACTTCCATCATCTTTAATTACCGCATACAATTCATCAAGCCAATCAAAATCTCTCATTTTCATTCATCCTTTCCTTTTAAATAGTCTTTAAAATCATTTTTCATTTTCTGTTCTGTAATAATAAATTTGTGCTTGCGGTTAGCTTCACACCACGCACAACCGCCATGATTTCTACAAGAGGGATCAACACTTTTACTTCCATAATAAGGCTTGCGGTGTTCCTTTCCGCTCTTGATAGCTTTATCCAATGCCATAATCTTTACCCCCTTTTTGATGATTTAATTATAACAAAGTTTTTTAATTTTGTCAAGCTCTTTTTTAAAAAAATTTGGTCCGGGCGAGCAAAGAGGATTACTCCTCTTTGCTTTCATTATTCTATATAGTCATTATAAATCGTAATGTGTAGAGGGCACTGCTTAATGATGGGGACGTCTTCGGCTTTCATACCGTCCCAAAATTTAAAAATTTTATCATTAGTATAAATATTTTTTTCAATAATGATTTTGTGTTGACAGTTTTTAATGAACTGCTGAATATCTTCCATTATGTTAAATTCTTTGATTTCGTACCAAAAATCACTGTCCGCTTTCGTCACAAGTACTGTCATGTTTGTTTCTTCCTTTCTTTTTGATGATTTAATTATAGCATAGTTAAACAGTAATGTCAAGTGCTTTTCTTAAAATTTCAAAAAATTTTTCTTTCTGTTCTAAATAGTCCTCTCCATAATGAGGATCATCAAGACTTGTAAAATTATAAAAATGATCTACACCTGCATAATCATCATTTTCAATTGTTTCGACAAAATCTACTATGATATCATACACATCTTTTTTAGTCATTGTCGTTTTCATTTCATGGCTCCTTTTCTTTTTGATGGTTTAATTATAGCACTCTTTGTCAGAAAAGTCAAGGGGTTTTTTGCATTTTTTTTGAGGAGTTTTCTGTTTCCACGCGGTTGTTTCTGAGTGCCTCTCTCCCCTTGACAATTGTAGTATAGCATTTTCGGGCGCAGATGTCAAGCACTTTTTGCAAAATTTTTGAAAAAATTTTTTGGCCCGGGCAAAATAAGGGGGTTGCGGGAATCGAACCCACCCACAGTCAGAGGCCAATAGTTGGCTTGAATTGTGTTCCGTCATACCCCCTAAAATGCGGTTTTTAGGGATAACCGCAAACCCTTGAGGGGAAGCCGTTAGGCTTCCACCGCCTTGAAGTAAGTCACACGCTTATCCGTGTACTTCTGAACCGCCCCACTCTCAACCAACTGCTTAAGCAGAGCAGAGCACTTCTGACCGCTAATGCCGACAACCTCAGCGATAGCGTTGCACTGACGAGCCTGTCCGTCAGCAAGAACCTCAACGATGGCGGACTTCACGCCCTCGTTCGCAACCTGAACCTTAGAGGGCTTGCGGTCTGCGCTTGCACGCTTCGCAAGCTGAGCCTTGAGAGCAACCAGACGCTCAACCGCCTCTCCCTCTCCAAGAGCCTCAATAGCAATCTCCAGTGCCTGTGCGTAAGTCATAGTCTTAGTCATAATATCAATCCCTTTCTTGCGGTAGGTCGCAACCCATTTTTTATCTCAAGGAGGTTTTCCTCTCTTGATTACGTACTCATTATATCATAGAGCAAAGGAGTTGTCAAGGGGTTTTGAAAACTTTTTTCGGATTATTTTACACCGACCATTAACCCTCTAAGGAGTGGCTCCGCTCTTGTCGCCGTTTCGCTATCCCCTTGACAAGTATTATAATACCACAAGTCCTATTTTTTGTCAACACTTTTTTTGAAATTTTTTAAAAAATTTTTGGTTAGATGCGGCTAACCGCGCCCGGACCCAACGGCTCACCTTTCGGTGAGCCAATGCTGAACCTTTCGCCAACAAGCGGAATACGGTTTCTCGTCAAAATCCATTCCCGAGCGGAGAACCGCAAGCAAGATTTCACATTCAATCTTTACATCTTCCAAACCTGTGTGGGCTTCTTCAAAATTTAATGCGTTTGTAATGTAGCGGTAAGCGATTTCTGCGCTTGTCTGAATGTTTCCATGTTCTGATACAAAACCATTCTTGACCGCAAAATCTGCAAAGTTTTTTGTATTTAAGATTGAAGTGCAAGCCATGTTCCAAATACAGAAGAATTCCGTTCCGTAAGGAAAGAACCACCGCAAAAAAGAACCGCTAATGTATCTAATATCATTGTTTGTTGCTCTCTTGTCAAAGTTCATGTTATAAGCACCGACTTTGTGAACATCAAACTTTTTCATGTCATTTGTAATTGCCTTGCGGATATTGAAAATACCCATTACCTTGCGGTCACCCGCCTTAATTTCTTTCCAATACTGCGGAATCTTGTCCGCAAAATAAGCCTGCTCCATTAATTCCTTATCAAAGAAAATTTCAGCGACTACAAAGGACTTTTCTGTAAGAATTTCACCTGTCTCAGTATCAACAATTTGATAACCGATATCATAGGGGAGAGGGCATTCTACACAATTTGCGGTTTCAGTATCAATTACCATTACATTCATAACTTTCTATCTCCTTTCATTGATAATGCTATTATAGCATTAGAGATTAAAAAAGTCAAGCATTTTTTTAAAAAATTTTTGGCCCGGGCGAATCACCTACCGCATCAGTAGGTGAAACTTTTCTTGTTAAAAATGTGCCGCATGATAGCAAAGCATTTCTTTTGAAACTCCCAACATTCTTCTTCATGATTGCTAATGTAATCAATAGCCCATCTATTTGCCAAATCTTCCGCAGGTAAATTGAAATAAATTTCGTTGCGGTTTTCATCATCAAAAATAGATAAAATGCTATTTCTCATTACAATTTCCGCAGTCATGTCATTGTCTGTTAATTCATCTATTGTCATGTGATGCCCAACTTCATGTAAAAGACTAAAGATGAAAAACCAGTCTGTAATATCTACATTATACTTTTTATTGATAAAATCAATTAATTCTTGGTCTGTTGTGTAATTGTAAATTGTGAAACAAACTGTTTTTGTTTCGGGGAGATAGATAAAACTATCTGTGCAAACTACATGATTAATACCAAACTGATTAAAATACTTCTGAATTTTTTTCTCCAGTGTTTCAGCGTATCTGTATTTCTTGATTGCCATTGCTTCATTACCTCTCTTTCTGTTATTATTATATTATAAAATATTTAATTTGTCAATAGGTTTTTTAAAAAAGTTGGCCCGGACCAAAAAAGTCCTCAAACCGCAAGGGTTTTGAGGACTTCAATCATCATTTTTGCGGGGAACGCTCGACCCGTCCAAGCGGAAAGGTGTCTTTCCTCATCGTCAAAGAGCCAATCATTACCGTCATTTACATCATTTTTAGTATAATAGTAAGGAACAAATTTAATTTCATCAAAGTGTACGCTTTTCAAATGCCGTGCAAGCCACTTGATTTTTGCGTTGCGTACTTTTTCATCATAGTCATTAGTGCTATTTTTTGCAAGTGCTGTTACAATACAGATTTCATAACCGTTGCGCTGTGCTCTATTCATCAACCGCGCCAACAGAGAAAGGTTTACAATAGGCTTTGCAATTGCGTAAGGGGTTTCATCTTCTGCAATAAGCATTTCAAGCCAATTCTTTACTCCGTAAAGGTCTACGATTGTTCCATCCATGTCAAACCAAATCCTCATGCTTTCTATCTCCTTTCCTTTTGTGATTATAGTATAGCACAATCACAAAGGAATGTCAAGTGTTTTTTGAAAAAATTTTGACCGGGCCGATCCTCTTACAAACCAAGTAAGAGGATAGCCGAAGTGACAACAAACGCACCTAAAATTGAAAGAGTTGTTTTTAATATCCGATGTGTAATTTCAGGTGAACGAAGAAAATAATCAGCAATAGCGGAAAACTCTGCAAGAAGTGAAAGACCATAAATAGCGTAAATCATTTTAAATCACCCCATAATAAACAAGTAAGAAATAAATATTTAATGCAAGATTAGCAATGTGCATTAATAATCCGTTAATTCTGCGGTCAGTGGTTAAATCCTTAATGATACCAATTACCGCAACCGCAAGACCAAACCATGAAATAGACAAACCATAAATCATAATCAGTATTACATTAATAACAGTAATGAAACACCGCAAGTCATTCCATTCAAATTTGTAATCAGTTTCAATCTTGAAAAATTTCTTCATTCCTTTTACTTCCTTTCTCTTGTTGTTTACAATAGGATTATAGCATGGTTTTTAATGTTTGTCAAGCGTTTTTTTTTGAAAAAAGTTAAAGAAAATTTGCGGTCCGGACCAAAAAATCCGCGGTTTCCGCGGATTTCTGGAGAAAATTATGAGGTTTTTGGAGGTCTTTGACGGATTAAGTCTAACTTGTAATGATTATTACCAACATTGAATTCAATTACTTTGCTTTTGTTAGTAATTTTCACTGAATTTACATCAAGATTTGAATTATCAGCAGTATTTAAGAGACAATTTTCAAGAATCGCAATGAGATTTTCTTTTTCCTCATCGGGTTTCCGCTCTCTCTTTACCGCCTTTCGGGGCTTGTCAGACTTGGCTTCGTGACTGATTTTATTTACCTTGGCTTTTGCGGTCAGAGCCTCGACTTCCGCATTTTCAAGGTATCCCTCATCTTCAAGCCACATCTGAATAGCCTCATCTTTTGAAAGGTCAAGCAACTTCATGCTTTTGGCGATTTCATTATCGGGAATGTGAATGTTTTTACCATTGAGATTATAGGTCATGCTATCACTCCTTTGCTTTTGATAAGTCTATTATATCACATTTTTGCAGTTTGTCAATAGGTTTTTTAAATTTTTTTGGGGCCCGGGCCGAAAATTTTTCGGCCCGTCGCGACTTTGAGAGAAAAGAGTGGGGGAGAACTCTCCCCCTTACTCTTACGCTACAGAGTAGTAAGGAACTTTCTTAATGTAGTTCTTTACAAGGGTTTCAGCCTTTACAAGGTCAGTCAGCATGTGAGTAATACGCTGATTAGTCAGACCGCTGATAGAGGGCATTTCAGCCTGAAGTTCCTTAATGGTCTTCGGGGTGTCAGCCTCGACAAGGTGGGAAACGATTTCAGCCTTAAAAGCCTCATTCTCAAGCTGAACCTTGGTGGGTTTCTTCGGTGCGGAAGACTTGCGGTCAAGCAGTTCGATTTCATGGTCAATGAAAGCAACCATTTCCGCATTATCAGCAACAACATTACGAATCTCAACAAACATTTCTTTCTTGGTCATAGTAGGTACTTCCTTTCTTTTGATTGATTTTGTGCTTTTATTATAGCACTGATTTTGAGTTTTGTCAAGGGGTTTTTTTATTTTTTTTCGAGAAATCTTATTACCTTCTCTCATGGAGTGCGCGCCCTCGTAAGTTCCTCGGCTCTTCTCTCCCCTTGACATTATCATTATATCACAAGGCCTTTGTTTTGTCAAGGGGTTTTTCAAAGTTTTTTGAAAAATTTTTTCGGGGGTCTCTGTTTCAGTGAACTGCTCTCACCGCCCCTTGACAATTATTATTATATTAAATTTTTTATAAAAAATCAAGTGGTAATTTTGCACTAATTTCGGGATTTTTGCGGCGAGAACTTTGTGCAACTTTTCTATTGACAAAAATTGCGGGGTGTGGTATAATGGAAATTTCGTCGCGCGGCGCCCGGTCGCGCGACGGCAAAAAAGGCACTCAATTTTTCATTGAGTGCCTTAAAGCAAAAGAGAGGAAAGCAAAGGATTTTAGAAATCTCGTGCCCCTTGCGAGATTCGAACTCGCGACACCGTGATTAAAAGTCACGTGCTCTTCCGACTGAGCTAAAGGAGCAAACGGCGGTTTTGAGGGATAACCGCCAACCCCCTTAATTACTGCTCTTCGTTCTCGTTACCGAGGGAGAAATACGCAACTTTCTTGATGTAGGAACGAACAACCTTTCCATCCTTGCGGAGATCGGTGAGCATGTGGGTGATACGCTGATTAGAGAGGTTAGCGATCGAACCGCACAGATCGCACAGTTCCTTAATCGTTACGGGTCTATCCGCAACTGCCAGAGCCGTGACGATTTCAGCCTTGAAAGCATCGTTTTCAAGCTGAACCTTTGTCGGCTTGCGAGGGGTACTGCCCTTACGATCGAGAAGCTCGATTTCATGGTCGATGAAAGCAACCATTTCGGCGTTGTCGATAACTACGTTACGGATTGCGGAGAACATTTCTTTCTTTGTCATAATGGGATACTTCCTTTCTTTGATGTGTGATTTAGGCTCTTGGCCTTGATTACGTACTTATTATAGCACGCTCTTGCTTGTTTGTCAAGCATTTTTTTGAAGATTTTTGGAATTTTTTTGGCTATCTGCTTTTCAAGTGGTTAGCGGATTATCGGCAACCTCTAACCGCCTTACTTGGGTTTGTTGCCCTTTCCTTATCTTCAAGAATATTATACTATAATTTTTTTAAAAAATCAATGTACAAATTGCACAAATCGAAAACAAATTTTTTGTGCAAAGTGCTGCGCCCGGGCAAAAAGGGGCGGGAATTGGCTTCCCGCCTTGCTTTTACGCGTCTTTCTTGGGGCGGTGTTTCGTCAACTTCAGCCCGTACTCTTCACCCTCAAAAGTGAAAGAGATTTCGGTTTCAGTCTTGACGGATACGACTTCCGCACCTAAACCCTCAAGAAGAACCTTACAATCCATTAAAATGCGTTTCTTGGTTTCGTCAACCTTGCGCTCTTTCTTGACGGCTTTTCTCGGCTTGTCAGACTTTTCGTAACGCTTGATTCCGTTCGCTTTGATTTCCATTTCCGCCATTTCTTCAGCTTCTTCACGAGTTACAGGCTCTCCGTCCTGCTCACACTCTTTCATAATCTTTTCGATCAGCTTTTCCTTGGTCATTGTTCATCTCTCCTTTCTGATGATAGTATATCAAAAAGGGGCGGTTTTGTCAAGCGGTTTTTGAAAAATTTTTTTAAGTTAGTCTCAACTAACGCGGCCGGGCCGAAGGGGAAGACATCAGTCTTCCCACAATGCGCCGTTGATTTCAGGCTTAACCGTAACGCAATAAACAAAGATTTCTTTTTCAATCATTACATCTTCAAGTCCCGTATGACTTTCTTCAAATTCAAGATTATTCGTTAAAAATCTATAAATAATTTCTGCGGTAAACCGCTTGCAAAGTCTCTTAGTTAAATAGTTATTACTATAACAGAATTCATCATATTTTTCATTGTTCTTTAAAACTTCACGACTCATTTTTAGCGTGTCCCAAATTTCGACATTATAGGGGAAAAAGTAGCGGTATTTAGAAGATGTTAAAAATCGGCGTGTCAAGTTTAAAGATCTGTAGTCAAAACGTGCGTTATGTGCTAATACAATTTTTACATTGTTGCGTTTTACGCAATCCGCGAAAGACTTAATAATATTAAAAAAGGTTTTTAATTCACGCTTGCCTTTCTTAATATCTTCCCAGTAAGAGGGGATTTTATCCGCAAAATAAGCACTTTTCATTAATTCCTTGTCTAAAAAGATTTCAGCGACAACATAAGAATAATGTTCATAAATATTTCCTAACATATCGACAACCGCAAAGCCGACATCATAACATAAGGGGTCATCAATAGAATTCGTGGTTTCAGTGTCAATAACGATAAAGCGGTCATCAATAGTCATAGTAATTCTCCTTTTCTTTTGAACTGAATATATTATAACACAAAATGAAAAAAAGTCAAGCGGTTTTGCAAAAATTATTTGAAAAAATGCGGCGCCCGGGCGCAAAAATGAACGCAAAGGGTAGCGGTCAGAGACCGCCACCCCGCATTTTTACTTATCCCTTAATGGAGTAGTAAGGGACTTTCTTGATGTATTCCTTGGTCAGCGTTTCCGCCTTTACAAGGTCAGTCAAGAGGTGGGTAATACGCTGATTCGTCAGTCCTGCAAGGTCAGCGATCTCCGCCTGCATTTCCTTAATGGACATCGGACGATCAGCAACCGTCAGATACTCAACGATCGTTGCCTTGTAGGCGGTGTTCTCAATCTGAACCTTGGTAGGCTTGCGAACAGAGGACGCCTTGCGATCAAGCAACTCAATCTCATGATCGAGGAAAGCAACCATTTCCTCATTGTCAGCAACGATAGCACGAATAGCGGTGAACATTTCTCTCTTAGTCATAGTGGATACATCCTTTCTTGCGTTGGTCGCAACCCTTATCATGGTTTTATTATATCGCACTCTTGGCGATTTGTCAAGAGGTTTTTCAGAAAATTTTTGAGATTTTCTGTTCAGAGGTTGTCCCTTTGCCCTCCTGACATTATGTATTATAGCATTATTGACTTCTTTTTGCAAGAGGTAATTTTGCACAAATTTTTCGAGTAAATTTTGTTGAATATTTCATTTCAAAAACTCTTGACAAAATATTAGCGGTGTGGTATAATAAAGGGTTGGGTCTTGGCGTGTCCGCGCCCGGGCAAAAAAAATCAAAATAAAAAATGGACATTTGAAATGTCCATTTTAAAATTTTTTTAGCAAGGAACGTTTGCTGACTTTCTTTCTAAATTCCTATGTTCGCGCCACTTCCTGCGGTGAACCTCTGCTCGCGCCTTCTCATTCTCGGTACGTTCATCAATGGGGACAAGATAAGTTCTAATCACTTCACAGTTTTCAGAAATCGTTTCAAAATAATTTGCCGTTTCAAAAGTCGTTCCATCCGCGCGCCTGACTGAGTACATAAGTTTTCTCATTTCAAAATTCTCCTTTTCTTTTTTTGTAATTAAATTATATCATTTTATTTTTGATTTGTCAAGTGAAAGTTTCTTTTTAATGAAGTCCTTTCAAAATTTCAATGATTTCATTTACATCAAAGGCCTTTCCAGTCCATTCTTTACGATTCTTTTCTTCATCATCGAAGAGAATATCTTCATCAGTTTTTGCGAAAGTCTGTTTTGGCGTTCCGTATTTTACAATATTGATTTCATTGAAATCTACGCTTGCAAGATGCTTTTTAAGCCACTCTCTTTTTGCTCTTGTTACATCTTCATCATAGTTTTCAGTGCTATTTTTTGCAAGCCAGCTAATGATTCCGATTCTGTAGCCTGCTTTCTGAAGTCTATTCAGAACTCTTGCAAGGGCGCTCAGTCTCAAAAGCGGTTTTGCGATTTCATAGGGGAGAGCGTCTTTGGCAATCAGATAATCAAGCCAGTTTTCAACGCCGTACAGATCGGCGATTGTCCCGTCCATGTCGAAGAAGATTGTTGTCGTAGTCATTTGAATTCCCTCTCTTTCTCTCTTTCTGTAATCATTATAGCAGGCAAGTGCGGTTTTGTCAATACTTTTTTCAAAAGTTTTTAAAATTTTTTGCCCGGGCTGATTTTACTCTTCATCGGCCCCGTCCGCGTCTACAATATAATCATCACCCTTTTCCCAAAAGAAAGCAAAATCATCACATTCATCAATAGGATCTGTATCGGGGTACATCATACAACACGCGTTAGCATCACAATAGGGGCAATCAAAATCTTCTGTAGGACAGTAAATAACTTTTTTCTTATTCATTTGAATTTTTCCTTTCTTTTTAGTTTTCTTCGGTAACCATACTTTCTTCTATAACATTTTTGTCACAAGAGGGACAGTGAAAATGCTTCACAATTTCAATGTTTAATATTTTATTAGTGTGTGAACGATTCCAACTACAATTCCAATTTTTAATTGTAATATTCATCAGTTTCAGTTCTTCTCCACAATAAGGGCATTCCATTTGTTTTACCACCTTTCTTTTGTTTTCTTACAAATAGATTATAACATCTTATTTTAGAATTGTCAATAGGTTTTTGAAAATTTTTTGGCCCGGAGGTTCTGCATTGCCAACCCTTAAAGTTCAAGGTTGGCAATGCTTTTCTCGTTGCAGAACGTTGCTTTCTCGAATTTGATCTGATAGGCGATTCCGTTAACCTCGATATCTCCTGCTTTTGTGAAAGGGACGTTATCCTTTTCCCAAACCTGTCCGAAATGCTCGGTAACCAGTTTCTCGAAGATCTCGCCACGGTTGTACTTGCAACCCGCATAAACCTCGTTGAAGTACTTCTCGGAGCAGATTACCTGCGCGCCCGCCATAAGGGCGACTTTCTGTGCGGTGGTGGGCTTGAAACGGAGCGAATAACCGCATCCACGGCTTGCCTTGTCAAGGGTGCAAACAATGGGAACATATGTTCTGTCCGTGATCGCCATATAGACGTTGCCCTTAAAGGTAAAACCCCAGATATAGTTGTGGGTATACGCTACGGCGTTATAACGATCGATAAGGTTAGCAAACAGTGTCGGGTTAGTCATAGGTGAATTCCTCTCTTTCCTCTCTCAGTATGGCTACATTATACCACCGCCGGAGAGGGTTGTCAAGGGGTTTTTCAAAAAAAATTAAAAAAATTTTTATGCATTTTTTTTGAAAATTTATGCAAAAATTGGGCGTGAATTTTTATGCAATTTTTGGGAATTTTTATGCATGAACTTTTATGAACTTTTGCGGATGAATTTTTATGCAGGGTAAATGCATAAATATTCGCGGCCCGTGCCGAGGGCGCGCGGGCCGGCCGGAAAATTATGCAAAAAAAAATGAGGATTATTAATCCTCATTTCCCATGTCAGCGATTACTTCGCCGTTTTCCATCTCAACCAGTGCGCAATCATCAGCCCCAACCAGTTCGGCAAGTTCGCAAGCTTTCTTAAATGCGGCATAAGCAGCCTCGCAACCGTCAACCTCCGCAATCTCTTTCCAACCATAACCGCCATAGAAGAAATGAATCGTGAACATCTTTCTTACCTCTCTTTCCTTTTTTCTGATTGTATTATATCAGATATTCCGGTACTTGTCAATACTTTTTTTGAAATTTTTTGAAAATTTTTTTAGTTAGCTTGCGGAATTCTTCAGAACCCCGCAAGCGTTTTTTCATTGATGAAAGTTGCTTTTTCAAATTTGATTTGATAAGCAATTCCATTTACTGTTATATCGCCGTCTTCTGTAAATGGAACATTATCTTTTTTCCATACTTGATGAAATTTTTCTGTTACCATTTTTTCAAAAATTTCTCCTCTATTGTATTTGCTGTTTTGTGCGGTTGTCTCAAAAAAGTTTCTTGAGCAAAGCGGTTCAGCACCTTTAGAAAGAAGAAAAATTTTTTGTGCATTTGTAGGGCAAAATCTCAAAGCATATCCGCAACCACGGCTTGCATTATCAAGTTTCAAAATATAGGACATTACGTCGGCGGTTGTTGTTACCATATAGACCATGTTATGGAAAGTGAATCCATAAATGTAACTATGAGTAAAAGACAATTCGTTATAGCGGTTAATCATTTTCTGAAAAAGTGTTGCGTTCATTAGAATTCTCCTTTGCTTGATTTCTGAAGCAATTATACCGCATTATGTCCGGTTTGTCAAGTGGTTTTTAAAAAATAATTTTGAATTTTGGGAAAAATTTTTATGCAAAACAGAATCCTAAATATGCATTCATAATTATGCAGGGTTTATGTATATTTAAAAAGCGGCGCGCGATGGTCGCCCGCGCGCCGTCCGAAAAATTATGCATTATATTTGTATAAATATTTATGCAAAAAGAATGTATAAATAAAAAGGGCGAGGACTTTTCAGTCCTCGTCTTCAAGCGGGCACTCCTGATGAACCAGAAGCAGAGTCCTAAGCACTTTATCGGAAATGTCAGGATTTTCTACAAGGCGGGCGAACTGGATAACCGCCTCATGTTCGAACCCGTAGATACGAATCATTTCGTCAAGCATTTTTTCTCTCGTCATAGTGTGTACCTCTCTTTCCTTTTTTCTGATTGTATTATATCAGATATTCCGGTACTTGTCAATACTTTTTTTGAAATTTTTTTAGTGGAGAAGATCTTTTACAGATCTTCTCCCATGGTATCTTCATAACAGCAAGAGCATATTACTTTATTGTTTGCAATTTCTGCAATGCTATCTCCATCCCAAATTTCTAAATCATTAAACGAAACTTTTTTTCCACAACTGGGGCAAGTAAATACTTTTGCATTTAAGGCCTCTCCCGTCATAATGGCCTCTCCCTCTTCTGTCATTTGTAACTCTTTGCGAGTTCTAATTATACCGCCATATTTATAAGTAATAGTTACATACTGATGATACTTTTCAAAGTAGTTGTTGCGGAATTCCATGCCGATGGTTGCGATTTCGTTAATAGTCATTTCTTAAATCTCCTTTGCTCTTTTTGATGATTTAATTATATCACTTGTTTTTTAGTTTGTCAATACTTTTTTTAAAATTTTTTGAAAAACTTTTTAGCAGTAAATCAGCCCCATATCCCGCCATCTTAAAACAGAAATCTGATTACAGGTTTTGCCAATATATAATGCTTCTTTTTTTGTATTTACTCTGTGGCTTTTGTCGATATAGTAAATTCCATTTGAAAACCAGATTCCACAGTTCCCGCCATATGCTTTAACTGCATTGATTGCTTCGCGGGCATTTGTTGTTTCAATTCCTTCTGTTGCAACCTGCCATCCGGTGCGGTAAGTAATCGGTTTGCCATTCTTAAGGGTAAGACCATCATTATCAGTAAGTTTCAGAATAGAGCGGATGTTAATCATTTGTTTGCTCTCCTTTCCTTTATCTTGATTATATTATATCAGACCCGGTCTGATTTGTCAATAGGTTTTTGAAAAAATTTTTAAAAATTTTGGGAAATTTTTTATACAATTTTTTTGCATAATTTTGCGGCGAAAATTTATGCATTATGTGTGTATAAATATTCAGCGGCGCGCTCCCACCGCACGCGCGCCGTCCGTAAGTTTATGCAAAAGTGGTGCATAATTATTTATAATATTTTTTTGCATAAAAAAAGGGCTTAAATAAGCCCTTTTTAAATTAGTGGTTGTATCTATTAATAACCCAGTACCAAGCAATGTCATTCTCGTCAATTTCGAAGAACGGCGTTCCATTCAGTGTTTCCCAAAGATGAAAATTAATTTCCTTATTCCATCCCATATTGCGGTATTCGGTGATTTTTTCCTGCTTATACTGCTCTAAATCCTTTTCCAAAACCCAATCACTTTCCATAGTTCTCTTATTCTTTCCGTACTGTGTAGCTACTCTGCAAACATTCATCATTTCTTTAATCTCCTTTGCTTTTGTTCTTTTGATGGTTTTATTATATCAGATGTTTTCCGGTTTGTCAATAGGTTTTTTAAAAAATTTTTTAATTTTTTTCAATTTCTTTTTTGAGTGCTAACCACTCATTTTTTAATTCATTATCCTTAATGAATGTCTCTCTTGTCCATCTGTCTATCATAGCAAGTTCAAATCTATGATTCTCAATTTCTTCCATTCTCTTTTTCATTTCTTCCTTAGTCATTTCTTAGTACCTTCCTTTCCTTTTTTCTGATTAGATTATATCAGATACTAACCGGTTTGTCAATAGGTTTTTTGAAATTTTTTGAAAAAATTTTTTGGAACCACTTTTGATGTGAGTGGGTTGTTTTTGGTCTGCATAGGCTCGCGCCACTAAGTAGCCACCGCGTCTGGATGTGTGGTTCCTTTCCCTCACCCGCTGATGCTATTATAGCACTTTTGGGAATCAGTGTCAAGCATTTTTTTCAAAAAAATCAAAAAAATTTTTTATGCATCACAAATGTATAAAAATTAGCGGGCCTAGAGCGCACAAGTGCGGCCCGCACATGATTATTCGTTGTTTTTGCATAAATATCTGTGCATTATAAATTTGTATTAAAAAAGAGCCTTTCGGCTCTTATCATGTCGTCTTACTCACGACTTGGACCGAGCTTTTGATACCAAAGGGAGGTTTTCGGTTGGACTTGCGTCTTTCCGCCACATGTAGGTGTGCTCTGTCTCTCTCATCACCTTACGAGACTATTATATCACTTTTAAGAATTTTGTCAAGCACTTTTTTAAAAATTATCTAAAATTTTTTTATCCATTAAGATTGAAATTTTGTTAAAATTTTAACGATTGTAGCATAAAAAAAAACTTCCATTTTTGGAAGTCTTTTTACAGGTCCATGTATAACTGATAAGTCCAATCATGATATTCTTCAGTTTCAAAAATCTCTTCACCGAATTCTTCAGCAATTCGATTTTCTACGATTTCAAAGTCTTCAGAATCATACAGTTCATACCATTCCATATTCATCTCATCCATAACTTCCTCAAAGATTTCTTCAAAACGTTCAGCCATTGTTTTAATCTCCCTTGCTTTTTTTTAGTAAGTTGAGTTTTGTTTTCTCTCAACTTCTGATACCATTATATCACTTTATCCGGTATTGTCAAGTACTTTTTTAAAAAAAATTAAAAAATTTTTTATGCAAATTTTAGGATTTTTTATGCAAAAAAATAAATACAAATTTTCGTATAAATTTTTATGCAAAATTAATGCATAAATATTCAGCGGCGCAGGTCGTTCAAAAGCGCGCCGACCGCAAGTATTTATGTAAGAAAAATTTATATTTTATTATGCTTTTTTATGCAGAAAAAATTAATAATTATACATTGTATGTATAAAAAAAGAGAATTTATGTAATTCTCTTTTATCTTTGTTGTTGTTTGTTTTATGTAGGAATGAACCGAACAATCGCACCATGCTGAAGAACCAACATTTTCTTTTCTCTTGCGCTCAATCCATGAAACCATTTCTGCGTGCCGTCTGCGAAAGTGTACCAACCACCTGTTTTAGTCATTTCTTTAATCTCCTTTGCTCTTTTTGATGATTTAATTATATCACTTTTTCCAGTTTTGTCAAGTATTTTTTGAGAAATTTTTATCTTTTCTCAAGTTCCTCTTTGAGTCTGAACCATTCATTGCGAAGTTCATTGTCTTTGATGAATGTTTCTCTCTTCCATACATTGATCATGGCAAGCTCGAATCTGTGCTCTTCGATCTCTTTCATTCTCTTTGTGATCTCTTCTCTCGTCATTGCTTAACACCTTTCCTTTCCTTTTTTCTGATTAGATTATAACATAGTCTTTCCGGTTTGTCAATAGGTTTTTTGAAAATTTTTAAAAAATTTTTTCTTTTTTTTAGAAAAAAGGTATTGACAAAATTGATTAAAGTATGTTATAATAATATCATGGAAGAGAAGCCCAACATGTACTCATTTGTTAAAATTTTAACAAGCCCGCTTAATAAAAAAGAGGTTTTTTCAACCTCTTTATCTTTTAGATATCGAATGATGAATAACCCCAGATAACAGTGAATCCATCAAAGTGATAATACCGATAATAATCACCGTCTACAGAATCAGCTAATTCTTCAAGTTTATCTTCGATAGAATCAATCAAGTCTTCATCATAGTCTCGTTCGATTTCTTCCCATTCTTCATCGAATCCGTCAAAGTCTTCAACTGTTACAGAGATGTCGCCATTCAGACGAGTGTCGATGGAGAGGTCTTCTCCTGCGGTTGCTAACAGTTCCATTACCATTTCGTAAGTAGTCATTGCTTTAAATCTCCTTTGCTTTATTTGATGGCTTTATTATAGCAGGTTTTGTCCGGTTTGTCAAGTACTTTTTTCAAATTTTTTAAAAAAGTTTTTTGATTTTTTTCGTTCGGTTTATCCTGCGATAAACCGAACGATTTTGCCATGGATACGGATTTCATACTTTCTTTCACTTGCACTCATGCCGTTTCTCCATGTTGTATAACCATCCTCGAAAGTGTACCATCCTGCGTTCTTACTCATTGCTTTAATCTCCTTTGCTTCATTTGATGATTCAATTATAGTATAGTGTTTTTAGTTTGTCAATAGGTTTTTTGAAAATTTTTTTAAATTTTTTTTTAGGATTTTTTATGCATTGTTGTGCGTGTGTTTATGCAGTTGATTTTTATGCAAAGGTTGTGAATAAGGATAAAACGGCGCTTGATGATCGAAGTCGCGCCGATTGAGATCGTTTATTTTACCCTCCCCCGTGCTCATTGATTCTGCTTTCTGCAGAATCTCGTCTGCTAGTCTATGTAGTGGGGGGTGCTTTATGGGAGAAAAAATTTTTATTTTGATAAAAATGGTTTGCTCTCGGCATAAAAATCTCCAAATCATCTTTTAAATCAAAAAAGCGAATAACAAAAAAACGAGAGATAAGTTTTTCTCTTCTCTTATCTCTCGTAGCTTTTTACTTTCTTTTTCTTTTTTGGTGGTTCTTCTTTCCACATCGCCATATAAACAAATTGCTTTAATGAATTTGTGGCTTTTCTTTTAATATTATTCCTTTTTTTCATTAGGCAGATGCGGATCCTTTAACAACCCATATGTACGCAAATCATCAACGCACTTA
>OCVV010970149.1_pt1 | contig 19424 bp, 23 predicted proteins | sample 1539721 | NCBI WGS metagenome assembly OCVV01 (sample SAMN02144230, study PRJEB22623) | gut metagenome | biome: sheep rumen | host: Ovis aries | place: New Zealand
GAGTGATGCTTAATAAGAAATTATTATATACAGCTGTAACTAGAGCGAAGGATTATCTTGTATTAATAGGTGATTTTATAACTTTAAATAGGACTATTAGAGTGCTATCTGAAGATAGAAAAACTCGAACTAAAGAGTTTATCAATAATTAATTCTTGAATAATAATTTTTATTATTTTATAATAAACTGAACTGATTGAGTAAAGATTAGTAGTAAGAATAAATTGTTTATAGAGAGTTCTGGTTTGGTGAAACAGAATACAATAATCTTATGAAGCTCCTTTATTAGGTTTATGGGTGATTCCTTTATAGATCAAAAATTGAGAGCTGATCATATAATGTGACTCAGAATAAAGGTGGTACCGCGGAAAAGATTTCGTCCTTAAATTATTTTTTAAGGACTTTTATTTTGTTTATATGGGAGGAATAAATAAATGCGCTATTTAAAAGGAAATGAAATCAGAAGAATGTGGCTTGATTTCTTTAAAAGTAAGGGACATGACGTAGAAGAAAGTGCTTCTTTAGTCCCATCAGACGATAAGTCGTTATTATGGATGAACGCTGGTGTTACGCCACTTAAAAAATATTTTGATGGTAGAAAAACACCAAAGAATCCTAGAATTTGTAACGCTCAAAAATGTATTAGAACTAACGATATAGAAAACGTTGGTAAAACATCTAGACATCATACGTTCTTCGAAATGTTAGGCAACTTCTCAATTGGAGATTATTTTAGAGATGAAGTTATCCCTTGGGCAGTAGAACTATTAACTAGTGATGAATGGTTCGCTATTCCAAAAGAGAAATTATTTATTACATATTATCCAGATGATTTAGATACACTAAATAAATGGGTAGAATCTGGAATAGATAAGTCACATATGGTACCATGCGCTGGTAACTTCTGGGAGATAGGTGAAGGACCATGTGGACCTGATACCGAAATATTCTTTGATAGAGGAAGCAAATACGGCGATTTCACTCCTAAAGCCATTTCAGATGATATTGAAAATGATAGATATATTGAAATTTGGAATATAGTATTTAGCCAATTTAATTCTGATGGTACTGGAGATAGATTAAACTATAAACCTTTACCAAAGAAGAACATAGATACAGGTTCGGGACTTGAAAGACTCGCATGTGTATTCCAAGGAGTAGAAACTAATTTTGATACAGATTTATTCACTCCTATTATTCATGAAGTTGAAAAAGTATCTAATAAAGAATATAAGGGAGAAGCGTCTTTTAAGATTATCGCAGATCACTTAAGAACTATCACTTTCGCTATTTCTGATGGTGCATTATTCTCTAATGAAGGTAGAGGATATGTTTTAAGAAGACTACTTAGAAGAGCGGTTAAACACGGAATATCATTAGGTATTAAAGAACCATTCTTATATAATCTTGTAGATACAGTTGTAGAAGAAATGAAAGGATTCTATCCTAACTTAGAAACAACTAAAGAATTATCTAAGAAGTTAATCAAACAAGAAGAAGTTAAATTCTTTAACACAATTGACTCTGGTCTTGAAAAGTTGTCAGATATCATCTCTAAATCTAATGGTGTAATCAGTGGAGAAGATGCATTCTTACTTTTTGATACATATGGATTCCCTCTAGAATTAACTGAAGAATACGCTAGTGAAAAGAATATATCAGTTGATAAGAATGGATATTATAAGATGATGGAAGCTCAAAAAGAAAGAGCGCGTAAAGCTCAATCTAACCAATCATCATTCGCTAAACAAAATCAAGAATTCTTAGATTATAAAGAAGAATCAGTCTTTACTGGATATGATTCACTAGTTGAAGATGCGACAATCATCAAAGTATTTGATACAGGATTCGTTACTGATAAGACTCCATTTTATGCAGTATGTGGTGGACAGATTGGAGATACTGGTACAGTAACTAAAAATGGAATCAGTTACGCAATAACTGATACATTGATGATGCCTAATAAACAACATCTCCATGTGGTTGAAAACCCATATCTATTTAGTGAAGGTGATAAGGTAAGACTCGCTGTTGATGATGAAAGAAGAGAAGCGTTAAGAGAAAACCATTCTTGTTGTCACTTAGTATTTAAAGCGTTAAGAGAAGTTTTAGGTAACCATGTATCTCAACAAGGTTCAGAAATCTCTAAAGAAGCATTAAGATTTGATTTTAACCACTATGAATCATTAAGCGATGATGTGATATTAAAAGTTGAATCATTAACTAATGAATATATAAATAACGCATATGAACAAAAGACTGTAGAAGTTCCGATTGATGAAGCTAGAAACTTAGGCGCTATCGCTGAATTCGGTGAGAAATATGGTGATAAAGTCAGAGTCGTTGACCTTGGCGCAACAATTGATGTTTGTGGTGGAACACATGTTAAAAATACTAAAGATATTGGTAAGTTTATGATCCAATCAATCTCATCAATTGGTTCAGGTATCTATAGATTAGTTGGTTTAACTAAATCTCAAATTGAACACGAAAAAGATTATTTTAAAGGAATTAGAGAAGATTTTAAGAAATTATCTAATAAGGCTATTGAAATCGAAAATAAAGCTAAAGAAGCTAATCTAGATCTAAAGTTTAATCATAAGATTAATGAAGTTTATACATTCAGTTATCAAGATGTGATAAATTTAAGACTCGAACAAGCTAAACTTATAGAAGCTGTTAAGAACTTCGATAAAGAAGTTAATAAGAAGATGAGTGAAGCTAGTCTAGAAACATATTCTAAATATCTAGATTTATTAAATGATAAGGGCGGAGTAATCAAATTAAAAGATTTTGAAAAATCAGAATTAAGAAATCTAGTAGATTATCTCGCATCATTTAAGGTTAATTCAACTGTAGCGTTAATAGATGAAACTGATAATAAATTACAAATATTAGTAAAGAACTTAAATCCAAATAAAGACGCATCATCAATTTTAAAAAGCGCACTTTCTATCGCTGATGGTAGAGGCGGAGGAAAGAAAGATTTTGCGCAAGGCGGAGCTCCATCAGTTGATAAATTAGATGAAGTATATAACTACCTGGTTGAGGAAATTAATAAATGAGAATAATGGGTCTTGATTTAGGAAATAAAACCTTAGGAGTTGCGATATCTGATTCTTTAATGATGTTCGCAACAGGCTACCCTACAATCCGTTTCAAATCAAAAGATTTTAATACAGCACTCAGTGAAATATTAAAAGTTATTGAAAAAGAAAAAGTAGATGAAATAGTATTAGGTCTTCCAAAAAACATGGATGGCTCTATCGGTTTTCAAGCTCAAATCTGTCTTGATTTTGGAAAAAGACTAGAAGAAGCGTCTCACATAAAAGTTAATATGTTTGATGAAAGACTCACATCTAAAATAGGATTAAATTCTATGATTATGGGTAATGAAAACAAGAAAACAAGACACGATGCGATAGATGAAGCCGCAGCGAAAGTAATACTACAAGACTACTTAGATAAAAGAAGGAAAAGCGCATGAAAGAAGTAGAAAATAAGAACGACGCTAGTTATATTACTGATGAAGATGGTAACGAATTAGAAATTGAGATAATCACAGAATTCGAAAGGGATGAAGACGGAAGAAGCTTTGTTGTATATGTGGATAAATATCCAGAAGAAACTGACACTGAAAATAGCTTTTTCGTTGGAGAAGTAATCACTTTAGAAGATGGTTCTCAAGAATTAATTGATGTAAATGATGAAGAAGATATGATGTATTGTCAGAAGATGTTTGATGATTACTTCCAACAAGAATTATCAAGATCTATGGGCGATGAAGATTATAACGACGAGGATACAATAGTTAGTTAATGTTTGAAGATTTAAAGGAGTACGCTATATTAAATAATGTTCCAATTATAAGAGATGGAGGATTTGAATTCCTCTCTTTGGAGATTCAAAAACATTCATCATCAAGCGTTTTAGAAATTGGTACTGCAATCGGATATAGCGCAATAAGACTCGCATCTATTGGATTAAATGTCACAACTATAGAAAGAAATAAAGATATGTATGATCTAGCAGTTAAAAACGTAGATAGATATAATTTAAATGATAAAATAGAATTAGTTTATCAAGATGCATTAGATTATGCTCCAACTAAAACATATGATCTGATTTTTATAGATGCGGCTAAAGCACAAAATAGAAAGTTTTTTGAAAGGTTTTCTCCATTTTTAAATGATGGAGGAATCATCATAGTAGATAATTTAAATTTTCATAATTTAGTTGACCAAGATTTAAGTGAGATTAAATCTAAAAATCTAAGAAGTTTAGTTAGAAAAATAAATGAATTTAAGGAGTGGCTTAAAAATAATCCAGACTACATAACAGAATTTACTGATATGGGTGATGGAATGAGCGTATCAATAAAGAGATGTTAATAACGTATCTATATGATTTAAGTGAACTTGATAAGATGGGAGATGCGATAGTTTTATCTTTAAAAGACTATTCTTTTAGCCAACCTAAAATGTTTACTGTAGATGAAATAATTAATATAAAAAATACCATAGATAAGAAGGTATTTTTATCTATCACTCCACTATTTCATGAAGATGATTTTATTAGCTTAAGACCTATTATAAAGAAGCTATCTATTTTAGATGGTTTCATATTCCAAGATTTAGGTTTAATAGAACTATTTAAAGAAAACAACATATTAGATAAAGCTATATACGCTCCAGAAACATTTATTACTAATCATTTAGATAGAGATTATTTTAGGCCAAGTGGTCTTAATATATTCTTAATATCTAGAGAGATAACTCTAGAAGATATTAAGAATATATTAGATAAAAAAGAAGATACTTTATATATGTATCAAGCGTTTGGATATTCAATGATGTTTTATTCATATAGACATCATTTTGAAAACTACTTTAAACACTATGGATTAAATCTTGATTTATCTAATAAATATAATGTTTCTATTAAAGAAGAAAATAGAAGTGAGCTATATAAAACAATTGAAGATAACAAAGGATTTAGAATATATAAAGATAAGATTCTAAACGCATATAAGGAAGTTAAAGAATTAAATATAGATTATATTTTACTTGAAAGAATATTTATAGATGATTTCATGTATTATGACTCTATAAAGCTATTTAATTCTAAAATGAGTTTAACGTCTTTCTATAATAAATATGATAAGCATCTATTTGATAAAGGATATCTTTATCACGAAGTAGGTTTACTTAAGGAGGAAAAATAATGAACATTCCTGAATTATTGTTGCCGGCGGGGAACCTAGATAAATTAAAGATAGCGCTTATTTATGGCGCTGATGCAGTATATATTGGGGCTAAATATTATTCTTTAAGAGCCCAAGCTTCTAATTTTACATTAGATGATATTAAAGAAGGTGTAGAATTTGCGCATTCTTTAAATAAAAAAGTGTATATAACAGTTAACGTTATACCTAGAGAAAGAGAAATAGGTGGTGTTCTTGATTATCTTAAAAAATTAGAAGGATTAAAAGTGGATGGACTTATTATATCAAGTCCTGCGATTCTAGAAATCGCAAGAAAGAACACTAATCTTCATATATCTATCTCTACTCAAATGTCAGTTATTAACTCATACGCTACTAATTATTTTTATAATAATGGCGCTAGTAGAGTGGTACTTGGAAGAGAATGTTCTATTGATGAAATTAGAAAAATAAAAAAGAATACTAAGGCAGAACTCGAAGTTTTTATACATGGTGGTATGTGCAGCGCTTATAGTGGAAGATGCACATTATCAAATTATATGTCTAATAGAGACGCTAATAGAGGTGGATGCGCTCATTCGTGTAGATGGAATTATTTAGTATATGAGGATGAAAGTAAAATCGATACTGATTATCCATTCCAAATCGCATCAAAAGACCTTGTGAGCATCGAGTATATTAAAGAACTAGTTGAAATAGGTGTTGAGAGTTTAAAGATTGAAGGAAGGATGAAATCCTTACATTATGTCGCAACACTTAGTTACACATATAGAAAGTTGTTAGATGATATTAAAAATAATTCTCTTAAAGAATATGATTATTATTTAAAATTGTTAGAATCAAGTGAAAATAGAGAAAACGCAAGTGGATTCTTTAGTGGAAGAAACGATGATAGTATCGCTTTATATTCTAAAAATGGACTTGAAGCGAACCAATCATTCTTAGGAATAGTGCTTGATTATGATAAGAATAAAAAAGAGGCTTTATTTGAAGTAAGAAACCATTTTGAAAAGTTAGAAAAAGCGGAAGTAATGTCTCCAGGAAAGGACCTATTTGATATCACAATATTAAATATATATAAGGATGGAATTGAGACATCAAGCGCTAAAAACGCTTTAGATAAGGTAATTATCAAAACTGATAAAACATTAAATAAAAATGATATATTAAGGAGAATTTAATCTATGAAAACAGTGGTTATTAGCGTAGCTGGTGGATCTGGAAGCGGAAAGACGACAGTCGCAAATAAAATAATTCAAAAATTTAAAAAGAGTGAAGTTAGAATTATTAGATTAGATGATTATTATAAAAAGTTAGATCTTCCATTTGAAGAAAGAAAACTTGTTAACTATGATCATCCAGATTCATTAGATTTTGATCTGTTTGTTGAACAGATAAAAGAGCTAATTGATGGTAAAGAAATCAATAAACCGTTATATGATTATTCTATGCATCAAAGAAAAGATGAAACTGAACTTATTGAACCATCTAGGATATTAATACTTGAAGGTATTCTTGTTTTAGAAGATGAAAGAATAAGAGATTTATCTGATATAAAGATATACGTAGATACAGATTCTGATTTAAGATTCATTAGAAGAATGTTGAGAGATATAAGCGAAAGAGGAAGAAGTGTAGAATCCGTAGTTAACCAATATTTAACCACTGTTAAACCGATGCATGAAGCATTTGTAGAAAAGACAAAAAAGTACGCTGATATCATCATTCCAAATGATTTTTCTCATGATGTAGCAGTAGACTTACTTGAATCTAAGATATTTGAGATTCTAAAAAAATAACATTCTTTTGAAAAAAGAATAAGGATATATTATAATAGTAAAAGAAACGAAGGAGAATATATTATGGCAGAACGTTTACATCAAATTACGGCTCAGTATTTAGAAGATATTAAAAAAGAGAAAGAATATCTTAATACTGTTGAAGTACCACAAAATCAACAAGCTTTACAAGAAGCTAGAGCTTTAGGTGATTTATCAGAAAACGCTGAATACGCTGCGGCAAAAGAAAAAGAAAAACAACTAAATGATCGTCTTGCGGAAATAAACGATATCATCAGATATCATGAAATAATCACTGCAGAATGGTGCACAATAAGATATGATGAACTTGGAATTACTAAGGATATCGTGTTAGTAGGTGTGCTTGAAGCTGATCCAGAACAAAAGAAGATTTCAAGAGAATCTCCTCTTGGAAAAGCTATTTCTGGAAGAAAAGTTGGCGAAACTGTAACATTCACATCTGGAACTGGTAAGAAGGTTGTTGTTACACTTGTCAGCAAAGGAAAAATGAAATAATGTTTTTCGCAGTACTAGGAGCTATGGATTCAGAAGTAGCTTCTTTTAAAAACTTGTTAGAAGATATTAAAGAAGTTGAATATAATGGGTTTAAATATATACTTGGAAAGAAAAATTCCAATGATGTAGTAGTCACTAAAAGTGGTGTAGGAAAAGTGAATATGGCTATGGCTGTAACTAAATTATTAAATCATTTTGATGTTGATTTAATAATTAATACCGGTATAGCTGGAAGCTATAATACCAAAATAAATACTACATGCGTCGCAACTATGGTTAGATATCACGATATATTAAATCTGCCTATAGAAAGTGAATTACTTAAACCAATATATCCAAACGAACATCTAATTAATGAAGCTAAAAAGATTCTTCCTGAATGTTTATTTGGAACATTCTTAACTGGAGACCAATTCATAACTAAAATAGAAGATCTCCATAACGCGCCACTAGAAAACGTTGTAGCGTGCGATATGGAATCTATGGCTGTCGCAAGGGTTGCGCAAGTGTTCAATAAAGATTTTTTAATTATTAGAACTATTTCAGATAACCTATCAATTGATGCGGCCACTAAGAATGAAGAGTTTACTGCGTTTTCCGCTATTAATACTGTGCTAAAATTTATAGATAATTATAATTAACTCATAGGTACTAAAACTTATGAGTTTTAGTTTATATAAATCCGCATATACTGAATTCTTGAAAAGAAATTTAATATATTTTATAATATATTATTATGAAAGAAGATAGTTTACTAAAGTATATTCCAATCGAATATAAGCACTCAATTCATGATGTTGACTTCGAAAAGTATTTTAAAGAAGGATATAGAATGTTGTTTTTTGATTTGGATAATACTATAGCTGACTATGAGACACATTATCCAGAAAAGGATAAAATTGAATTATTTGATTATTTAAAGGAATTAGGATTCGAATGCTTTATTCTATCAAACAACAAAGAAAAAAGAATAAAGAAATTTGAAGACAGTTTAGGTGTAAAAGGCTTTTATTCTTTAAGAAAGCCATTTACAGGAAGAATTAGGAAGTACATCTTAGATGAATCTATGGATACTAATAAGATATTATGGGTTGGAGACCAAGCTGTTACTGATGTAAAGTGCGCTCACAAACTTGGAATCAATACCATATTATTAGACCCAATTAAACCCGCTACTGAACATTGGTATACTAAGATCAATAGATTTGTTGAAAGATCTATATTTAAAAAAATTAGAAAGAAATATAGTAGCGTATATTCTAGTTTAGGGTTGGAGAATAGATATGGTAGATGAAGAAAAAAGATTTTGTCCTGGATGTGGAGCGTTAATCCAAGACACAGATAAAAGTAAAGAAGGATATGTACCAGAACAGGTATTTTTAAATTGCGATCCTGAAAAAATCGTATATTGTCAGAGGTGCTTTAGAATTAGAAACTACCATGATGTAGCGTCTAATGATTTGCCAAGCGAAGACTATTTAAAAGTATTGTCTCAAATCAATGCGACAGACTCACTAATAGTGTTAATTGTCGATGTATTTGATTTCTCTGGATCATTCTTACCAAATATTAAAAGAATCACTGGCCAAAACGATGTAATACTCGCCGCTAATAAAGTAGATTTGCTTCCTCAAAGCACAAATAAAGAAAAGATTCTTAATTGGATCGATATGATGCTAAAAGAGGAAGGATTAAATGTATTAGATTCTATTCTCATTTCATCAAAGAAGAATATCTTTATTGATGAATTAATAGAATTAATAATGAAACACAAAAACAATAGAGATGTATATATCGTCGGAAGCAGCAATGTTGGTAAAAGTAAACTTATCAACCAAATTATTAAAAGGCTCGATGGAACTGATGGAGATGCGCTTACAGTATCATACGCACCAAATACTACATTAAATTTTGTAGGTTTCCCTTTAGGAGATGGAACATCTATTTATGATACTCCAGGTGTATTAAATAGACATCAATACTTAAGATATTTATCTAAAAAATCACTTAAAATGATTGTTCCACAAAGAGAAATTAAAGCTCAAGTATATCAACTAGATCCAGACCAGACATTATTTATTGGGGGACTTGCGAGATTTGATTTTCTAAGCGGCGCAAAAGCTGATAAATCAAATGTTGTATTATATTTTTCAAATAGTATTCCTATTCATAGAACAGCTCTAAAAAACGCTGATAAGCTATATGAAGAAAGATTATATACTCTTCTAACTCCACCATTCTCAAGTGATGAAGCTCTTCCAAGATTCCAAGAAAAAGAATTCTCTGTAAGAGATAACTCTAAATATGATATCGTTATATCAGGACTTGGATTCATCTCTTTAAGAGCGCCTTTTAGAATCAAGGTTCATGCGCCAGTTATGGTAGGCGTATATATTAGAAAGGCTATTATATAATGGATTATAAGAAAGATTATTTGCCTGTAGTTAAGGAAGTTGTAAAAGAAAAAAGATTCATTCACACTCTTGGTGTAATATATGAAGCCATGTTGTTTTCAACTATTTATGGAGAGAATCTAGATAAGGCTAGGATAGCCGCAACTCTTCATGATTATACTAAATATCTAGATGAAGACCAAGAAAGATATATAATGATGAAATATTATGGTTTCGATAAATATAAAAGATATCCTAGATCTATTTATCATGGATTTACCGCAGCAATATTAGCGAAAGAACGATTAGGCGTAGATGATGAAGAAATATTAGACGCTATTAGATATCACTCTATAGGTAAAGTTAATATGACCTTATTAGAAAAAATAATATATGTCGCTGATTTTTCTGAACCAGGAAGAAAGAGTGAAGAATCTAAAAGAATTCATGATATCGCTTTAAAGGATTTAGATTTGGCTCTTTATTACGCAATGAAATCAGTGATAGAAGATAATGAAAAAGAAAATAAAGAAATTCCAAAAGAATCATATGACGCTTATGAATATATTAAGGAGATAATAGAAAATAGATGAATAAAGAACTTGAAAAAATACTCAAAGCATTAGATGACGCTAAACTTATGAATATTTGTCTATATGATTTAGAAAATACAAACCCTTTTTATAATTATGTGTTTGTTTCAACCGCATCTAATAAAAGACAGCTTCAAGCCGCTTTAAGATATATAGATGAAGCAAAAATAGAATATAGACATGTTGAAGGAAAAGATTCTGAATCATGGCTTTTAATAGATTGTGATGATGTAATAATCAATATATTCTCTAAAGATGGAAGAGAATTATATGATATAGATAGTCTATATTATGAATTCAATAAGTTAGTTTAATTAAAAATATTTCTAATTATAATACGATTATTTTTGATTATATATTATTATAAACAATGGTTAATGGCATGACTGTTTTAAAGAAGGAAAAAATTTTTTCTTCTTTTTTTACTGATTTTTGGCACTTCTTGAGTATGTATTATATAAGGAGGATATTTTTAAAAATGAAAAATGAACACAATGTGTTACAAATTATTGACAATTTGAACCTAAATGATGTAAGATATCGGAAAGGAGGTATGAATATGGCACAAGCGACATTTAGCGTTCGAATGGATGAAAGTTTAAAAAAAGAGCTTGATAAGTTATGCGCCGAATTCGGTATGACTACATCAACCGCAATTAATATATTTGCGAAAGCTGTAGTTAGAGAACGTAGAATTCCGTTTGAAATCTGTTCATATGAAGGTAGAACAGTAACAAGAGAAGGAGCTTTAAACGCAATTAAAGAATTAAGAAGTGAATCCATTAGAAACGGAAACTGCGACATGACTTTAGATGAAATAAACGCAGAAATTAACGCAACTAGAAGAGGAAGATAAATGAACTACTATGTTGTTCTAGATACAAATGTGATTGTTTCTGCGTTGTTGTCTAAAAACGAGGATTCAGCGACTGTTCAAATACTTAATGCGGTGTTTGAAAATAAAATAAAATTATTATTTAGTTTAAATATAAAAAAGGAATATAAGGAAGTCTTAAATAGAGACAAGTTTGGATTTCAAAAACCTACAATTAATTACTTACTAAAAACTATAGATAAATATGGAATCCTTATCGATCCTGTAAATAAATGTGATGAATCTTTGCCAGATATAAATGACTTGCCTTTCTATGAAATTCTAATTCAAACAAGAAAATATAATTCTTATTTGATTACTGGCAATACTAAGCATTTTCCCAAAAAACCATTTATTGTTACACCAAGAGAGTTTTTAAATATTATAAATAACGGCTAACGGTATGCTTGTTTTAAAGAAGGAAAAAATTTTTTCTTCTTTTTTTACTGATTTTTGGCACTTCTTGAGTATGTATTATATAAGGAGGAAAAAATGAAAGAGTATAAAAAGTATATTATTATTGGAGTTTTCACAGTAGTAATTGTATTAGGAGCCATTTTAATTAATGGATTAATTAATAGTGGTGTGTTTAGAAAAAATGTAGATAAACAAGCAGAAGTAACTACTATTATCACAACCACAAACACAACGAGCGAAACAACCACAAAGAAAATTATAGTGGTTGAGATTAAGGGTGAAGTTTATTATCCAGGTGTATATGAATTCGAAAAAGATGAAGTAGTCGTTCAAGATGTTATTAATATGGCTGGAGGATTAACTAAAAAAGCGGATACTTCATTTATTAATCTAGCTGAAGTTGTTGAAAATCATTCATCTATTACTATCGGAACATATGATACAGTTTCTTATGTATTAAAAGAAAATGAAACATATCAAAAAGTAAATATTAATACATGCACAATAGATGAATTGATTACACTTGATGGAATTGGCGAAACAAAAGCGAAAAATATTATTTCATATCGAAAAAACAACGGTTTCTTTTCTTCTATAGAAGATATTAAAAATGTTGAGGGAATCGGTGAGTCACTTTATCAAAAGATTAAAGATCATATTACGGTATGATGATGTTAGTGGCTTAATCATTTATCTAGTTCCATCAGTTTTATTACTACTATTATCCATTTCTTATGGATTTTTAATCATACCATACATTCTGTATCTAATATATTTATATAAAAGAATGAGAAGATTATTTCTCTATTCTATAATCATTTCAATCTTTATATTTCTTGTTTTTATAGTTAATTATATTATATTTTATTACGCTCCTATACAAGATAAGTTGACTGGGATAATAACATATAAAGATAATAATTATTTCCTTATAAAGAAAGGATTCTTATATTACAAGATATATTATAAAAATACAGATGAAATATTAATTGGAGAGAAAATATCTCTAATTATTAGTCCAAATGATATTACAGAAAGAAATGTTCCAAATACTTTTAGTTATTATAAATATAAATTACAAAACAGAATTATAGGCGAGTATAATTTAGTAAGTTTTCGTGTTATTAAGAAACATTCAATTTATTCAATTAGACAACTGACTTTATCATATATTGAGAATAAGTTTAATATAGATACGTCTATGTATTTAAAGAGGATTATACTTGGAATATCCTCTTTTGATAATGATTTAAATAACGCTATAAAAGACGAAGGAATATTATTTTTATTTGCGATATCAGGCTTGCATATAGGATTAATATCTAAATACTTTAAAAAGCTATTAAATATATTTAATGTACCACTAGAAATAACATCTGTATTACTAGTGGTACTCTTAATAGCTTATTCATTTATAGTTAAAGAGTCTTCAAGTGTCTCTAGAAGTATTTTTATGATTGTCGTAATAGAAATATTATCACTACTAAATAAAAGAATAGAAAGACTGGATTTATTAACATATAGTTTCATCATCTATTTAATAATTAATCCATTTTCAATCTATAATATTGGGTTTTATTTAACTTTCTTATCTACAGCGGTTATATATTTATCTAAAGAAAAGAATATAGTTAAATTATCTTTATCTATAATTATCTTTTCATCTCCATTAATTCTTTATTCTAATAGTGAGATATCATTATTTATATTATTTTATTCATTATTCTTTAGTATTGTATTTGAAAGAATAATTATTCCACTATCATATTTAACATTTATATTCTACCCATTTGATTTTTTGTATAACGCTTTAATAAAGACATTAAATATCGTTATAAAAATATTTAATGATTTTAATATAAAATTAGGTTACTCAATCTCAAATGTTTATTATTTGATATTGATATATTTTCTGGTTCTATTAATATTTATATTTTTAAAGGATAAGAAGAAGCTAATATTGTATGTTACATTCTTAATAATTACATTAACATTTAATTATATAGGTAGTGTATATTCGTTTTTTCCATCTGTTGAGATGATAGATGTTGGACAAGGTGATTCATTCTTAATTAGAACTGGATTTAAAAATATATTAATTGATACTGGATATGAAGATGATTATCACACAACAATTACTTACCTAAAATCAATGAATATTCATAAGCTAGATGCGATATTTTTATCACACGCAGATGATGACCACGATGGTGAACTTGAAAATATTAAAAAAGAATTAAATGTTAAAAAGGTATATTCTTCTCTTGATGGGGTTAAGTTTAAATATAATCAAGTTTATATTGATACATATTCATTAGATAATAAAGATCCTAATGAAGGATCAATGGTAATGAATATCAAAATAAACGGTATATCTATTTTATTTACTGGAGATATAGAGAAGATGGGCGAAGAATATATCCTATCAAAAGATATAAAGGATATAACTATATTAAAAGTTCCACATCATGGATCAAATACATCTTCATCAGTTAAATTTGTGAATAAGTTGAATCCTAAAATATGTTTAATATCAGTTGGAAAAAACAATAAATATGGACATCCAAATAAAGAGGTAATTGATAGATATAATAATATCGGTTCAATTATTTATAGAACAGATGAATTAGGGACTGTTAAGATAAAAATTATCAATAATCACTTATATATTGATTCATTTAGAAAGGATAATTTATTTTGGATATTTAATCTAAAGAATAAGCGCTTCATATTAAATTAATTATGATATAATTTAAATATGAAGAGTGTTTACTGTCTATATTCTATGGACAATAGAAGAATAATAAAATATAGAAATAAAATCATCGAAGAATCTCAAGTCGATGATTTTAATATATCAATTTTTGATTTAGATAATTCAAGTCTTGAACAGGCTATAGAAAGCGCTAATTCAATACCATTTCTATCTGATAAAAGAATCGTTGTGATGAGCAACGCATCATTTTTAGGTAAACTTTCAAGAGGAGATGAAAAATCTAAGAATGAACCAGTGAACCTTTCTAGATTAGAAGAATATCTATCTAATCCTTTATCCTCTACTATACTGATTATTGAATGTCCAAAAGATGCGTTAGATTCTAAAAAAGAAGCTGTAAAGATAATCAGAGATAATAAATATGATATAGAATTAAAAATTCCTGATAAACCAACAATCATAAAATATATCGATGATAAAGTTAAAGAAAAGAACTGTTTTATCAAAACAGATGCGAGAGATGAATTAATAAGAAGAGTATCTGATGATCCAATGAATTTTGAATCAGAAATAGAAAAACTCTTTCTATATATGGAAACTTCTAAGAAGAGAGTTATTACTAAGAACATAATTCAAGGATTGATTGTTGATAGTCAATCAGCTAATATATTTGAACTTATGAACGCTCTTCTTGAAAGCAATAAAAAAAGAGCTCTTGAAATCTATTATGAACTAATAGAAGAAAATAATGAACCTTTAAAAATTCTTGGTTTCTTAATTAATAGATTCACTCAGATTCTATATACTAAGGAAATGTTAAGAGATAGAAAAATAACTAAGGAAGATATCGCTAAAATATTACAGGTATCAAGTGGACAAGCTTACTACATCACTAAGAACGCTAGAGAAATAGATTATAAGAAACTATCTAAGTGTTTAAATGATTTAAAGGAATTAGATTACAGTACTAAAGTAGACTTTAAATATGGCAGTGATGAAGGTCTTGGATTTGAATTATTTCTCTTAAAACAATAAAAAAAGAAGCTAAGCTTCTCAATTTATTGAATATTAAGCTAATGCATTAACATGTTTAGCAAGTCTTGACTTTTGGTTAGCAACATAGTTCTTATGTACAATACCTTTTGCGCAAGCCTTATCTAATTTTGTAAATGCTACAACTAAAGCTTTATTTCCTTCTTCTTTATTTTCAGCTTTTTCAACAGCTTTGATCGCAGTCTTTAAAGAAGATTTGAATGAAGTATTTTGAAGATTATGTTTTCTGCTAGTTTTAATAGTCTTCTTATCACTTTTGATATTTGCCATATTATTTCCTCCACTTAACGATTAAGCATTATAGCAAATATTAGAACAAAAATCAAGCGAATAATTAACAAGTATTTATGTGAGGCAAAAAGATGATTATAGGCGAAATTAATGAGTTTAAGGTAAAGAGAGTTGCGGATATTTCTTATATTCTTGATGATGGAGATCAAGAAGTATTTTTACATAAAAAAGAAGCATTAACAGAACACGAAGTTGGTGATACTGTTAAAGCATTTATCTATCTTGATTCTAGAAGAAGAGTGTGTGCTAGCGAGAATACGCCATTAATTACCGTATCAAAACCAGCGTTCTTAAAAGTTGTTGATGTGAAGGATGAAATTGGTTATTTCTTATATTACGGTATGCCTAAAGACCTTCTTTTATCTAAAGATGATTGTATATTTGAAGAATCTGAAAAACCAATGATAGGGGATTATCTATTTGTATATATAATGGTTTCAAATGGCTCATTTAGAGCTAGACTTGTTTCTAAAGCAAGATATAGTGAATACTTACATCCAGAAACAGTTTTAAGAGAAAAAGATTTCTATAAGGTATTTGTTACATCTAGAAGCATTAATGGAATTACTTGTTATACAAAAGAAGGACATGAAGTATTCATATCTAGAGGAAACGATAGATACTTACATAGAATTGGCGAAGAACTTACTGTTGAGATTATTAAAAAAATAGATGATACACACTATCACGGCTCACTTCTTAAGAAGAAAGTTACTCAATTAGATGAGGATTCAAAAAAAGTATATGAATATTTAAAAGTTCATAAAGATGTTGTGTTAAGTGAATCGATGTCACCAATTGAAATATATGGAATATTCCAGATGAGCAAAAGCGCATTTAAAAATGCGGTAGGTCGCCTTTATAAAGATAGACTAATAGAACTATCAAATGGCGTAATCAAATTAAAAGTTGAATAATAGAGAATATTATTATATAATATTACGAATAAAAATTTTAAATTATAGGAGAATTTATTATGGGAAGAGCACATGAAGTTAGAGCCGCTAGTATGGCGAAAACAAATTTAGCAAAAAGTAAATTATATTCTAAATATGGAAAGTTAATTTACATGGAAGCACGAAATGGTGCAGATCCAACAGCGAACCTTAAATTAAGAGCTTTAATTGATAAAGCTAAAAAGGATCAAGTTCCTGCAGATGTTATTAAACGTAATATCGAAAAAGCTAAAGGTGGAACTGGTGAAGCATATTTAGATTGTAGATATGAAGCATACGGACCTAGCGGATCAACATTCGTTATTGAATGCTTAACAGATAATTCAAATAGAACTATCTCTTCATTAAAAGGATATTTTAGTAAATGCGGTTGTCATCTTGGATCAACCGGTTCAGTAACATACAACTATGATTATGTTGGAACAATTGTTACAAAAGGTTTAGATGAAGAAGCAGTATTTGAAGCAGTAGCGATGGCTGATATTGAAGTATTAGATGTTGCGACTGAAGACGATACAGTTGTTATTACTGCAAAACCTAGTGATGTATCTGCAGTTAAAGATGCATTAACTGCTGCTAAAGCTGATATTGAAATCGTTTCTGATGAAGTATCTTGGATTGCTAAAGACTATGTTTCTTTACCAGATGAAGATATTGAAAAAGTACAAAGATTTATGGGTTTACTTGGTGAAAATGATGACGTATCAAGCGTTTATCATAATATAGATAATTTACCAGAAGAGGAATAATGAACCTTCCAAATAAGCTTACTTTATCAAGAATACTTGCGGTATTAGTTATTACGTTATTGTATTTTATATTTAAAGATGCAATATGGAACATTTACTTGATAGCTGGTTTATTCTTGTTAGCGTCTTTCACAGATTTCTTAGATGGAAAGATTGCGAGAAAATATAATTTAGTAACTGGCTTTGGTAAATTGATGGATCCACTTGCGGATAAGTTGCTTGTAATAGCCTTAATAATCATCTTAATTGATTTAGGTTCAATTCCATATATTTGGCTATTACTAATCGTTATCGCTAGAGAATTATTAGTTTTAGGCGTTAGACTTGTCGCTCTTGAACAAGATAAATCTAATGTTATCGCAGCTGATTTCTTCGGCAAAGCAAAAACTATGACACAAATGGTTTCATTAACAATACTTATCCTTCATTATGGTATTTCATTATCTGTTGATAATACATTCACTAATGTGATTTACTATGTAGGATTAGTGCTATTCTATATCTCAATGGTTCTTCTTGTAATAAGCGGAACAGAAATTTTTATAAAAAATAAAAAATATTTTTCTACAAAATAGCACTTTTCGAGTATGTATTAAGTGAGGAGATAAAAAATGGAAAAAGAAGAAAAACGTTTAAAACTTCAATCTGCAATGAAAGAGATTGAAAAAGCATTTGGAAAAGGATCAGTAATGGTTCTTGGAGAAAAAAACAATGATGCAACTGTAGAAGCTATTCCTAGTGGTTCTATCTCACTTGATGCTGCACTTGGTATCGGAGGATATCCAAAAGGAAGAATTATCGAAATCTATGGTCCTGAATCAGGCGGTAAAACTACTCTTGCATTAGAAGCTATTGCATCATGCCAAAAGAATGGCGGATTCGCAGCTTTCATCGATGCTGAACATGCATTAGATCCAAAGTATGCACAAGCCCTTGGAGTAGATTTTGAAAGCTTAATCCTATCTCAACCAGATTCTGGTGAACAAGCTTTAGAAATCACTGACACTCTGGCTAGATCAGGCGCAATTGATATGATAGTAGTCGATTCTGTTGCTGCACTTGTACCTGAAGCTGAAATCAGAGGTGAAATGGGAGACCAGATGGTTGGTGCTCAAGCTAGACTAATGAGCCAAGCTATGAGAAAACTAACATCAGGATTATCTCAAAACAAATGCACCTGTATCTTTATCAACCAGATAAGAGAAAAAGTTGGAGTTATGTTTGGAAACCCAGAAACAACACCTGGTGGTAGAGCTTTGAAGTTCTTCTCATCTGTAAGAATTGAAATCAGAAGAGGAGATCAAATCAAAGATGGTCAAAACATCTCTGGTACATTCGCTAAAATTAAGATCGTTAAAAACAAAGTTGCTGCGCCGTTCAAATCTTGTGAAATTGAACTAGTATTTGGAGAAGGAATATCTCAAGCAGGTGAGCTCGTTGATTTAGGATCTGAATTAGGCATTCTAACAAAGAGTGGAGCTTGGTATTCTTATAAAGGCGAAAAGATTGGTCAAGGTAGAGAAGCCGCTAAAACATATATCAAGAATAACGCTGATGTTATGGAAGAAATTAACACTTCTATAAGACAAGCTTTAGGACTGACTAATTAATAATAAAAAAACGCTATAAATAGCGATATTCTAATATTTAAAACAATGGATAATTATGGATTTTTACTCAACTAACGCCCATAATTATCCATTTTTATTATAAAAATATTTAATTTCCTTTTGATAACCTTTTCATTAAAAGATTACTTAATTGAAAAAGTAAACGCAACAAAATAATACATTCATTAAAGAAATCGATATTTTGAGATATATTGAAGATTTTAACGCATCAA
>OCVV012840767.1_pt1 | contig 19421 bp, 15 predicted proteins | sample 1539721 | NCBI WGS metagenome assembly OCVV01 (sample SAMN02144230, study PRJEB22623) | gut metagenome | biome: sheep rumen | host: Ovis aries | place: New Zealand
CGACTCCAAGGAGCCTAAGTGGGATGACTTCCAGGCATTCCTCGAAGGTGAGGTACGTTACCTCTCGCTCAAGAAGGTGAAGCCAGCAGAAGCACAGGAACTCTTCGACGCAGCTAAGAAAGCAGCACAGAAGCGCTACAACACCTACGTTCGCATGAGCAAGATGGAATACTAAACCCATCCCTACCCCTCTCAGCGAGAGCTGGAGGGGGTATTTCCCCAAAAGCCACGAGCATACATCAGTGCAAGAACATCCTCGGCATTGCGTGTATGCTCGTCGTGCTTTTTTATATAACTACATTTCTTGAAACAAGCAACAATAGCTCTCACTGAATAGATGAAGAAAGCAACACATATCTGTTTTTATAAACTTCCAATTTCAGTCAAAATAATTAAATTTTGATAAAAACAGAAACGATTTTCACTTTTTTAATAACAATTATTTTCGATTTCGACAAATAAAGTGTTACTTTGTATTGCCTTTTGTCAATGACTCATACTGACATTGGGAAAATGTTTTTGAAGTATTTCGAATATGAAAAAATTAATCCATCTTTTGACGCTCTCGCTTGTCTTGGCTTCTCAGGGAGCCATCGCACAAGAGGAAGGCTCGGTGTCGGGTTCGAAGAAATGGACACTTGAGGAATGTCTGGATTATGCCTTGGCGAACAATATCCAACTGAAGCAAAATGTCATCACGATGCTCACCAACGAGCAGAGTGAACGCCAGGCAAAGGCAGCACTGTTTCCCAGTCTCTCTGTCTCGACCAACCATAACGGTTCCTGGCGTCCTTTCTCGGAATCGTTTGTCAATCTGAGTGGTGGCACGATGACGACAAGCTCAAACAAGTTGAACTATAACGGCAGTTATGGCTTGAACGCCAGTTGGACAGTGTGGAATGGTGGGAAAAATGTGAAAAACGTGGAGAAGAGCAAACTGACTACTGCCATTTCCGCGCTTGCTGCTGAACAAACAGCCAACTCTATTCAGGAGCAAATCGCACAATTCTATGTGCAGATTCTCTACCAGACGGAAGCCATCAAGGTGCAGAAACAGGTGCTGGAGGCTGCCAAGATTCAGAGGGACCGCGCACAGACGATGGTGGAAGTGGGCAGTTTGGCAAAAGTCGATTTGAAACAGCTGGAAGCTCAGGTGAGCCAAGACGAATATAACGTGGTGAATGCGCAAACCCAATTGGAGAACTACAAGCTTCAACTGAAAAAGATTCTTGAGTTATACGGAACGCTTGAGTTCGACGTGGCAACGCCGGTAGTAAATGACGACGACGTACTCACTCCCATCCCAACGGTGTTTGATGTCTTTACTGCCGCGCGAGAACTGAGACCCGAAATCAAAAGCGGCAAATTGAGCCTTGAATTTGCGGATTTGGACATCGACATCGCGAAGCGGGGATATTACCCGACGCTGACTCTGAGTGCAGGCATCGGTTCAAGCAACTCCAGCGGACGGGATGACGCTTTTTTCGAGCAAATCAAGAAAAACATGAACAATACGCTCGGTCTCACTGTCTCCATGCCTATTTTCGACAACCGCCAGAACAAGACGAATGTGGAGAAAGCAAGGTTGTCTCGCCAGAACTACGAGTTACGACTGCTGGATGCCGAGAAAACGCTCTATCAGGAGATTGAGACTTGCTGGCTCAACGCCCACAACGCCCAGCAACAGTATCTGTATGCAAAGACGAACGTGGAGAGTATGCAAGAGAGTTACCATCTGCTCAGTGAGCAGTTTGCGCTCGGACTGAAGAACATCGTGGAACTGAACACGAGCAAAAACAATCTTCTGCAAGCGGAACAACAACTCTTGCAATGCAAATACACCACCTTGCTGAACCTCGCTCTGTTGAGATTCTATCAGGGGAAAAGCATCTGGTTGTAAAACGTGAAGCGATTGTCTTAGTAAAGAAACCACAATTAAACGAATTTTCAGTGTTTAAATTTATCTAATTTCTCTAATTTTAAAAATGCCAGCATTTTTCATTCGTGTAATTTGATTATATAATTCTTAATAAAATTCGTTTAATTCGTGCAATTCGTGGTTTCTTTCCTAAATAACATTGTACCAATTTTTTTTACGATTACTAAAATATAATTCGAACAATATAATATATGAATAGAATCATTCAATCATTAGCAGTTTTCTCCACGATTTTCTTGCTTGTATCGTGCAACAAGACGCCACAGGTGACTTACACTACCACAAAAGTGACCAAACAAAACATATCTACCAGCATTACGGCTACGGGTACGATAGAACCTGTGACCTCGGTGGAGGTGGGTACGCAGGTATCGGGTATTATCGATAAGATATACGTGGATTATAACAGCGTCGTGAAGAAGGGGGATGTGATTGCGGAGCTGGACAAAACGAATCTCCTTTCTGAACTGGCATCTGCCCAAAGCAACCTGGCGAACGCCCAGAGTACGCTCAATTACCAAACGGCTAATTTCAACCGTTACAAAACGCTCTACCAGAAAGGTCTTGTCTCTGCCAACGACTATGAGAATGCCCGTATGACCTACGAACAGGCTCGACAGCAAATCGTTGTGCAACAGCAGAATGTGAAGAAGGCTCGCACAAATCTGGGGTATGCCACGATCACGGCTCCCATCGACGGTGTGGTGCTGAGCAAGGAGGTGGAAGAAGGACAGACGGTGGCGTCTGCCATGACTACTCCAACTCTTTTCATCATCGCCCAGGACTTGACTGACATGCGTGTGATAGCTGACATTGACGAAGCCGATATTGGCGGTGTGCAACAGGGTCAACGTGTCAGTTTCTCAGTAGATGCTTATCCAGAGGATGTGTTCCAAGGTTTTGTCACTCAAGTAAGGCAGGAGGCAACGACGGTGAGCAACGTAGTGACTTACGAAGTGGTGATTTCAGCACGGAATGACAATCTGAAACTCAAACCTGGACTGACTGCCAATGTGACGATTTTCACATCTGAAAAGAATGATGTGTTAGCTATACCGACGAAGGCTCTCCGTTTCGCTCCAACCGAAGCGTTGCTGACTGAGGATGAATCGATTGAGAATGTTGATGCACCGCAGAAGGTATGGCGACAAAACGGGAAGGTATTTCAAGCTTACGCTGTAACGACAGGAACGTCCAATGGCACATTGACGGAAATCATTTCTGGACTGAAGGAAGGAGATGAGGTGATTACGGAATTCAGCATCAACGGAGGTGCTGAAGCGGAAGAAACTGGGCAGGAGAACAATAATCCATTCATGCCAAGACGGCCTAACCAGAACAACAGACGCGGAGAGAAAGCGAAATAACGTGGAGCGTGAAGCGTGAAGCGAGGAGAGTGAAAAGTGAGTCAACGATTTTTTTCTTTTGTCAACAAATGAACACAAATTAGGCACAAATTTAAATTTGTTTTTGAGATAATTTGTGATAATTTGTTGACTGATAAATGCCATCCGGCTCAATCGCTTCACGCTTCACGCTTCACTCTTCACGCTTCACTTTGAACTTAAAAACTCAAAAACTTAAAAACTTAAACGATTGATGAGTGAGAAAGAAAGAAAAGTTGTCATCGAGTTGAAGGATGTGCGTCGCGACTTCCAAGTGGGTTCCGAGGTGGTGCATGCCCTTCGTGGAGTGAGTTTCAAAATCTACGAAGGCGAATTCGTTACCATCATGGGCACTTCGGGTTCTGGAAAATCTACCCTACTCAATCAGCTGGGGTGTCTTGACACACCCACCAAAGGTGAGTATTTCCTCGACGGAACTCCTGTGAGAAAGATGTCAAAATCACAACGTGCCAAGCTTCGCAACAGAAAAATCGGCTTTGTGTTCCAGAACTACAATCTGTTGCCCAAGACTACAGCTGTAGAAAATGTGGAACTCCCATTGATGTACAATTCCAAATACAATGCAAAGCAACGACGCGAAGCTGCCATCAAAGCACTGCAGGACGTGGGGTTAGGCGACAGACTGGAGCACAAGTCAAACCAAATGTCGGGTGGACAGATGCAACGCGTGGCCATAGCCCGTGCGCTGGTCAATAATCCCGCTGTCATACTTGCCGATGAAGCAACAGGCAACCTCGACACACGAACCTCGTTTGAAATGCTCGTGCTCTTCCAAAAACTCCATGCTGAAGGACGCACCATCATTTTTGTCACCCACAATCCTGACATTGCCCAATACTCTTCAAGGAATATCATGTTGAGAGATGGGAAAATACGTGAAGACACTCAAAACTACAACATACTTTCAGCGAAGGAAGCACTCGATGCGCTTCCCGTGAATCAGGACGATTAACAATTTAGGAACAATGAAATAACAACTTGGTGATTTATTTAGGAAAGAAATTAAAATAATTATCATAATTACTCCAAAAATTAGGTGTTGTTTAAAACAAAAAACATTTTATTTATGATAAAATTATTCAAATTATTTTAATTTCTTTCCTAAAAAACGTACCATATTTTTTTTAACGATTACAAAATTATACTAAGGCATTTAACTCTCTAAGAGACATGAATTTTATCAACCTTTTGAAAATAGCTTTACGTGCCATAGCGAACAACAAGTTCCGTTCGTTTCTTTCCATGCTGGGTATCATTATCGGCGTGGCAGCCGTGATCATCATGATGGCCATAGGACAAGGCTCGAAGGAAAGTGTGCGCAAGGAGATTTCCAAGCAGGGAACTAATGTTATCAACATACGTCCTGGAGCAGACATGCGAGGAGGTGTGCGCCAAGACCCTTCAGCCATGCAGACACTGAAAATGTCAGATTATGAGGCAATTTATAATGAGAAGAAATTCATCACCCACGTTTCTCCCGAAGTAAATTCGTCGGGACAAGCCATTTATGGAGCCAATAACACCAATGCCAGCATCTACGGAGAGAGCATTGACTACTTCGACATCAAACAATGGAATATAGAACAAGGAGACTGCTTCACCGAGGAAGACATCAAGAAGAGCGCCAAAGTGTGTGTCGTGGGAACAACCATCGTCTCCGAGCTCTTCCCCGATGGACAAGACCCTGTGGGCAAGACCATTCGTTTCAAATCCATACCCTTTCGAGTAGTGGGAGTTTTGAAATCAAAGGGCTATAACAGCTGGGGCATGGACCAAGACAATGTCATCATAGCCCCCTACACCACCGTGATGAAGCGCATATTAGCCCAGACCTATTTCTCAAGCTTCATTTGCTCTGCCATCACAGAGGAAATGACAGACGATGCCATCAACGAACTGACCGAGATTCTGCGCCGACAGCACAAACTAAAGGAAGGGGACGACAACGATTTTCAAATCCGCAGTCAACAGGAAATGATGGAAACCATGTCGTCAACTATGGACACCATCACCGTCATCCTTGTCGTGGCAGCAGCCTTTTCTTTGCTTGTCGCAGGCATTGGAATCATGAACATCATGCTCGTTTCCGTCACAGAACGAACCAAGGAGATAGGTTTGCGCATGTCCGTTGGAGCCCGTGGCATCGACATTAGTAACCAGTTCCTCATTGAGTCAATCATGATTAGCATCACAGGAGGACTGTTGGGAATCATAGTGGGATGGCTGGGTACACTCATCTGCTCTTCATTCGGATTGCCAACCGCCATTCCCGCATGGTCAATCATCGTGTCATTTATCGTTTGTACCATCATCGGCATAGGCTTTGGATACTTCCCTGCCCGAAAAGCCGCCAGCCTTGACCCTATAGAAGCCATCAGGTATGAGTGATGGACGAGACTTCATTTCTTTACCCTGAATTTCCTTTTTTTATTGAAACATATCGATTTATAAGATAAAAGTCGTAACTTTGCAACGGAAATTCGAAGAATAAAGGGTAAGAAGATGAAAGTTGCAATCGTGAAATACAATGCGGGAAACATTTATTCGGTGGCGAATGCCTTTCGCCGTCTGGGTGTGGAGCCTGTCGTCACCTCTGATGCGGAGGTGCTGATGAAAGCTGAGCGTGTAGTGTTCCCTGGTCAAGGTGAGGCTCATTCCACGATGGCATATTTGCGTGCCCACAAGCTCGACGAGGTGATTCGCTCTCTCAAACAGCCAGTGCTGGGCATCTGCATCGGGATGCAGCTGTTGTGCCGTCATTCTGAAGAATACGACACGGACTGCCTGGGGATTTTCGATGCGGACGTTGTTCGTTTCCAGCCCGAACGCCATGAGGACAAGGTGCCTCAGATGGGTTGGAACGAAATCTACGACACACAAAGTCCGCTGTTCAAAGGTTTCGACAAGGAGGAATTTGTGTATTTCATCCATAGTTTCTATGTTCCCCTTTGCCAAGATACGATTGCGACCACGAACTATATCCAGCCCTACTCTTCGGCTCTGCACAAGGACAACTTTTTCGCTACACAATTCCATCCGGAGAAGAGCGGAAAGGTGGGCGAAAGGATTCTTTCAAACTTTTTGTCGATTGATATTTGATAGCAAAGTTTAAGGTTTAGAGTTTAAAGTTTAACGAAGTTATTCTTCTCTGCTAAAACTCAATAACTTATAAACTAAATTAAAAGATGATAGAGATTATTCCAGCCATAGATATTATTGATGGTAAGTGCGTGCGCTTGACTCAGGGTGACTACGAGCAAAAGAAGGTGTATAACGAGGATCCTGTGGAAGTGGCAAAGGCATTTGAAGCGCATGGCATCAAGCGTCTCCACGTCGTTGACCTCGATGGTGCCCGCTCCAAGCACATTGTGAATGCTGCTTGCGTGGAGCGCATTGCTTCTTGCACTTCGCTTGTTATCGACTTCGGTGGTGGCATCAAGACGGATGGGGACTTAAGGACGGCTTTCGACGCAGGCGCATCGTTAGTGACGGTCGGTTCGTTGGCTGTAACTCATCCACATACGTTTATTGCCTGGATGGAGTACTACGGTGCAGAGCGTTTCATCTTGGGGGCAGATGTGAAGAATGGTCTCATCAGCATCAACGGATGGAAGGAGGAAGGCGATGAGAGTCTTATCCCTTTCATCGAAAAGTATCGTCAGAAAGGAATCCGTCAGGTGCTCTGCACGGACATCGCTCGCGATGGTATGCTTCAGGGACCTTCTACTGAACTCTACAAGGAGGTGATGAAGCGTTTCCCCGCGTTGCATCTCATTGCCAGTGGCGGTGTGAGTGGAATGGACGATATTCGCCAACTCAATGAGGCTGGCATTCCTGCGGTAGTTTTTGGAAAAGCCATCTACGAAGGAAAAATATTACTTGAGGAACTGAAAGAATTCATAGAATGTTAGCAAAACGTATCATACCTTGTCTTGACATCAAGAATGGGGAAACGGTGAAAGGAACGAACTTCGTGAATCTTCGCGAGGCGGGGGATCCTGTGGAATTAGGCAAGAGGTACAGTGAGCAAGGTGCTGACGAATTGGTGTATCTTGACATTACAGCAAGCCACGAAGGACGAAAAACTTTCACTGAAATGGTGCAACGCATTGCTCGCGAAATCAATATTCCGTTCACTGTTGGTGGAGGAATTAACGAACTAAGCGATGTGGATAGATTGCTGAACGCTGGTGCCGACAAGGTGAGCGTGAATTCGGCTGCGCTGCGCCGCCCGGAACTCATCGACGAAATAGCTTCCCACTTCGGTTCACAAGTTTGTGTCGTTGCGATAGATGCCAAAGAGGACAATGGCGGATGGGAATGCTATCTGAATGGTGGACGAATTCCAACGGGCATCAACCTCTTCGAATGGGCAAAGGAGGCGAATGAGCGTGGAGCTGGCGAGATTCTCTTTACGAGCATGAACCACGATGGTGTGAAGAATGGATATGCCAACACGGCTCTACGTCAATTGTCGGAAACGCTCTCCATCCCTGTCATTGCTTCGGGTGGTGCTGGAAAGAAAGAGCATTTCCGCGATACATTCTTCTTGGGACATAGCGACGCTGCTTTGGCCGCATCTGTGTTTCACTTTGGGGAAATCCCCATTCAGGAACTAAAAAAATGGCTACTTGAAGAAGGAGTGAATGTTAGGATGTGATGCTTTTGAAATGAAGAATGAAGAATAAAAAAGGTCAAAAGTCAAAGGCCACCCATCTGGATGGCTACCTTAGACTTTAGACCTTAGACCTAAAACTCAGAAAATTAAAATATGGAAATAGATTTCAATAAGATGGATGGGCTCGTTCCTGCCATCATTCAAGATGCAAAGACACTGAAAGTGTTGATGTTAGGTTTCATGAACGAAGAAGCTTATAAGAAGACGGTTGAGACTGGCAAGGTAACTTTTTATAGCCGCACTCGCCAAACCCTGTGGACAAAGGGGGAAACGAGTGGTAATTTCTTGAATGTTGTTTCTATCGCAGTCGATTGCGATAAGGACACGCTCCTCATCAAGGCAAATCCCGATGGCCCTGTCTGCCACACGGGGGCTGATACTTGTTGGGCTGAGACGAACGACAATCCAATCATGTTCTTGACTGAATTGCAACGCTTTATCGAAAAGCGTCATGAAGAGATGCCTGAAGGTAGCTACACAACGAGCCTTTTCAAGGATGGTTGTCACCGCATGGCTCAGAAAGTGGGCGAAGAAGCATTGGAGGCAGTCATCGAAGCTGTTGCCAACAACAATGAGCGTCTTGTATATGAGGCATCAGACATGCTCTATCATCTGATTGTTCTCCTCACGTCAAAGGGTTTGTCCATTGAGGACTTGGCACGAGAATTGCAAATGCGTCACGACCCCAACTGGCATAAGCATTGAAGAATAATGTTTAGTGTTTAGAGTTTAGTGTTTAAAGTGAAAAAAGCTTTACCCCCTACCCCTCTCCAAAGGGCGAGGGGAGCAAAAACTTAAAACTTACCTGAAATAATATGGAATTAATAAAATATTCATCCGTCAATGTAAACCAAGAGTCACTGGAAGTGCTTAGTAATGTGGCGTTGAACATTGAAAAAGGTGAGTTTGTTTATATTATAGGAAAAGTGGGGTCGGGAAAGAGCTCACTGCTCAAAACCATGTATGGCGAACTTCCACTAAAAGAAGGAGAAGCCAGCATCCTCGGTTTCGACCTCATTAAGCTCAAGCAAAAGCACCTTCCTCAACTTCGTCGCAAACTGGGTGTCATCTTCCAAGATTTCCAATTGCTCTCCGACCGTACTGTTGAGAACAACCTTCGATTTGTGCTGAAGGCTACAGGTTGGAAGAACAATGTTGAAATCACCCAGCGCATCCAAGATGTGCTCGACTTGGTGGGGATGAGTACAAAGGGATATAAATATCCGCATGAACTATCGGGAGGTGAACAACAACGCATTGCCATAGCACGCGCCATTCTCAACAACCCAAAAATCATTCTCGCCGATGAACCAACGGGCAACCTCGACATGGAAACAAGCCAAAACATCACAGAATTGCTTCGAAAAATCTGTATGCAGGGCTCCACGGTCATCATGGTTACTCACAACATGCAAATCGTGGAGCAGTATCCAGGCAGAGTGTTCAGATGCAAGGACCACTTGCTCGAGGAAATCACTCAAAAGAATAAGGAAATGGTGGATGCTGAACAGGAACTTGCGAATGAACCCGACACTCAAGGCCAAGACCATTCCTACAAAGAAGACAATATCCGATTCAATTACGACTAATAGTTATAATAATAAATAAGCTAACATGATGAAAGTATTGAAATTTGGTGGTACATCCGTAGGTACCCCACAGCGAATGAAAGACGTAGCTAAGCTCATCAATGATGGAGAAAAAAAGATTGTTGTCCTTTCTGCCATGTCGGGAACGACCAACACTCTCATCGAAATCGCAGACTATCTCTATAAGAAGAATCCAGAGGGTGCTAACGAAACCATCAATTCGCTCGAGAAGAAATATCGTCGCCACATCGACAAACTCTATTCCACTCAAGAATGGAAAGAAAAGACTCTCGATTTCATAAAACAGGAATTCGACTATTTGCGCTCTTTCACAAAAGGAATCTTCACAATGTTCGAAGAGAAAATCATTGTTGGGCAAGGTGAAATTCTCTCTACCAACATGGTCACCAACTATTTGCAGGAACAAGGCATCAACGTAGCACTCATTCCTGCTCTTGAGTTTATGCGCACAGACAAGAACGGAGAACCTGACCTTCAATACATCAGCGAAAAAATCAAAAACCAATTAGAGAATAACCCCGATAAGGACATCTACATCACTCAAGGATTCATCTGCCGCAACGCTTACGGCGAAGTGGATAACTTGCAGCGTGGTGGTTCCGACTATAGCGCTTCACTCATCGGAGCTGCTGTTAATGCTTCCGAGATTCAGATTTGGACAGACATCGACGGAATGCACAACAACGACCCTCGCTATGTGGATAACACCTCGCCAATTTCCAACCTCCACTTCGAAGAAGCTGCTGAGCTCGCCTACTTTGGAGCAAAAATCCTTCACCCTACCTGTATCCAGCCTGCCAAGTATGCGGGCATACCAGTAAAACTGCTGAACACAATGGACCCTACTGCTCCTGGGACTGTTATCAGCAACGAAACAGAATACAGAAAAATCAAAGCTGTAGCTGCCAAGGACAATATCACAGCCATCAACATCACATCGTCACGTATGCTTCTTGCATACGGCTTCCTCCGCAAGGTGTTTGAAATCTTCGAAAGCTACAAGACAAGCATCGACATGATTTGCACATCAGAGGTAGGAGTTTCTGTATCCATCGACAACACCACCAACCTGCCACAGATTCTTAACGAGCTCAAGAAATTCGGCACAGTGAAAGTGGATAAGGACATGTGCATCATCTGCGTAGTCGGCGACCTCGACTGGCAAAACGTGGGTTTCGAGTCGGCTGCTACAGATGCCATGAAGAATATTCCTGTCCGCATGATTTCATACGGAGGAAGTGAACACAACATCTCCTTCCTCATTTCAGCATCGGACAAAAAGAGAGCACTCCAATCTCTTTCCAACACACTTTTCCAACCATAACGATAATCCCCAAAATAACATAAAATATCCTGAGAACCATCAGGAAATTACCTACATAATGAGTACAACCTCCATTCCATTCTTACGCACTCCGTTCTATCTCTACGACACGGAACTTTTACATGACACCCTCACAGCCATCTGCACAGAAGCAGAAAAGTACAGCAACTACCATGTTCATTATGCTGTGAAAGCTAATGCCAATCCCATGCTGCTCAAAATCATACTCGATGCAGGATTGGGAATTGACTGTGTAAGTGGAGGCGAAATAGAGAGAGCCCTTGAAGTGGGTTTTTCCCCTGACCAAATAGTATTTGCAGGAGTGGGTAAGAGCGACTGGGAAATCAATCTTGGACTCGATAACGACATTTTCTGTTTCAACGTCGAGAGCATTCCAGAACTTCTCATCATCAATGAATTAGCCGCTGACAAGAACAGAATTGCCAATGTGTGCTTTCGCATCAATCCCAACGTAGGTGCTCATACCCATGCCAACATCACTACTGGACTGGCTGAGAACAAATTCGGCATTGCCATGGAGGACATGGAGAAACTCATTATTCTTGCAAAAAGTTTGACAAATGTCCGCTTCCGTGGATTGCATTTTCATATCGGCAGTCAGATACTCCAGATGGATGACTTCATTGCGCTATCAGAGAGAATCAATGAAATTCAGGATCGACTCGACTCAGAAAACATCCACATCGAAATAATCAATGTGGGTGGAGGACTTGGCATCGACTATCAGAATCCAAACATGAACCCAATTCCGAATTTCAAGGACTACTTCCAGACCTATCATCGGCATCTCAAGCTTCGCCCAGGACAATCGCTTCACTTTGAACTGGGAAGGGCTGTTGTGGCACAGTGTGGAACACTTATCACCCAAGTTCTCTACATCAAGCAAGGTTCATTCAAGAAATTTGCAATTGTCGATGCAGGAATGACAGAGCTCATTCGTCCTGCCCTTTATGGTGCTTACCACAAAATAGAGAATATAAGTGTCACACAGAATATTCGCTTGACCGACCCTATAACAGTCGCTGATAGTGAAGAAACATACGATGTGGCAGGTCCCATTTGTGAATCAAGCGATGTGTTTGCCAAAGGTATTTCTCTACCTACCACAAAACGAGGCGACTTGTTGGCGATTCGTAGCGCAGGAGCTTACGGAGAAATAATGGCTTCGCAATATAATTGTCGTCCATTGCCACAAACTTATATTCTTGAAGAATTAAATATAGACTGACACGCAATACGTCAATTTGTCACCAATCGTAGCAATCACAGACTATTGGCACGTATTTTGAGGACAAATTGACTACAATAATAAATCATCAATATTATGATAGATAATCAGGAAAACTTAAACGAAGAAGAAAAGCAGAACGAAGAAGTTCTCAATCAGCAAGAGGAAAATGGTGAAACCACTGAAAATCAAAAGACCGAGACTTCGGAGGAAAGCGATGCAGAAGAGAAGAAAGAGGATTCCATGACAGAGCAGCTTGCCAAGGCACAAGCACAAGTGGAGGAGTATAAGGACAAATATCTTCGTCAGCTTGCAGAGTTTGACAACTATCGTCGTCGAGTGATGAAAGAAAAAGCCGAACTTATCAAGAACGGTGGAGAGAAAGTGATGTGTGCCATCCTTCCTATCCTTGACGACTTCGACCGTGCAAACGACACGTTGGCACAAATGGGCGAAGAGGCTTGTGCCGAAAAGAAAGGCGTAGAACTTATCATTGAGAAGTTCGAGAAGATACTGAAGCAACAGGGTTTGGAAAAGATGGATGTTCTGGGCAAACCATTCGATGTGGACTTCCATGAGGCTGTAGCAATGGTACCGGGACAACCTGACGAACTGAAAGGTAAAGTCATCGACTGTGTGCAGGCAGGATATATTCTGAATGAGAAAGTGATAAGACATGCCAAAGTGGCAGTGGCACAATAAATGTAGTTAATCTCCTAAAGAAATCAGCAAAATTGGCATATTTAGTCTTTTGGCTATGCCAAGCTGAAGGTTTTTAGGAGACTATTTTGTTAAGAAAAATGGCAAAACGAGATTATTATGAAGTGCTGGGGGTGGAAAAGACAGCTACAGAGTCGGAAATAAAGACTGCATACAAGAAGTTGGCTATCAAGTACCACCCAGACCGCAATCCCGACAACCCTGAGGCAGAAGCAAAGTTTAAAGAAGCTGCTGAAGCATATGAAGTGCTTCATGACCCTCAGAAAAGACAACAATACGATCAATTTGGTTTTGATGGCCCACAAGGATTTGGTGGTGCTGGATTCTCTGACATTAATGATATTTTCTCTGCTTTCGGTGACATCTTCGGTGGCGGAGGTTTTGCTGGTTTTGGCGGTTTTGGTGGAGGAAGCCGAGGCCACCAAAAACCTGTTTATAGAGGAAAGGATCAGCGTCTGCGTGTAGAACTGAACCTGCAAGAAATCGTTAATGGTACGACAAAGAAATTCAAAATCAAGAATGACGTTAAGTGTGAGCACTGTCATGGAACGGGAAGTGAAGACGGGAAAGTGGAAACTTGCTCTCGATGCAATGGAACAGGTGTGGTGATTACCACCCGACAGAGTTTTCTTGGCATCATGCAAAGCCAAACAACTTGTCCAGAATGTCATGGAGAAGGTACTGTCATCAAGAACAAGTGTTCACATTGCCACGGCGAAGGAATCGTAGCAGGTGAAAATGTGGTGGAAGTGAATTTCCCAGCAGGACTGGCTGAAGGAATGGTGCTAAACGTAGAGGGAAAAGGTGGTGCTGGACGACACAACGGTGTGAATGGTGACTTGCAAATTATCATCAAGGAAAAAGCAGATGAAACACTGATTCGTGATGGCAATAACCTCATCTACAATCTCCTTCTTTCTATTCCAATGGCCGTATTGGGCTGCTCAGTTGAAGTGCCAACTATTGACGGTACCGCCAAAATCAATATCGCTCCTGGTACTCAGCCTGGAACAGTTCTTCGGTTGAAAGGCAAAGGTGTTCCTGAAGTGCAAGGATACATCAAACAGCGTGGAGATGAAGTTATCAATATCAGCGTCTATATTCCTGAAACATTGTCGAAAGAAGAAAAGGAACAGATGAAAGCTGCTATGGATAGTACTCACTTCAAACCATCGGAGACAGTAAAGAAGAAGATTTTCAACAAATTCCGATCATACTTTGAAAATTAAAAATTAAGTGTTTAGTGTTTCTGTGTTTAGTGTTTAGAGAATGCCATCTGGGTAAATCGCTTCACACTAAACTCTAAACACTAATTTTTGTTTTATCATGAACTATCAAGAAACCATTGCGTATTTATACAACCAAACACCTTTGTTCCAAAAAGAAGGACCTGGAGCCTACAAGGAAGGGTTGGAGAACACCTTTGCCTTAGATGCGCATTTCGGGCATCCTCACACTCACTATCGCACCATTCACATTGCGGGAACAAATGGTAAGGGAACATGTTCACACACATTGGCATCTATACTGCAAGAAGCAGGCTACCGTGTGGGACTCTACACCTCTCCCCATTTGCTCGACTTCCGTGAGCGCATTCGTGTGAATGGTGAAATGATTCCAGAGCAACGAGTGATTGTTTTTGTGGAAAAGGAAAAGGCTTTTTTCGAACCACTCTACCCTTCTTTCTTCGAGGTGGTTACAGCTATGGCTTTCAAGTATTTCGAAGAAGAAAAAGTGGATGTGGCTGTAATAGAAGTAGGACTCGGAGGACGACTCGATTGCACCAACATCATCCACCCAGTTCTGTCTATCATCACTAATATCTCTTTTGACCATGTCCAACTCTTGGGAAATACGTTAGGAAAAATTGCTTCTGAAAAAGCTGGTATCATCAAGAAAGGATGCCCTGTTGTTATCGGAGAAAATCATCCTGAAACACGTCCTGTGTTTGAAGCAAAAGCAAAAGAGATGAATGCTCCAATAACCTTTGCAGAAGACACATTGGAAGTGTTATACCATCGCAGTAGCAGAAAAGGAGGAATCAACTATGGAACAAAGAGTTATGGAAAAATATTCTCAGTTCTTGGTGGATATTGCCAAAGCAAAAACACGAATACCATTTTACATGCTCTACACATCCTTCAAAAAGAGTTTCACCTGACTGAGAAAAACATTAGAGATGGTTTCAAAAATGTCATTATAAACACTCATTTGATGGGACGATGGCAAATGCTTGGAACATCCCCATCGTTAGTATGTGATACAGGACACAACATCGGTGGATTTCAGTACATTTCGAAACAACTACAAAGACAACGTTGCAAAACGCTCAGAATAGTATTAGGAATGGTTAATGATAAAGACATCAATGGTGTACTTTCGTTACTTCCTAAAAATGCGACTTACTATTTCACTCAAGCATCAGTGAAGCGTGCTCTTCCACACAACGAAATAAAAAGAATAGCAGCAGCCCATCACTTGAAAGGCAAGTCATTTGAAAGTGTTGAGTTAGCTGTGCAATCTGCTCTCCACGATGCTTCTCCCGAAGATTTCATTTATGTAGGCGGAAGTACATTTGTCGTAGCAGACCTTCTGTATTTTTACCAACATCAAGAATAAGAACCATGGAAATCGTTTAAAGTTTAACGAAGCTACTCTTCTCTACTGAGAATCAAAAACTTAAAAACTCAGAAACTAATAAAAACTAACACCATGTATAAGAAACTTTTACTAACAACTCTTCTTAGCTACAGCCTTTCTGCTTCATCTCAACAAGCTGAGGTGAAATGGAATACACCATCGGCAGGCAATCCTTTTATTCCAGGTTATTTTGCCGACCCAACTATTCGCAAGTTTGGAGACACCTATTATCTTTACGCCACGACGGATGGAACAGGAAACGGATATGGCCCTGCCCAAGTGTGGATATCGAAAGACTTTGTCAATTGGAGGAACGTACTTCTGAACTGGCCAACAACAGAAGTGGTCTGGGCACCAGATGTGGTGCAACAACCCGACGGCTCTTACCGATATTATTATTGTACTCCATGCGAAGTGAGAGTTGGAGAAAGTAACTCACCAACAGGTCCTTGGAAGAATCGCCTGGGGAAAACTGATGCAGTGCTCGTACCCGACCGATTCGTACATAATGCCATTACACTTGACCCTCAATTATTTCGTGATGATGATGGTTCGGAGTATCTCTATTTCGGCACATGGGGAATCTATAAAGACTTTGGATGTGGAGTAGCCAAACTGTCTGAAGATGGAAAAACCTTTACTGACAAGAAACTTATCCTCAATACCGAGATTGTTGATTTCTTCGAGGCACCGTTTGTTTTCAAGAAAGACGGCATCTACTATTTCACATATTCTTCTGGTTCATGCCATGATGACACATATCGTGTTCAATATGCCATATCAAAAGATGGGCCTATGGGACCATACGAATACAAAGGATGCATCCTAAAGACGAATGCTGACGGAACGATTCATGGACCAGGGCATCATTCCATTCTTCAAGATGGCGATAATTACTATATTGTTTATCACAGACACAACAACCCTCATGCCATTCATGGTTTCCATCGTCAACTTTGTATCGATAAGATGGAGTTTGACTCCAATGGGGATATTCTTCCTGTGAAACCAACTCATAGTGGAATCATCCCAGCCTCGCTTACCAAAAAGGCAAAGAAGAACCAAATGCAAAACATTGCTTTCGGAGCAAAGGTGACTGCTTCTTCCACTTATTCTGAGTGGTTCAAGCCTGAATATGCAGTTGACGATAACAACGGAACCCTTTGGCGTGCTGCATCTGCAGGACACGATTGGAGAGGCGTGAATGCCAAGAACCCAGCATGGTTGCAACTCGATTTAGGAGATGTAAAACAATTCAACGAAATCTTCACGCAGTTTGAGTATGCCACTTTCTTTTACCAATACAAAATCGAAACATCTATTGATGGCAAAAATTGGGTTCTATTTGCCGATAAGACACAAAACACTCAACAAGGCTCTCCAATGATTGATGTGTGTGAGGGGTATCAGACAAAGGGAGTAAAAGGAAAAGCAGCTTCGGCTCGATATATCCGTATTACTATTACTGACACACAGAAGTATGGACATTTCCCCGCTATCTGGAACGTGAAAGTATATCATGCCAAGAAGAATGCAGACCCATTAGTATTGCTTCCTCAACCTGAATTGGATGAAAGTGCCATCGTCACTGGTTATCCTTGGATACATCAGAAGGATATTGAATTCACAGATAAGAACCACACGACTGAAGGAACGACAAAACCATTGTTTGCATTGGATGCTTCGAATTATCAATTAGGAGAAAACTTGCAAGGTGTTTCCATTGTTCCAAAAGAAGGCAAAGCAGCATTCCGCTTTGATGGGCAACATACAATTACTCTTCCTGCCAATTTGAACACTCTCACCTACAATGCTCCATATACAATTTCAGCATGGATTTTTAACCCAGACCCTTCTGAAATTGAGACTGTAGCGCAATTGATGCCCGCAGGAAATGACCTTGCAACCATTGAATTAAGAAATGGAACAAGTCGAGCAGAGGGAATCATCGCTCACAATGCATCTTTTGAAAATGCAGGAGCTCCGCAAGCAATCAAAGCTAATACATGGCAGCACTGGACAGTTAGTTTCGATGGATTCAATGAAAGAATATACTGCAATGGACAGAAGGTTAGCGAGAAAAACATTTTCCTAATGCTCCGACCTGGAGAAAACATAACAATTGGTGCTTCCTCACGTGGTAGCAGCCCATTCAGTGGCTACCTCCATTCTCTACGTGTTTTTGATTTTGCATTCACCGAGAAGGATATCCAAGCAGATATGCAGCAAAGCAAATCTTTCAGTAAAGAGGAATTAGCCAACATGGCATCAAAGAGTGTACTTCGAAATCAAAAACTATCTTTGCAAGTAGTTTCACTCTCTCCTAATTTAGCTGAAGTTACAGTGTGTGATGAATCCGGAAAAGCGCTTGAAGGTGGCATCTACGATTTCTCTTTCACTTCGGGAGAAAACGAAAATTCCCTCAATGCTGTGCAACCCATCAGCCAAAGTAGCACGATTTTGAGTGTTAAAGGCAATAAGGTCTTTGCAAAAGTGAAAGATGTGTTTGGTTATGAAATTCCAATCCTTACACAGAAGGTGAAAATCAACAAGAAGCAATTTTCAGATGTTGCTACGCCAATCCAAGCAAAGGCTAAGGATGGTGTAATCACTTTAGAGTCACAAGGAAGTAACTTGGGAGCAGATCCTGCAACGAATGGTCCGATTGAGGCTTTAGAGGTAGATGGTGATTTCATCTTGCAATGCAAGGTGACAGGCTTAACAGGGGCTGAGCGTCACAATACCCCTGCATATAATGAAGGAGGAATTTTGTTGCAAAGAACGGAATCAGATAACATGCAGTCGTTGATTCAGTTAGGCGTTTTTCCTTTGTATAATTGTGGAAACATGCTTACCGTTGTATCACATCGTTTCCGTCCTCAATTTCCAAACAATAAGGGATGGAACTACGACCCTTATCTTCAGATCCAACGTATCAAAGGAACACTCAGATTCATGACAAGTGCCGATGGTATTGTCTGGACCGAAATGAACATGACAGATACTCAAATTACAAAAGCTTTCAGAAGCGGTCCTCTTCGTGCAGGTATTTACCAAACCACATACTCTGACAACAAAGCTGCTGTTAGCTTTTCAGACATCCACATCTGGCAGAAGAAATAAGAATCTTCACATTGAAAGAATATCAAAGGAGGATGAATCCACAAAAGATTCACCCTCCTTTTTATTTGCGTAATACTGACTTGATATCAAGATTATGCGTACATAGCAACGATTGCCTCATAGAGCTCTTGCTTACCCGAAGTTACCTTAGGCTCGTTCACCTTCTTACCATATTCGTAAGCCTGTTCGAGAGTCAACTTGCCATCTTCGAAGTCCTTACCGATACCGCTGTCGAATGAAGCATAACGCTCAGCGAGCATCTTCTTGTATGGAGATTCTTCAAGAAGCTTTGCAGCACTTTCAAGAGCACGTGCCATAGCATCCATACCGCTGATGTGTGCGATGAAGATGTCCTCCAAATCTGTAGAGTTACGACGAGTCTTAGCATCGAAGTTTGTACCACCTGTACCAAGACCACCATTGCGGATAATCTGCATCCAAGCCTGAACGAGTTCGAACTGGTCGATTGGGAACTGGTCGGTATCCCAGCCATTCTGATAGTCACCACGGTTAGCGTCGATAGAACCGAGCATACCTGCGTCAACTGCACAAGCGAGTTCATGCTCGAATGTGTGACCTGCCAAAGTAGCGTGGTTTACTTCGATGTTTACCTTGAAGTCCTTGTCGAGGTTGTGAGCACGAAGGAAACCGATAACAGTCTCAGTGTCAACATCATACTGATGCTTAGAAGGCTCCATTGGCTTAGGCTCGATGAGGAATGTACCCTTGAAG
>OCVV011257933.1_pt1 | contig 19419 bp, 27 predicted proteins | sample 1539721 | NCBI WGS metagenome assembly OCVV01 (sample SAMN02144230, study PRJEB22623) | gut metagenome | biome: sheep rumen | host: Ovis aries | place: New Zealand
AGAAGGTTGTGAAATATTATTTAATTTATTATCAAATAGAAATGATAAAGGCTCAATAATTATAACAACAAATTTAACATTTGATAGATGGGAGGAGATATTTAAAGATGCAATGTTAACAGGAGCTATGGTAGATAGATTAGCCTATAAAGCTCATATATTAGATCTTTCAAGAAATGTAAGTCATAGATATGAAGAAACTGTTTCTTGGAAAAAAAGTAAAAATAACTAATATTTTATAATTGAAAAGTGGTCCGTTTTTCAATTATAAAATGGTCCATTTTTCACTTGACAAATACACAGGCTCTCCATTTGGATTTTCCATATTGTATATTAAGAAAGATTTAAAATTACATGTTATTACCCATTTAGGATGTTTTGATAATGGCAATTCTGCTATATATTTTTTAGCTTGTTGAAAAGGATTTAAAAGTGAGCCATCTGATTGTCTTATTCCTTTTCTTAAATCTTTATCTATGCTTTTTTGTTCTATTAAAACTTTAGTTGTAGGAATATATCCATCTATAAATCCAGTATTTTTATCTATATGGACTTGGTCTTCAAATTCTATAAATTGTTCAGGTCTTTCTATTCCATACACTTGACTTAATAATTGTAGCCAAAATGTTTGAGATTGACCTTTTTCATAACCTTTATCTTTCCAAAACTCTGCAAATTGTTTTGCTGCTTGTTTTTGTTCTTTTTCAGTCATAATATCTACTCCTTTATATTAATACTTAATTTAATCCTACTTAATTGCTATTCTCATAGAATCAAAAATTTTTTTAAATCAGCTAAAAACTCTTTTTTTTCTGCATCTGTACCAATATTTAATTCTTTTTTGTATTCTAAAAATTTATTTTCGCAAACTGAATTTTCAACAAGAGAATTAATATCTTCTATAGTTATATCTTTAAACATTTTATTTCTCCTAATTCACAGTATAATCACTAATAAAGTCTTTTGTTAATTTTATAATTTCATTAAATTTTATATCCTTTGCATATTTATTCTTACTTTTGTAATTATTCCAATATGTATTCATTCTTTCATCTCTTGCTATTTCATCTAATATTTGTTCATAGTCATCTAGGTATTCAGAAGATTCTCTTTGAGTGATTGTATTATTAAATGCATTTTTAAAAGTATCTATATTTATTTCATTTTTTAATTTTGTTAAAAATGAATATACATCATAATAATCTTTCATTCTTGCATTGTATTTTCCTCTTCTTAAAATAGTTTCTATTTTTTCTGATAATATGGTTTCAATGTTATACGAATCAATAAGAATATTTTTATCTTCAAATATAGAAGAATAAGCATATTTTAATTGTCTTGGTGTAATTTCATCTCCAGTTGATATATCTATCTCTAAATTTACTTTAAGATTTTCTAACTTTCCTACTAAATGGTATTTATTTTCTCCATACTCATCATCTTCTCTTATATCAGTGATTTTAACAACTTCAAATTTTACACCATCATTTAAATCCATAGACAATATTTGATTAAGAGTTTCTAGCATTTTTTCTTTTGAAACATCAATTCCTTTAATTGAAATGTCCATATCTCTTGTACTACGATTATTTATTCCAAACATAGCAGATAATAATAATCCACCTTTTAGAATAAAATTTTCGTTATAGTTTGACTTGGATATTCTCTCTAATATTCTCTCAAACATAAATCTTTGAAAAATTTCAAGATGTTGTAAACCAGTATTCTTTTCTATTTCTCTTGCTTTATCATTTAGCTCCTTATAATTCATTAAATAAAAACCTCCATAATATGATTAAATTTTTTATGAATATTAAAGATTTTAGCATATTCTTCTAATAAACTTAAATCTTTATTTTTTTCTTTAAAATAATTATTAATAATTTTTTTATATAACTCTATATCCACCGAATTTGGATTTTTTAGTAAATCGCATATGCAACGCTCTGCATTATAGACCTTTATCGGATTTCCATAAGGACTCATTATCTCAATTATACCAATATAAAACTTATCTTTTGCTATATAATGAACATTAGCCATCTCACGTATTTTGTGATCTTTTAATGTTGTTATATCTAATTCATAGGGTGTTCTATCACTTAAATTTAAAAGATAGCAAGCTGTATTATACGAGAAAACAATATTTGAAAATCTTTTTTGTAATATATAAAACTCATCTTCGATAAGATTTGCATCAATATATAAACCATGAGCAACTTTTCTTACTATTCCCTCTTCAATTAATTTAGGAATTTGAACTTTTGAAAAGCCTAAATTCTCAAATTCTCTAGTTGTTATATATCCGTTATGCTCTTTTAAAAATAATACTAATTTTTCATAATTCATAGCTCTTAACTCCTTTTACTTTCATACCACTATTATAGCGTTTATTGGTCTAATAGTAAATATTCTTTAAAAAACTTATTTCAATTTTTTCATATAATTAATCTTATTATTAGCAAATATTTATTAAAAATTCATTTGCAACAACTTCAGGGCTTGGGATAAAATCCCTTTGTAAAGAATTTGATTGAGACAAAATCTGCAGTCCACAAATTCAGTGCTTGCTAGGACACAAAAAATGCTTCATTAATTCGTTTTAACTATTTCGATATATTCGAAATTTAGAATTAATGAAGCTTTTTAATTTTTATAAATCAACTAAATATCGACTTGACAAGGTCTTTTATTAAATGAACAATATTTTTTTCGTGGTGGCTTATTGTTAGTTATCCTTTATTATTATCGGAAGCCTCCGGCCGCCGCCACCACCTCCGAAGGAACCTCCTCCTCCTCCTCCAGAAGAGAACCCTCCTCCACCAGAGTTATAACTTTCGGCAGCTGCCCTTGCAGAATTAGCACTTGAAATTCCTCTTGAAGTACACAAATGTATATAAACCAAACTGTCATATGAACCATAGTTTGTTTGCTCTATAATATCTGGATATAATTCTTTAAATTGTTTTTGAACTTTATCTGCTATTCCTAACATTTGTGCATATATTAAATAATCTTCAAATAATTGTACTTCTATTGCCTCTCTGTTTTTTATTAATGTATACTCTAATAGATATCTTCTTAGCCCGGCAATTTTTATTGCCTCATCTTTTAATTTCTGTGTGGCCATATGTTTTTTACCAAATAACCATCCTCTATCTTCACAAGTAATTAACCCTTCATTAACAAGTAAATCTCTTTGTTCAATTAGTATTTGGTCAAACCAACCTAATATTTTTTCATAACTTTTTTTGCACCATCTCTCAAATTCTTTATTCTCTAATATTCCATCTTCACTTGCTTCATACATCATTTTAAATAATTGTGTTTCTTTATCGTTTTTAAAATTTCTATTTATTTCATTACCTAAAATTATTACTATATTTTCTCTTTTAAATATTTTTCCCCCTTCTCTATTTTCTGTTCTTATTATTCCTTCTTTAATCCATTTTAATATAATTGAACCTAAAATATCAGTTTTATTTTTCACTAAGTTGTATTGATATGCAATGTAATAGCTTCTAAAAATATCTCCATTACACGGAACATCTCTATAATAATCTACTTTTTTTGGTATTTTCTTTCCAGCCTCTCCGTATTTAAATCCTGCTTTTTTTGTTATAGCTACTTTTGCAATTATGCAAAATGGTAAAAATGTACAAAATCCATTAAATATAAAAATCACAGCTGCCATAATCCCAGAAAGCACAGATTCATTTTTCTTGTTATACTTAGTTGAACCTTCTTCTGCCATTTTGAAAAAATGATCAAAATCATAATCCAATTCATTTGAACAATTGAAAGTATCTAGTGGAAATTTAACTAAAATAGTCATATATTCATCAGTATCAAGCATACCATCAGATTTCATATATATTGCATCGTTATTTACATATGCTAATCCGCCGTAGTTACCATATCCCCATACATCAACAGTGTCTTTTATGCCAAAACCTGCATGTATTTTTATATCTACGCTACCTATTGAATTTGAGAAATCATAAGGTATAAGTGTCCAATATATCATTTGAGAATCTGTTAATTCAGATACAAAGTTTGTTATTGTGTATTGAACTGTGTATTGGTGTGATCCATAAGAACTTATTCCCCAGCATATTTCAACTCCATTTGTTATTTTATTTATACCACATTTGTTAGCTTTGCTAGAAAGTGAGTCCTTTGTATTCCAACTGCTTAAAGTTTGATATTGTGTTCTTCTTTCACTTACTTTTAAATTTTGGATTTTTGAATTTCCTAAATTATAATATGGATGATATACTTCAGTACCTTGTGACGTATAGCAGTCCCATACTTCTGTCACAGTTGCATCTCCATTATTATCAATATAAATATCCATTGACATTTTATGAATTGAATTTGCTTGTACCGTCTTACTTAATCCAAATATCAATAAACTAAATAAGAATATAACAAATATTTTTAAATACTTTTTCATTTTCTTCTCCTTTTTTATTTTTTATATTATTTCATAATATTTGTTTTTTTACAATAATTTTATAATAACTATTACATATTTTTGTAACTTTTTTCTTGTTTTTTTCTTGTTTGCTATTGAATATTTTTAAAAATCGAGGTATAATAATTTATATTATGCGACTGTAGCTTAGCTGGATAGAGCACTTGGCTACGAACCAAGAGGTCGGGGATTCGAATTCCTCCAGTCGCACCAAAAAAGAAGTAGATATTTCTACTTCTTTTTAAATTTTTTTATTTTTCTAAATTAATTGTTACTGGGCCATCATTTGTTAGGCTAACTTGCATATTAGCGCCAAAAATTCCCCTTTCTACATGAATTTTTTCAGAGCATTTTTCACAAAAACACTCATATAGTTTTTGTGCTTTTTCTGGTCTTGCCGCTGCTGTAAACGATGGTCTATTTCCGCTTGAACAATCTGCATATAATGTAAACTGAGAAATTAATAATAGTTCTCCTCCTATATCTTGAATAGATAAGTTCATTTTACCATTCTCATCTTCAAAAATTCTTAAATTTATTAACTTCTTGGCTAAATACTCAACTTCTTTCTCCGTATCGCTTTCTTTTATTCCCACTAAAACCATATAGCCTTTTTCAATTCTTCCTACGATTTTTTCTTCTACTTTAACACTCGCATCACTTACTCTTTGAATTACTAATCTCATCTTTATCACCTTTTTGCTTTTATTTATACCCATTATATAATTAATATTTTTATTTGTCTATATACTTATTATTGATTTCCAATTATTTCATTATATTTTATTACAGTTACATTATCTGGAATATCTCTCAAAACAATAGCATTTGCACCTATTTTTACGTTGTTTCCTATTTTTATCGGGCCTAACACTTTACTTCCGCTACCCACCATAACATTATTTCCCAAATCTGGGTGTCTTTTATTTTTGTCTTTTCCTGTTCCGCCAAGTGTACTGTTATGATATATAGTGCAATCATCTCCAATTGTTGTAGTCTCACCTATTACAATTCCCATACCATGGTCTATAAATAGCCTTCTTCCAATTTTTGCTCCTGGATGTATTTCTACTCCTGTAAAAAATCTAGATATTTGTGAAATGAATCTAGCTAAAAAAAATAATTTTTTTCTATATAAAAAATGTGCTAAACGATGAAATAACAAAACATGAAATCCTGGATATAATATTATAGCTTCAAAAATATTTCTACATGCTGGGTCTTTATTTTTTATGTTTTTTGCATCTTCATATAATTCATTAAATACCTTCATTTTATCACCTTCTATATTATATGAGTAAAATGAAAATATGCTAATAAAAAAGCTTGAGCTTTTAATATAGTTTTAATTGCTTACATTTATTCTATTTTATAAACTTTTTAATCTTTGTATAACTTTGTATCCTGTTGGGTACTACTAAAAGTATACCTAAGCTTTTTCTTGCTTTTTTGTATCAAAGCCGTCTTTCCCAAACTTTTTAAGCTTTTTTGTATTATTTCCCATTTTTTTCTTTCATATCATTACTGTGTTCAATATTTAAATTCCTGCTGTTATACTCATACTAATAGTTTTAGATATTTTGGAGGTATAAGATGGATACTATTTCTAAATTAAATTTTGATAAAAATTTTGGTAAAATATTTAAAGAGTATCGAATCAAAACTGGTCTTACACAAGAAAAAGTCGCAGAAGAATTAAACATTTCTTTAAAATATATTTCAAGAATTGAAAATGGCTATAATGGAATTAAAAGCCAAACTCTTGTTAAAGCCATAAATCTTTTAGGTTTTCCTCCTGATATTGTATACAAGAATTTCATAACACACCCAGATGTTAAGAAAAATGTAGAATTGGCTGAAAAGATTAATTCTTTATCTAACGAAAAAAAAGAATTTATTTCTTCAATGATTGACTTAGTAAAAGATTTATAATTATAACACAAAAACTTGCCGAAAAAGTTCAACCTTCTCGGCAAGTTTTTTATTTATTCACTCCAAAAAGCTTTATAAGTTTTATATGCAGAATAAATGTCATATTTACTCGTTACTTCATAAGGTGCATGCATTGAAAGCACAGGAACTCCACAATCTATTACGTCTGTACCTTTATTAGCTAATATATATGCAATTGTTCCTCCACCGCCAATATCAACTTTTCCTAGTTCTGCTACTTGATATCTAATATTATTTTTTTCTAATATGTTTCTTACCCAAGCTACATATTCAGCATTCGCATCAGATGCTCCAGATTTTCCTCTTGCTCCAGTATATTTATTTAAACTTATTCCTTTTCCTAAAAATCCTGCATTGTGTCTATCAGAAACACTTGCATATATTGGGTCATATCCTGCATCTACGTCTGATGATAACATTTTTGAGAAACAAAATACTTTGTCTAATAGATTTGGTCTATTTATTCCTGATTTATTTAAAATTTCAGAAATAAAAAAGTCAAACATATGAGATTCCATACCTGTATTTCCCATACTTCCTATTTCTTCTTTATCAGATAATATGCATACAGCTGTATTTTTCACATTACCTAATTCCATCATTGCATGAAGCGATGTGTATGCACAAACTTTGTCATCTTGACCATAAGCAGCTACCATGCTTCCATCTAATCCTAATGTTCTTGCACGAAAAGCTGGCACTAATTCAATTTCTGAACTTGTAAAGTCAACTTCTGTAATTCCATATTTTTCATTTAATATATTTAAAATATTTAGTTTTACCTTTTCACTGGCTTTTTCATCATTATAAGGAATGCTACCAATTAATAAATTTAAGTTCTCACCTTCAACACCATTTTTCAGCTTTTTTTCCATTTGTTCTTGAGCTAAGTGAGGTAATAAATCTGTAATAGTAAAAATTGGATCATCTTCATTTTCTCCAATATTAATTTCATTTTTTTCGCCATTTGGTTTTACAATAACTCCATGCATACTAAGTGGAATTGTTGTCCATTGATATTTCTTTATTCCACCATAATAATGTGTTTTTAAATATGCTAGCCCTGTATCTTCATACAATGGATTTGGCTTTAAATCTAATCTTGGAGAATCAACATGTGAGCCAATTATATGTAGTCCTTCTTCTATAGTATTTTCACCAATAATTGCTAAATACATACTCTTTTCGCGATTTATAAAATAAATTTTATCACCTGGTTTTAGTGTTTCAAATGACATAATATCTCTGTAACCATTTTCATCTGCCAATTTTTTTGCATATTTTATAAACTCTCTTTCTGTTTTCGCTCTGTTTAAAAAATTCATATATTTTTCAGACAAATTAAAAATTTCTTCTTTCTGTGTATTGCTAACTTCCTCCCATCCGCTTTTGTTATTTTTTAAAAGCTTTTTTTCTAATTCTTCACTCATAATATTCCTCCTTTTTCTTTTATCCGCTCTTGGACATTTCTGAATTTTCTCTATTAGTATATCACTACTTTTTTTATTTTTCCACTTTTTTTATAATTTATTCCCTATTTTTGGTTATACTATTTTCAAGAGGTGATTTTATGAATTCTTTATGGTTATCTGATGAGAAAATTTTCGAAAACAAACCTGAAGCCAACAAAAATTTAAAAACAGATATATGTATTGTGGGTGCAGGTATTTTTGGTATAACATGTGCATATTATCTAACAAAGTTAGGATATAAAGTTATTGTTCTTGAAAAAGATAAAGTTGGTCAGAAAACCACTGGGCATACAACTGCAAAAATAACTTCTCAACATGGTCTATTTTACAATTATTTGGTTAACTCTTATTCTAAACAATTTGCAAAAGACTATTTAAATGCAAATGAAGAAGCAATTGAAAATATAGAAAACATTATTAATGAGGAAAAAATTAAATGTGATTTTGAAAAGCAAAATTCTTTTCTTTATACTACCAATGTTGAAGATTTACCAACCTTGGAAAAAGAATTAAAAACTCTAGAAGATATAGGTTTTTGCAATTGTGATTTTGTAACAAAAGCAGGATTACCTTTTGAAATTCAAGGTGCTATTTGCTTTAAAAATCAAGCCTCATTTCACCCGGTAAAATATTTATTAGGATTATGCAATTCCATTACTTCAAGAGGCGGAAAAATATTTACCGAAGCTCCTGTTTTTGATATTGAAAAAAACGTTGATGGTTATACTTCTTTTTCAAATAATTTTAAGGTAAAATCAAAATATGTTATAATTGCCACACATTACCCTATTATAAATTTCCCTGGATTTTACTTTACAAAAATGTATCAATCGACTTCATATTTAGTTGCTGTAGATCCTAAAAAAAAATTATTCAATGGAATGTATCTATCAAGCTCTAATCCAACATTTTCTTTTAGAACAGCAGTGTATGGAAACAAAAGACTATTACTAATTGGTGGTGGCGAACATAAAACTGGTCAACCTACTTCATATGAAGATAGCTATGGTTTATTAGAAAATGAAGCTAAAAAATATTATCCAGATCTTGAAGTACTATTTCGTTGGGATACAAGAGACTGTATTTCACTAGATAAACTTCCATACGTTGGTAGGTATTCTTTATCTAACTTAAATATGTATGTGCGGAACTGGTTTTAAAAAATGGGGCATGACACTTTCTAATATTGCTTCGAATATTATTGTAGATATGATTTGTGGCAAAGAAAATAAATATGCTTATTTATTTGATTCCTCACGTTTAAAACCAATTAAAAATTTTGATGAATTTAAAAATATATTAGTTCAATCTGCTAATTCACTTGTCTTAGATAAATTTAAACATGCGAATATGAATTTTGAAGATATTTCTAAAAATTCCGGTTCTATTGTAGAGGTGAATAATCAAAAAGTTGGTATCTATAAAGATTTCAACGGAAAAATATATGCTGTTAAACCAATTTGTACTCACTTAGGGTGTCTACTTTCTTGGAATTATGTTGATAAAACATGGGATTGTCCTTGCCATGGCTCTCGCTTTAACTTCGAAGGGAAAAACCTATACGACCCTGCAATAAAGGATTTAGAAACTTATGATTTAGATAATTAATTTATTATTTATTTTTAATTTTAAGGTCTAAAAAAATCTCTTATATTTGCTTATTTTTGTTGACTTCTAGCATTTTTTCTGCTAAAATGCCATTATAATAAATCATATATTTATATATTTATTTTTTGTTTATTGAACTAGATTTCTCCTTAAAAAGTAAATCTAGTTCTTTTTATTTTTATATAATATAACGAATATTAGTAATGCAATAACTTCTATACTAATAAGATTCAAGATTACTACACTCAGCCTGACATAAAGTCATATTTTTTATGTCTGTTAATCAAAAAAGGTTTTAAAATTTAATGTTACCTTAATAAAATAGCATTTTATTTATATTTTCTCAAATACATTACCTAAACTATCATATATTACTATATTTGCTTTATAATCATACTGTGTAGCATCTCTATTTATTAAAACTAAATTTTCACCTCTAAAATAGTTGATTAAACTAGCTGCTGGTTGAACTGTTAAAGATGTTCCTGCTACTATTAGTAGGTCAGAATTTTGTATAGCAAGTATTGAATTTGTTATTGTAGTATCATTTAGTCCTTCTTCATAGAGCACAACATCAGGTTTTATTATTCCTCCACAAGAACATTTAGGAATACTATTACTATTAAAAACATATTCTGCATCATAGAATTTGTTACAGTCTATACAATAATTTCTCAATACACTTCCGTGTAACTCATATACATTTTTGTTTCCTGCTTTTTGATGTAATCCATCAATATTCTGTGTAATTACTGCTTTTAGTTTGCCTTTATTTTCAAGTTCTGCTAACTTAATATGTGTTATATTAGGTTGGTATTTTAAAGAGTTCATTTTTGCTTTATAGAACTTGTAAAACTCATGTGTATTATTGATAAAGAATGTATGACTTAATATTTCCTCTGGTGGATATTTATATTGTTGGTTATATAAACCATCTTTGCTTCTAAAATCAGGAATACCACTTTCAGTAGAAACACCTGCGCCACCAAAGAAAACTATGTTATTACTTTCATTTACTAATTGTTTAAATTTCTGTATTTTATCTTCCATAATTTATTCCACCTCCAAAACCTGTAATTTGTCACTAAAATTACATCATTAACTTATTTCAAATTTTCTTTTAATAAACCTTTTATTTTGTTAAAAGTATTTTTATCTACTCTATCATATAAATCTATATGCTCACAATCATCTACTACATATATTTCCTTTGGCTCTGAGGCTTTTTTATAAGCAATTTCATCAGCATATACACAAGGTTCTTGCTCCTTTTTTACTTTCTATATTCACTTAATAGTAATTTTTCTTCATATTTTCTTACAATTTTAATTGAACTGCAAAAGCTATCACATAAAGCCCAATTATCTATTTTATTTATATATTTTATAAAATACTTATAAAATAGTTTTTCATCTTTTATATGTGAAATAACTAATCCTTGAATCATTACTTCTTCATAGTATTTATTCTGTGCATATTCTAAAAATTCTTCTATATTGCTTTTTGCATTTTTTTCAACATCACACATAATAGGTACTCGTATTCCTATCATCTCATATTTTCAATTTAATACAAGTGAACTATGAAATTCTTTATATTTTAGATCTTATAAACTTATCAAGTATTTTACAAATTCTTTATAGTCTTCTTCATTCCATGTTTTAATCGTTTTATATTGTGTCATTGACATATAAATTTTCTCCTTTATCATTAACTAAATTCATCGACTTATTTTTATCTATCTGTCTAATACTTGTGCGTAATATTACTAATCCTCCGAGCATCACAACTAATTTTAATTTATCTATTATGATTTACTTATTACTTTTTTCTGCCAACTTCTTTGATTACATTTAGAACATTTCATATATCTCGTTATATTTATATGCATAGCCCATAATACACTTGAGTATTTCGGAATATATTTATGATGACATTTTTGACATTCATAATAACCTGCTACTTGTTCTATTTTTACCATTACAAAGGCTATTGCAATAAATGATATTATTGAAGGAATTATAATAAGCAATCTAAGACGTTCATCCATTTCTGCATAACGAGCAATCCCCATTAAAACTAATAATGTAATAACAATTATTATTCCTATAACAATTTCCAATGTCAATAATCTCTTATCAGATTCTTCTTTTTGTCTTACCATATTAATCAAATTTTGTTCCAATTTTAATCTGATCCATATTTTTCACCTCCTTCATTTTAAGTGTAAATTATTATATAAAAAAAGTACACATACTAATCGTTGAGTGGGGTATTTTTTTATATCAACGAATAGTGGAGTAATAGTATTTTTATTACCTTATAAATGGAATCACTTTATATTTAACTTTTTTCTTATATTCAGCATATCCTTTTAAATCTTTTTCTAATATTCTTTCCTCATTCCTTATTCTTTTACCAATAATAATAGGATAAACCAAAAAAATCATAAAAGAAATAATAGAACCTAATACCAATGGCATTGTTAAAAATAATAAAATAGTCACTGCATACATTGGATGCCTTATAATTCCATATAATCCTGTATCAATTACTTTTTGATTTTCTTGTACTTCAATAGTACGAGATAAATATGTATTTTCTCTTAATACTTCTGCATATAGTATATATGCTATTATAAATAAAATTGAAGATATAATAATTATTATATTTGGCAATTCTATCCATCTATATCTATAATTTAATCCTGCAATAACAAAACCAGCTATAAACATTAAACTACTTAATAATAAAATTTGTTTTTGTTCTCTCTCTTTTTCTCTAGCATTTAACCTTTTTCTTAATAACTCTGGATTTTTAATCATCAAAATAATCCCTGCAATAAACATTGGAATAAACAATAATCCCATAAATAGCCAACCATTCCAATATTCAAAAGAATTGGCAGGGATAAATAATAAGCAACCAACAATTAGCACACCACACAAATATTTTATTATTGCTTGTAAAAATAATTTAATATCCATATTTTATAGCTCCATATTTCTATTTTAATAACTTTTCTAAAGCATTTGCATTTAATATTGTATTAGATATAAATTCACCTTTATAAAAGTTAGCCCAATTATTGAATATGCAAGGAGCATTCTTTGCTTTTTCTAAAGAATCAATTTTTATAAAGTTTAATTTTATATTCTTTTCTTTAGCATAATCAGATAGTTCTTTAACTTCATATTCAACATAAGGACATTCGTTACTATAATAAATAGTAAAATCTTTATTCTCAATTTTCATATTTCTTGCATTATCATTAAATTTAGGTGTTTCAGTATCATCAAATTTTAATGCCATTAATTCGTAATCGGAAATAGCGTCTACTACTTCAAAACCAAAATGTTCAAAGAATTTCTTTTCTCCTAAAAAAGGTTTTTTCTTTTTAGAAACTAAAGTACAAATGCCACTTTTTCCATTTTCTTTAGCATCTTTTATTGCATATTCTAATAGTTCTTTTCCAATTCCTTTAGCTTTAAAACTACCTGCAACCCATAAGCAATATATGTATTCATAATTATTACCACTTATAGGAACCCATGATGTTTCTAATGGTTCATATTCAATAAAGATTTTTCCTCTTGCATTTAATTTTCTGAAAATATGTCCATCTTTTAATTTATTTTTTATCCATTCTTTTTTACAATCAACACCCTCTTGATGTTTTGGATCTCCTATTGCACAACAAATATGTTCCACATCAATGTTTTCTGCTGTTAAATTGATATATTCGTTCATTTTAAATCCTCCTTATAAATTACTATTACTCGTTTACTTGCCATTCTCCATTTTTCTTGCCATTTTTTCTTTCTATTAATCCTTTTTCTTGCATTTCTGCCATATATGTTTTAACAGTTCTTAAAGATTTATTAATTTGCACTGCTATTTCATTTTGAGTTGTAGTTGGATTAGTTTTTAATATATTTATAATTGCTTGTTCTTCTAAAGTGCAATTATTGCCCTTTAAATTGTTTGCATTTGCACTTTGAATATTATCTATATGTGTATATCTATTCTTTAATTCATAGTTATTATTTGTTAGCAAATTATAAAAGAATTTTTCTAAAAAAGAAGTATCTTCAAATATATTCTTTTGGAAATTTGTATAATTAGCTCTTACTAATGAATTTCTAAAATACCATGAATTATCAGCAAATACTTCATCATTAATATCAAATCCAAAAGTTCTTAAATATTTAATAATAAATACAGCTGTTGTTCTTGTATTACCTTCACAAAATGGGTGTATCTGCCATATATTCGCAGTAAAAGAACATAAATGTTTTATAGATTCATCTAAGCTTAATCCTTTATATGAAAAGTTTTTTTCTTGTTCAAAATCATATTCTAATGTTTCTTTTATACTTTGAAATGATGCATATGTTACTGTATCACCATTTAATACCCATTCTTTTTTTGTAATATTATAATCTCTATAAACTCCTGAACCATCAAATATGTCTTTAAATAATCTTTTATGAATATTTAATAATTCAGTTGGTGAAAAATTAAATGCTTTTTCACTTAATATTTCTGTAATTCTTACTGCAACTTTATCTGCTTCTTCATTTTCCTTTTCAAAGTTTTTTCTGCTACCTTGAACTTCATAATATTCATCTATTCTTGTTTTTACTTCTTCAATATCTATATTTCCTTCAATATGTTCTTTAGCAGTTTTTATTAAGTATTTTGAAGGCTTTAATCCATCTACATCTTGCAATCCTATTGCTGTCTCCCATGTTTTAGTCTTTTCTACTCTATTTGGTTCTCCTTGTTTAATATATTCTGATAATTCTAAATTCCAATCTTCTTTTTTATCCATTAGAAATACCTCCTACATATATATTATATCAGTTATCGAATCTAATATCAATAACTAAAGTGCAATTTTTGCACTTTAAGACGCAAAAATTGCACTTTTAAATTGAATCGAGTAGAGGATAATTCTTAATGAATTTCTCCCCTCTCACACCACCGTACGTGCCGTCCGGCATACGGCGGTTCAATTTATATTAAATATGAACTTTTTCATATTGGTCTAGTAGAAAAACTAGACCTCTTTTCCTTAATCTTTCTATATTAATTAATATACGCATCTCTAGATATTTTAGTATCATTTAGACTGTTGATATCAACCTTATATCCTTCTACTGAATTTCTTTTCAAAATTCTTATTTCTTTTGAAGGAATTTTTAAATAATCATATGATGGTATTAATTCTAATAAAGCTAGAACTTCATTATATTCTTTTTTATGTTTTTTGTTCTCCAATTCCTTCATCTCCTTTTTCTTTAACATTTCCTTCTTTTGATACATTTTCTTGATTTACCTCTTCAGATCCAATTTTGAATTCTTTTATTGCATGTTCAACTATATCTCTTTCCATTTTTTTGCCATCTAAATACCCCCTATCACATTTATTGACTTATAATTTAAAACCTTGCAATATTTTTTCCAATTGCTTAGATGTTAACTCTACTGAATAAACCGATTTTGTTTTTTCATCTTCAAGTTCTTTTTTTATATTACTCTTTTTTTCTAATAATTCTGTTTCTTTTTCTGGATAGTTTTGCATCCATTCGTTAATAGCTTCTATAATTGCTTGTTTCTTAGGATTTTTATTTTTTGGATTTTCTAAATTTCTTTGTGTATTTTCTTTTATTTCCTCTTCTTTTTTTAGCTTATTTATTTCGTTATCTACATCATTTAATCGATTTTTTATTTTATCTAAAGGATTAAATTCAATTGGCACTTTCTTTTTGTTTCCTTTTTTATCTTCTATATTAGCTTCAATTTCATCTAAATTTTTAATGTTATAGTAATCAAAATAGTTTTTTCCACTTTGTTCATTTACTTCTCTTGTATAATCAAGCATATAATATGACATTCCTAATAAATTATTTGCATAAATCATTGGTGCTTGATAACTATATTTAATCATTTCATTTATTTTTTCATTCATAGCATTTATAAATGACTCATCTAAAACATATCCAAGATTAGCAGCTAAAAGACCATTTTGAGTTTTTAATGCATCTATTGTAGATACTGTTCCTGTTAATAAATCAATTGGTAGCATTTTTTAATTATTTGCTGCATTTAATTCATTTAATGCTTTATTAGCGTGATTGCTATATAATAACTCTTTTAATCCTATATATTTAATATATTTTTTTATAAACTTTTTACCTTCAGGTCTTACTTCTTCCTCTTGAAAATCGAAACTTTTAAAATCTTGTTTTATTAAGTTTAATATATTCTCTACATAAATTTTGGATCTATGTCAAGTTTTGGGACACTTTTTTTGAGAATTTTTTGTTGTTAAGGAAAGTTTGGTGAAATTGTAAGTGCCTCTTTATGCTGCTTCACTCTCAATTTCACTGGGGATTCTATAATCAATTGATGAATGTATTCTCTTTCTATTATACCATCCTTCTATAAATTCAAATATCGCTAATTTGGCTTCTTCAAATGTTTCATACTCATGTAAATTTACTTCTTCTTTTTTTAATATGGCATTGAAGCTTTCCATACTGGCATTGTCATAAGGATATCACTTCTTGCTGTAAGAATGCCTTAAATTTAGTTCTTTCAAGTATTTTTCAACTTTATTTGATGTATATTGTGAACCTAAGTCACTATGAAATATTGCGTCTTTTATAAATTCGCCTTTTTTTCTTGCATTTGCTATTGCTTGTACTACTAAATCTACATCCATACTTACTCCATAACTATAACCAATTACACTTAAACTATATAAATCCATAACTATTGCTAGATATGTCCATCCTAGTTCTTTTGTGTAAATATATGTTATATCTGAAACTAGCTTTTCTCTAAGTTTTGTTGCTTTAAATTCTTGATTAAGTAAATTGGGTTTATTTGTATCATCAACTTTACTTTTAGCTGGTCCTGGATTATATTTTCTTACAATTACTGATCGAATACCTAATATTTTCATTCTTCTTGCTACTCTTTTTGGGCTTACCTTAATTCCATCCTTTTCCAGTTCTTTTTGAATCTTCGGTGACCCATATCTACCTTTAGATTCATTGTATTTTTTCAAAATTAATTGGTCTAATTCCTTGTTGCTCTCTACATAGCTATTTGTTCTTTCTTGCTGATGATAGTAATATACCGAACGCGGTACTTTCAGTACTTTGCACATTAACCTGACATTATGTTTGTTTTTATTTTCTTCAATAAATTTTATCCTTTCATTTATTTCTGTATGAATATGGCAACCGCTTTTTTTAATATTTCATTTTCTTCTTTAGCTTGAGCTAATTCTTTCTTTAGACGCTTTATTTCATGGTTTGTTGTTGTTTCATTATTTGTTGTTTTAATTTTTCCATATTCATTTATCCACCTATATATTGTTGCTTCTACTAAGCCATATTCACGTTTTATCTCTGCTACTGGTTTCTTGTTTTCGTATAATTCTACAATCATTTTTTTGAAATCTTCATCATATACTTTTTTCTTTGCTATTTTTGACACACTCCTTTCAAGTTGGTGTACATAATTATATTATACACCCTCTCATTAAATGTGTCCATATATCTATTCTAACACCAAAGTGCAAAAATAAAGTTCAATTTACACTTTAAAATATTACGTATTGCACTTTATATTTTTACTATTTTTTCATTCTCAAAAACTTTCGCCACTTTTTCGTCACTTTTTTTAGGCAAATAAAAAATCAAGGAACTTAAAATTCCATGATAAATCTGGTTGCGGTGGTAAGACTCGAACTATCGACCTTCGGGTTATGAGGGCTACATAATATTTTTTCGGATAAATATTGAATTGCGTTGTATGTTAGTGTTTTCAATACTTTCAAAGATTTTTGTTTGATGTTTGATTTGGTTAAAATTGGGGTGTTTTTGAAAAATTGATCCCCAATTTCTCCCCAATTTTTTATTAAGAATTTTTGGAAGTATTTGGATCTTTATTTTATAATTTGGAGGTTTTTTTATGGAGAATAATTCAAGAGAAGTAAATGATGATTTAATGAAAGAATGGTTTCAATTTAGAGAAGAAAGCAAATTTTGTTATTTAACAGAAGAAGATAAAAAGCATTTTATTCATTTTGAGAAAATAAGTAAAAATATTTTAAATAGCATACCTGAAAGAAATAGACAATATGTTAAAAATCAATTAGATCAACTTGATAAAAATTTCTATGATTATATTTATTATTGGTGTGAGAAGTATTATAGGAATGGATTTTGTGATGGGATGGAGTTAATTAAAGGTAAATATTAATTATACTTAATATAAAAATGAGAATCTTGACTTTTAAATTTAAAAGCAAAGATTCTCACTTTTTTCTATTATGTATTAATAATTAGTTTTTTAAGAATTCTTTTGAATCAATAAAATCAGCATTTACACCGAATTCTCTCCACTTATTGATTTCATTTTCATTTAAATTATAAATATATATTTTTACATTCTCAATCTTACTGATTTTATCTATTAGAGCTTTATCTCCATATGGAGACATCCCAAAAACATCAATATTTTGTATTTCATTCAAAGCCGAATACATATCTCTTCCTCCATATGGGAACAAATCATTTGCTGGATAAACACTTAATCCACATTTTTCAGGAAATAGCCCTTCTTCAATGTAATTATATTTATTTAATATATCATTCGTTGGCATAAATACAACATCTAAAAAATCAACTTTTGCATATTCACAATTTTTAAATTTTATATAGTCTTCATTATGACTTAATATATTAGACCCTATATCTATACCTTCTTTTAAATATTTTCTTAAATTGCCATGTAAATAGTCGACTCTTCTATTCATATCCCAATCTTCAATATAATTTAATGAAAATATATTCTCATATCTTTGATTAATAATTGATACATATTCACTTGTAACTTTAGGAATCATAAAGGTATCTTTAAAAAATATTGATTTTAATGATATTTCTCCTAAAATTTCTACTAATCTATAACAATCATTCCAGCTAAACTCTCTCTCTTTTTTTATTTCATCATATAGAAATCCAAAAACAATTCCAGAAAGTTCTTCAATTCCTTTATCTTTATCTAGTCTTTTTAATATTTCGCTAATATCAAGTTTATCTTTATAGATCAATTTTTCAACTATGTTCCAATAAATACTTAAATTATCTTTAAATCTGTTTGCTATTTCTTTTGGATTCAAAAAACTATTTTCTTTATTTGTAAGATTCAAACCATTCCCTATTAGTAAACTTTTCATAACTTACCTCTCTATCTATTGTTCTTTAATTAAAACTTACTATACGGCGATATTATTGCTATATCATGAATAAGATTTTCAAATGAATCTTTTGTCCAATTTATTGGATGCATATAACCATGATCAACACTATTTCTATTATCTCCGCTATCAAATATACTTGAATCATTAAAATGATGTTTAATTTTATCTAATATTTTTATATATTCCTGATTATTCTTATTTTCTTGCTTAGCTAATGAAATTAAACCTTTTCCAAGTTTTCTCCTTTGAGGATTTCCTTTTTTATCTAATAATTCGATTCCATATTCAGAAGTGGTACTTCTTATCATTTCCTCTAAATATGAATAAGCAAACGGAGTTAATATTGAATAAGCATCAGGAAATTCACTATAGACTTTTTGTAAAACAATCCAATCTGGAACCCAATTCCAATAGTGAGCATATTGTAAAATAATATCCATATCTTTTTCAAAATTCATAGTTATCGCCTTTCTTTTAGTATTATCCATTTTTAATATCAATTTTATTATGCAAAATTTATCAAAAGCTATATTTTATTATCAAAAAAGCAAAATATATCGTAATTATTATCTAATTTTATATATTTTGCTTTTCTTTTGTATTTTTATTTAATCTTATAATTTTTT
>OCVV012888724.1_pt1 | contig 19418 bp, 18 predicted proteins | sample 1539721 | NCBI WGS metagenome assembly OCVV01 (sample SAMN02144230, study PRJEB22623) | gut metagenome | biome: sheep rumen | host: Ovis aries | place: New Zealand
TCCTTATGTAAAAACGGCCTCGGCGGAAGAAGAGGGAGGCTGGAGAAGGCCGTCTGGCACTTATCTGTGGCGGCCCGCTTCACACTCCCGGCTCATTTCTTATCATTAGTAATTTTAGTTAATAAGTGGCCCGGCGGTGCGCGTGAGCGTATCGTCGGGTAGTTTTTCTTTCCGTTTCCGCCGCAATCAAAGATTTTTTTGAAGAAAAAGCACATTTTTTTCAAAAAAAATTTGGTGAAGATGGAAAATAATCCTATTTTTGCACAATAAATCTGCTGAGTTGGAGTTGCAAGACTCCGAACGACGCTTAAAACCGTGTGCCTATGGTTCAGAAGATACTACATACAGGAAAAGTCCTTCTATTGATGGTTTGCTTGGCGATGCCTGTTTCGCTGATGGCGCAAGACATACAGCAAAGCCAAGTGGAGATGGAGCAGAACCAAGTCTCCATCACCGTGAGCAGTAGTTGCCTGCGGGTGAAGAATGCCGACGGCCAATTGCTGGAGATTTTTAGCCTGACAGGAGAGAAAGTCTATTCGCAACGCATTGAGGGACAGTCGAGAGCATTTGAACTGGGACAGTTGCAACGTGGATATTACATCGTGAAGGTGGGCAAGTTCACCCGCAAGATTTACCTGCGCTAAACAGACTGCGACATTCCTCATTTCTGTAAATAGAACAGCAACATACCCAATTCCTATAAATATAATAATGTGAAAGTGTCTCATTCCCCTTTCGGAACGAACTCTTTCACTTTTTTTATCCCCACCCCATTAAACCTTTGGCACTCAACGGCCATCAAAAACAACAAGTGAAGAATCTTTCAACATGGCAAAAATAGACGAACACGATTTTGTGAAGAGGATTCAAAATCCGCAGACGAAACGGCGGGCCTTCGAGGAGATGGTCAACGTCTATTCGCGTCAACTCTATTGGCAGATTCACTATATGCTGCAGAACCATGAGGACACCGACGACGTGCTGCAAAACACGTTCATCAAGGCATGGAAAGGCATCGACACCTTCAAGGGCGACGCAGCACTTTCGACTTGGCTCTACAGGATTGCGCAGAACGAAGCACTCACTTTCCTGAAACAGCGCAGGCAGATGACCTCGATAGATGACGAGGACTTTGTGGAGCAGGCCAACTTTGTGGCAGACGAATATTTCGACGGCGACGAGACACAGGAGATGTTGATGCAAGCCGTCTCCACCCTACCCGCCAAACAGCGGCAGGTCTTCTGCATGAAATACTTTGAGGATAAGAAATATGAGGAAATCTCCTGCTTGGTCGGCACGAGTGTGGGGGCACTGAAAGCCTCCTATCACTTAGCGGTGGAGAAAATCACCCACTTTTTCCACTCGAAGGAATAAAAACTCGCAGGAAAAGAATTCACTCGAAAGAAAAAAATGTGGAAGCACCATTAAACCTTTGCTTCAACATTCAGTCATACAAACAACTAAAAACCAAAAAGAATATGAGTACAAAGAACAACCGAATATTAAGCCCCGACGGCGGAAGATACCCGTTCAAGGTGAGTGACGAATATTTCGACAATCTGACGGCTCGTATCATGGAACGGATTTCTGAAGAAGACGCTCAGGAGGATGTCTTGAGAAAGAATGTTCAGGAGGATGTTTCGGAAAAGAACACAAAGATCATCGACATGCGTCAACATCGCCGTCGCAACACATGGCTCAGTGTGGCGTCGATTGCAGCATCGCTGGTGCTCATTGCCACGGTGGCTCTGAAATTCATTCCCACATCGACCACTCAGGAGCAGCCTGCCGACAAACAGGCGGCTTCCTACACGGACGAAGACTACAACGAGGACTTGATGACCTACACGATGGTGGATAACATGGACGTGTACTACTATCTGGCATCGGGCGATATGGACGAAGAATAAATGAACTAACTCATTAAACAAGAACACGATGAAAAAAATAATAATGCTGATGATGGCCCTGTTGACGTGCGTCTGCATGGAGGCACAGCAACACAACAATGCCGGCAAACAGCAAGGTGGCCGCAGGGAGTTTAACCCCGAACTTTACATGAAGAAGATGAACGAGTTTGTGGCAAATGAGGCTGGACTGACGGAAGCCGAAAGCGCTAAGTTTTTCCCGCTGCTCAGAGAGATGCTGGACAAGCAACACGGACTCATGAGGCAGCAACGTGAACTGATGATGAAGGGATGGAAGAACCAGAATCTGAGTGAGGCGGATTATGAGCAGATGGTGACGAAGGTGGCTGCACTCGATGTGGAAAGCAAAAAAGTGGAACAGACTTACTACAAACGCTTCCACTCCGTACTGCCTTGGAAGAAAGTGTATGCCGTCAGAATTGCACTGACGAGATTCCAGATGGAAGCCCTCAACCACTTTCAGCCGGGCAGAGGGAACAAGAGGCGCGAATCGAACAACAACAGATAGGCACGGCACCGCTCGAAAGGAGCGGAGACAAATAGTTGAAAAAATGGCTGAGATAGATAGTTGAAGAGGCTGGGAGACAACATTATCAGATGTCTCCCAGTCGCTTTTATGCCTATTTTTAGATTATTTAGAAGTATTTATTTGACTATGAAATCTAAAAACATTAACTTTGCAAACAATTATTGAGAATCAACAAAAAGAAAACAACTGTTATAAAACCTGATGAAAATGAAGAAGATTTTCGTTGCCCTGCTTGCAGTGGCTCTTCCAATGATGATACAGGCTCAAAGTGAGGGCCTCTTTTCTCGCAAGAAAGCGACTCCTTCTGCCAAGGCTGACGAGTCGGCCTACGCCGCTAAAGGTGCTGTGCCCGAGGTGGATGGGAAAGTGGTCTTTCAGGATGTCATTGCTGCTCCCGGCAAGACGAAGGACGACATCTTTGCAAAGGTGGCGCAGTGGGCAAGCCTACGCTATGAAGCCAACAGCGTGATGGGCGATGACTACAGACAGCCCAATTTCTTCAAGAACATAGAGTTCGCTCAAGTGAAAAAGGCTGACAAGCAGCAAGGAATCATCGAATGTCAGGGTGCCGAAGAACTCATCTTCTCTCTGAAACCACTGGCCAAGAACTACACGCAGGCTTTTTATCTGCTGAATCTGAACATTAGCGATGGAAAAGTGGAGTTCAAACTTCACACGCTTTCCTACAATGTGGATTTGGGCGAAGGACAGTTCACACGTGTGGCTGCCGAAGACTGGATTACCGACAAGGAATGTCTGAACAAAAAAGGTAAGATGAAGCGCATCCCTGGCAAGTTCCGCATCAAGACCATCGACCTTGCGGATGAACTGAAAAAGGAAATTTCGACAGCCATCAATTGAGCATGAATCAAGAAGATGTAGATAAACTCATTGCAGAGGCGGTAGCCGACAGCAAGGAGAGAAGCCGCAAGAAGTGGCACAAAGGAAAATCCTCTAATGACAGTGTGATGACAGCGCGCAAGGTGCTGAACTGGACTTTCATGTTGGGATTTGCTGCTGCCATCATTATTTACTTCGTGCTTCCCGAACAGCGCACCCTCTTCTTCTGCGTGGGCTTCGGAGCCATTGCGCTCAAACTGGCCGAGTTCTATCTGCGGTTTATGCTTTAGGTTCACTTTGTTGAGACTCTGTGCAGAGCGAGAACTTCACCTACGACTTCATCAAGATACTGTATTATTTTGAAATCAAGACATTTATTCATACTTCTATTTTTTGTTGCATTTGTCCCATCGACCTATGCACAACGTATCATTTCGGAGTTGGAAACCAACTCTGACTTGTCGATGGATTCACGTCCCGACTCTACTGAGACGAAGAAAAAAAAGAAGAATGTGCCGAATGATGTGCGGGCTTGGACTGTAGATGAAAAGTATGGAAACATGACGGACACCTATGTGGACACCCTCCACCACATGTTCATGAACACTGACCTGCCCGAAGGAGTGGAAGGTCACTACACATCGCTTGGCAATGTGGGTTCTCCACGCGTCTCGCGCATCTTCATGGAACGTCCGCAAATGCCAGACTTCATGTTTACCGCACCTTTCGACATGTTTTTTGTCGATACAGAACACTTCCGTTTCTACAACACGAAATCGCCCTTCATGAATGTGACCTACAACTGGAACGGTTCCAAGAACACGGGTTCCGACCATGTGAAGGTGACGTTCACCACAAATGCAGGCAAGAAGTTCAACGTGGGTGGTATCTTCAACTACATTTACGGACGTGGATATTATGACACACAATCCACCTCATACATCAACGGAACGGGATGGTTCTCCTATCTGGATGACAAGTACGACACCCACTTCTATTACCAGCACAACTTTATGAAGACTGCTGAGAATGGCGGTATTGAGAACGAAAGTTATATCACAAATCCAGAGAACATGGAACGGGAGTATGCCTCCAACGACATCCCTACCCTGCTTTCCCGAACTTGGAACCGCCAGGAACATGACCTCGTGTATCTGAACCATCACTACAACATCGGTTTCTATAGAGAAAAGGAAATAGACTCCGTCACGACCAAGCAGGTTTTTGTGCCTGTCAGCCGGATTTTCCACACGCTGAAACTGAACAACATGATGCGCAACAACCGTGCATATCGCGAAACAGCGAACTACCATTCCTACACCTATCTGCCAGGCGATTCCACCCAAGACTACACCAAGTCTTTCTATATAAAGAATATAGTGGGACTTTCGCTGTGCGAAGGCTTTAACAAATGGGCTTTGTTCGGACTCAACGCGTATGTAGGTTTGGAAAACAAAAGGTATTCGTTGCCAGATTCTACACTGTATGGTGGATTCTACACCAACACGACTGGACTTGTTGGCAAGCAGACCTACCACGAGAATAACATTGTGGCTGGCGGTCAAATCATCCGTTCGCAAGGCAACACAGTCCACTACAATCTGGATGCCGAATTTGTGGTGGGAGGCAAAGACATAGGAGCATTTGACGTGAAAGGTCATGCCGAAGTGAACATCCCCTTACTGGGCGACACGGCACAAGTGGCCCTCAATGCCAGCATCAAAAACGTGATGCCCAGTTTCTATTTCCGTCATTACCACGGAAAACACGCATGGTGGGACAAGAGCGTTGACAAGGAATTTCATCAACGCATAGAGGGTGTCATTGACATTCCTCACACCCATACCAAGATAACGGTAGGTGTGGAGAACATCAAGAACTTCTCCTACTTCCATAATAATGGAATCATTTTCAATGAGGGCACAGAAACACAAGCCATCAGCAATAATGTTTCGCCTGTCCAATGCAGCGATAACATCCAAGTGGTGAGTGCCAACCTGAAACAATATTTCAAACTGGGCATCCTGCATTGGGAGAACGATGTCACCTACCAGACTTGCAGCCACTCCGACGTGCTGCCCCTCCCCACCGTTTCGCTCTACACCAACCTCTACCTACGCTTCAGAATAGCCAAAGTGCTGAATACAGAGTTTGGTGCTGACATGAAGTATTTCACACAATATTATGCCCCAGACTATTCACCTGTCATCGGCATGTTTATGACCCAGAATGAACTGAAAAAAAACAAGATAGGTGACTACCCCATCTTGTCTGCTTATATCAATTTTGACTTGAAGCATACTCGCTTCTACGTGATGTATCACCACTTCAACCAATCTGACGGACGCTATTTCTGGGCACCTGGCTACCCCATCAATCCCAAGAGCATCCGCTTCGGCATCAGTTGGAACTTTTATGATTAAAATTGTCTCTGACGGTTGGAGTGAGTTCTCCGCTTATTATAGTTCTCTTTGCCGGCAGAACATACCGCTGAACTCTTCATCAACATTCTCGACTGGGTCATCGAAGATTCCAAACACGCTTGAACCACTGCCCGACATGCTGGCGTAAAGAGCACCCAAATCATACATCTTATCCTTAATGGCTGCAATCTCGGGGTATTTGGAGAATACACTTGCCTCAAAATCGTTCACCACCGCATCTTTCCACGTTTCAATCGGCTGAGCCAACAATTCTGGCAACTGCTTGGCAGGATGCCCTACTCTCACTTTAGCATAGGCATCTTTCGTCGAGACAAAGATGTCTGGTTTCACAAGCACCAACTGTTTATATTGCAAATCCAACTGGAGAGGATGAAACACATTGCCAATGCCCGTTGCAAACACAGGCTTGTTCTGAATGAAGAAAGAACAATCCGCACCCAACTGGGAGCAATAAGCCTCCATCTGTTCTGCCGTTAGTCCCAGTTTGAAACGCTCGTTCAGCGTCTTGATAGTGAAAGCCGCATCGGCAGAACCACCTCCCAAACCAGCACCAGTGGGGATGTGCTTATACAGTCCGATACTTACGGGAGGCAGGTCAAAATCCTTCTTCAGCAACTTAAATGCCCGAACCACGAGGTTGTCCTCCGGTGAGCCATCCAGCACCGTACCCGTCACTTTCAGCCGATAGCCACATTCAGGTGCATTCGTCTCTATTTCCTGAATCTCCAAGATGTCTTGCAAGCCAATCGGATAGAACACTGTTTCCAGATTATGATAGCCGTCAGGACGCTTCTCCACCACATTCAGGCCAATGTTAATCTTCGCATTAGGATATACAATCATACATTCTTTATTTTTAGTTAGCAAGGCAAAGATAAATATTTTTTTCTATCCCACCACACTATTTCCTTCAAAACTTATAGATTTTCCTTCGGAAGGAAGCGATTGGACCTTATTTTTACAAAATTTTCTACTTTCTTTTGTTCTGTAAACGAAAAAATATGTACCTTTGTAAGTTCTTTCACGCGTATAAATATGTACACGCGAAAAATATAATATGTGAAAACACTTACAACACTTTTTTAATTGTTATTTTTTATGGCTAACAACAAAGAAAAACTCTTCTCGGAGTTTCAGGCACCCACCACGCAGGAGTGGTTGGACAAGATTGAGGTGGACCTCAAGGGTGCGGACTTCCAGAAGAAGTTGGTTTGGAGAACCAACGAAGGCTTCAACGTACAGCCTTTCTACCGCCGCGAGGACTTGAAAGACCTCAAGGCTGTCGATTCTCTGCCAGGTGAATTCCCATTCATCCGTGGCAACAAAAAAGACAACAACCTCTGGTTTGTGCGTCAAGACATTGATGTTGCTGATGCTAAGGCTGCCAACGAAAAGGCACTCGACATCCTGAACAAGGGTGTGGATTCTCTTGGTTTCAAGATTTCAGGCAAGGACATCAGCAAGGAGTTCATCGCTACCCTGCTCGACGGCATCCTGCCTCAGTATGTGGAGTTGAACTTCAAGACTTGTCAGCGTCACTGTGTGGAACTCGCTCAGATTCTCGTGGAGTACTTCAAAGAGAAGAACTACCCATTGGCAGACCTGAAGGGTTCCATCAATTTTGACCCTATCTCAAAGATTCTCTGCAAGGGCAAGGACGTGTCTGCCGTGCTCGAATGTGCCAAGCCACTTATTGAAGCATTGGCAGAACTGCCAGGCTACAAGTGCATCAACGTCAACTCGGTAGCACTGAACAATGCAGGTGCCTACATCTATCAGGAACTGGGTTACGCTTTGGCTTGGGGTGCTGAATACCTGAACATCCTCACCGAGGCTGGTGTGGAGGCTACAGAGGCAGCCAAGCGTATCAAGTTCAACATGGGTGTGAGCGAGAACTACTTCATGGAGATTGCCAAGTTCCGTGCTGCCCGTATGTTGTGGGCACAGATTGTGAAGCAGTATGAGCCTAAGTGTGACTGCGCTTGCCAGATGCACGTTTGCGCCTTCACTTCGGAGTACAACCAGACGTTGTTCGACTCTTACGTGAATCTGCTCCGCTCTCAGACAGAGACGATGTCGGCTGCCATTGCGAACGTCGAATCCATCGTCGTTACTCCATTCGACAAACCCTATGAGACTCCGACAGACTTTGCAGAGCGTATCGCCCGCAACCAGCAGTTGCTGCTGAAGGAAGAGGCTCACTTCGACAAACTCGTCGATGTGGCTGGTGGCTCTTACACCATCGAGCATCTGACCGATGCCATTGCGAAGGAAGGCTGGAAACTCTTCCTCGAAGTGGAGAACGCAGGTGGTTTCTTGGCAGAGGCATTGAAGGGCAACATTGTGAATGCCGTGAACGCATCGAACGACAAGCGTCATGCTGATGCTGCCAAGCGTAAGGAGTTCATCCTCGGAACCAACCAGTTCCCGAACTTTACCGAGACAAGTGAAGGCAAGGCTCCACTCGCTCCTTGCTGTGGATGCCATGAGGCTGGTGAACTGCCTGCCCTCAACAAGAACCGCTTGGCTTCTGAGTTCGAGACCCTTCGTCTCGCTACCGAAAAGGCGAAGAAGCAGCCTATTGCTTTCATGCTCACCATCGGTAACCTCGCCATGCGTCAGGCTCGTGCACAGTTCTCTTGCAACTTCCTCGCTGCTGCTGGCTACAAGGTGATTGACAACCTCGGCTTCAAGACCGTGGAGGAAGGTGTGGATGCCGCCCTCAAGGCAAATGCCGACATCGTGGTCATCTGTTCTTCTGACGATGAATATGCAGAATACGCTATCCCAGCATTCAAGTACCTCAACGGACGTGCCATGTACGTCGTTGCCGGTGCTCCTGCATGTTCAGAAGACCTCAAGGCTGCTGGCATAGAGAACTTCATCCATGTACGTGTGAATCAATTGGAAACGCTCAAGGAGTACAATGAAAAATTAAAAGTGAATAGTGAAAAGTGAAAAATCTAAATTACCCATCAATTCAGGATGTTAGCGTCCTGTTTGTTTAAGATACTTAGATTTTTCACTATTCACTTTTCACTATTCACTTAAAAATTTTTGTCATGAGAAAAAATTTCAACAACATAGACATTTATGCTGGCATTCAGGAGAAGAATGGTCAGCAGTGGCAGAAAGAGAATGGCATCAGCGCAAGTTGGAGAACTCCTGAGCAGATTGACATTCAGCCCGTTTATACAAAGGAAGACCTCGAAGGCATGGAGCACCTTGACTTCACTGCCGGTATTCCTCCTTATCTCCGTGGTCCTTACTCCATGATGTATCCCTTCCGTCCTTGGACCATCCGTCAGTATGCAGGTTTCTCTACGGCAGAAGAGTCTAATGCCTTCTATCGCCGCAACCTCGCTTCTGGCCAGAAGGGACTTTCAGTGGCATTCGACCTCCCGACTCACCGTGGTTACGACCCCGACAACGCTCGTGTGGTAGGCGACGTGGGTAAGGCTGGTGTGTCTATCTGCTCGCTGGAGAACATGAAGGTGCTCTTCGATGGCATCCCATTGAGCAAGATGTCTGTCTCCATGACCATGAACGGTGCCGTGCTCCCTATCCTCGCCTTCTATATCAACGCAGGTCTGGAACAGGGTGCGAAACTCGAAGAAATGGCTGGTACCATCCAGAACGACATCTTGAAGGAGTTCATGGTGCGTAACACTTATATTTACCCACCAGCATTCTCCATGAAGATTATCGCCGACATCTTCGAATACACTTCGCAGAAGATGCCTAAGTTCAACAGCATCTCTATCTCTGGTTACCACATGCAGGAAGCAGGTGCTACAGCCGACATCGAATTGGCTTACACGCTTGCCGACGGTATGGACTACCTCCGCACGGGTGTGAACGCAGGTATCGACGTAGATGCCTTCGCTCCTCGCCTCTCTTTCTTCTGGGCTATCGGCATGAACCACTTCATGGAGATTGCCAAGATGCGCGCAGGCCGTCTGTTGTGGGCAAAGATTGTGAAGAGTTTCGGTGCCAAGAATCCGAAGTCACTCGCACTCCGCACTCACTCTCAGACCTCTGGTTGGTCACTCACCGAGCAAGACCCCTTCAACAATGTGGGTCGTACCTGTATCGAGGCAATGGCAGCCGTGCTGGGTCACACTCAGTCACTCCACACCAACGCACTCGACGAGGCTATCGCCCTGCCAACCGACTTCTCTGCCCGTATCGCTCGTAACACACAGATTTACATCCAGAACGAGACGAAGGTGTGCAAGCAGATTGACCCTTGGGCTGGTTCATACTACGTGGAAACACTGACCAACGAATTGGTTCACAAGGCTTGGGAACACATTCAGGAAATCGAGAAACTTGGCGGTATGGCAAAGGCTATCGAGACTGGTCTTCCAAAGATGCGTATTGAGGAGGCTGCTGCCCGCACTCAGGCTCGTATCGACTCCGGCACTCAAACCATCGTGGGCACCAACAAGTACCGTCTTGACCACGAAGATCCGCTTGACATCCTCGAAGTGGATAACACTGCTGTCCGTCTGCAACAGGAGGCTGCCCTCAAGGAACTCAAAGCCAACCGCGACGAAGCCGCTTGTCAGGCTGCCCTTGCAGAAATCACCAAGTGTGTGCAGGAGTTCAAGGACGGCAAGAAGAGCGAGAACAACTTGCTCGACCTTGCTGTGAAGGCAGCAGGTCTGCGTTGTACACTCGGCGAAATCTCCGATGCTTGCGAAGCAGTCGTTGGTCGATATAAAGCAATCATTAGAACCATCAGCAACGTGTACAGTTCAGAATCCAAAGGCGACCAGGCATTCAAGGATGCTTGTGCTGCCACAGAGAAATTTGCACAGGCCAATGGTCGTCGTCCTCGCATCATGATTGCCAAGATGGGACAGGACGGTCACGACCGTGGTGCCAAGGTAGTGGCAACAGGTTATGCCGACTGCGGTATGGACGTGGATATGGGTCCTCTCTTCCAGACACCAGCCGAGTCTGCTCGTCAGGCAGTGGAGAACGATGTCGATGTGCTCGGCGTTTCTTCTCTCGCCGCAGGTCACAAGACACTCATTCCACAGGTCATCGAAGAACTGAAGAAACTGGGTCGTGAGGACATCCTCGTCATTGCCGGCGGTGTCATCCCAGCACAGGACTACGACTTCCTCTACAAGGCAGGCGTGGCAGCCATCTTCGGTCCTGGCACCAACGTGGCTAAGGCCTGCTGTGAGATCATGAAGATACTCAACGAAGAGTAATCGAATGCTTGGGGCAACGCTCCCAAGAAATCGACTCCGTGCTCAACGAAGAGTAAAACTTTTACAAATAAGAAAAGGGCGCATCCGAATGTCGGGTGCGCCCTTTTTTGTTGTAGATTACCTCAAATCCCACAACGAAAAGATGATATGATCATGAAATTGTTCTCTGATGACACAAAAAAATTCTCAGTTCTTGCACAGTTGAACTGATTCATGTATATTTGTAACCATTTCTAAAACTTATTGATTATGGGAAAATTTACTTTGATGGCTCTGCCGTATGCGATGGATGCGCTGGAGCCAGTGATTAGCAAGCAGACGCTGGAGTTTCATCATGGGAAACACCTGGCGGCCTACGTGAATAACCTGAATGCAATGCTGGACGGAAGCGGCTTTGAAGCGTCTGCACTGGAGGAGATTGTCTGCAAGGCAGCGGGAGGCATCCTGAACAATGCCGGACAGATTCTCAACCACGAACTCTACTTCGGACAGTTCTGCGGAAAGCCCACGAAGCAAGAGCCGACAGGCCCTTTGGCTGATGCCATTGCGAAGGAGTTTGGTTCGTTCAAGGCGTTCAAGGAAGAGTTTCAGAAGAAAGGAGCCACCTTGTTCGGCAGCGGTTGGGTATGGCTCTCCGCCGACCGTGCTGGCGGGCTTTTCATCACACAGGAGGCGAATGCAGCCAACCCTGTGCAGAAGGGCCTCACTCCCCTGCTCACCTTCGACGTATGGGAACATGCCTACTATCTCGACTACCAGAACCGTCGTCCCGACCACCTCTCCGCTCTCTGGAACATCATCAACTGGGAAGAGGTGGAACGGAGATTCGCCCTTGCGAGAATGTAATAAACCCAACATGGGAAGTGTCAATGCATGAGAAGAGTTGACCTTTCCGCACCTGAAAAAAGAGGTTGTGTCAGAATTGACCACAACGGATTTCACGGATTAAACGGATTCTATAAGTCTCTGACTATCAGTATGACTTCAATCCGTTCAATCCGTGAAATCCGTTGTCTATTATACAATCTTTGTATTCTGACACACCCTCTTGCTGTTACTCCAATCGTTTCACGGGGAAGGTGAAGTAGGTGTCGGGGAAAGGTTCATCAGCCAGTGTGAAGTGCCACCACTCGGTGTCGAAAGGCTTGAAGCCATGACGGAGCATTGCCTGACGGAGCACCATGCGGTTGCGGAATTGCTCGGCAGTGATGGTGCGGCCAGCAGGACTCTTGTGGTTGTCTGCAGTGAAGTTGAGGTTGGCGGGATTGCCACAAAAGTCGGGGTGACTTTCGGGACCGAACCAGTCAAACGTGCCGCCCATGTCGAGTTCCTTCTCCGTTTTCATGTCGAAGAGAGTCAAGTCCAAAGTGGAGCCGCGCGTGTGTCCACTCCGCTCGCAGATATACTCCATGGGGAAAAGCACCTTCTTGTCGAGGTCGGGATAGAAATAAGGTTTCATGAGCGTGTCGCTCACATCAGCAGCCCAGCGCATGAAGTGGTCAACGGCACATTGCGGACGGTAGGCATCGTAGATTTTCAGCCGATAGCCCAGTGCCTTCAGGTCGTCGCTCACCGCACGGAGACTGTCGGCTGCACGACGGGTGAGCAGTGCGGTTGGTTCCTCGTAGCCATCAATGCGTGTGCCCACAAAATTGTAGGTGCCATAATAGCGAATCTCCAGAATGGCATCTGGCACCACATCTGTCAGGTTGACAAACGCTTCGGACGAGGCAGGCGACGGTGCCTTCTTCTGCGCCAACAATCCTGTCTCTTTCAAAGTGACAAATTCCTTCTGTGCAGCCTTCATCAGTTGCAGAAACTCGCCATCGTTGTGCATGCGTGGCATGGCACAAGAAGCCATGAGGCGACCGTCACGCACATCGCTGGCATAGTGATAGCCCACAATCATGCGGCTGCGGCCATATTCGAAGCCACGAGTCAGAATGGCATCCTGACACTCAGGCATCGCCTCCACCAGAGCGAGCGCAATGCCCCATCCCAACAGCGAATGAGAAGAGGGATAGGAGGAAGACTCCAGATAAGACTCTTCCTTGGCCGGAATTGCAGTGGGGATGGCCAACTGCACAAACGGACGCTTGCGAAAATATCCTGTTTTCGAGTCGGTGGCTACGGTACAAAGTTCACCAAAGACTTTCTCCACCAATGCCGCAATAGCAGGTGTCTGTTCGGCACTCAACTGTCCGCCTACACAAGAAGAGAAGCCTTGCAGGAAAGCCGTCACCGAGCAAGCCGTGTCGGCGATGGCCTGCAGGCCACGGTCAGTCTTTCGTTCCTGCTGTGCCAACCAGCCTGCTGCCAAATCGCCATAATAGCGACAAGAAGCCGTGTCAATCGGTGCGTCCAGCACCCTTTCCCGTTTCGGGTATCCCACATTGACGGGAGCCTTTTTCTTGATACCTTTGATGCGGCAATACTCCATGCGGGCAGCCGCCAGGTCAGCCAGATATTCGGGCGAAGTGTGCATGCGGGCAATGGCAGCCGCAGCAGCCAGATAGGCTGCATTCACGTCGCTCTGCCAGTGGGCACCCACAATGACGCGGCTCTGCCCATACTCAAATCCACGGCGCAGAATGGTGTCTTGCAGTTCGGGAGCCATCTCGGCCAGTGCCAACGCCGTACCCCACCCCAGCCCCGTGTGGCCAGAGGGATAAGAGCCGTTGGGCCGCAAATCTTCTTCATCGTCAAACTCTCCCCACACGTGTTCGTTCATCCTGTCAAACGGACGGCGGCGCTGATACTTCTGCTTGGTCAGCGACACCGACACATGCCCCGTGTCACCAGCCCTATACATGAACTGCCAGATGGCCGGCGTCTTCTCCCGACTCACTTCAAAGCCCAATGCTTCGCTGAAGACAGTCTCCATACGCTTGATACCATAGAGCGACTCCCAACTGGCCTGTTTGCCACGTGCGGTGGGACGCATAGACTTACCCCACAGCCACTGGTTGTAGTCATCCACAAAGAGTGGACTCGTCACATCGGGCGGTGCAGGCAGCCACACCCGTACATCAGGCAGTTCGGTCTTGGAGAAGTAGAGGGAGGTCTTGAGTTTCCCTTTTGTCTGAGCCTCAACGCTCACGGTGCCACAGAGGAAAAGGATGGTGGCCAACATCCATAATGTGTTCTTTTTCATTGTCATTCATCATAAAACGGTGCAAAATTACGAATTTCTGACGAAACATTAAAAACTGGACTCTTTAAAAAAAATGTAACAGTATCGTAATGCCCTTTGTTCGTTTCATCTTTTCCGAAGACCGTACCTTTGCAAGCAGAAAAATACTTCTTCTCGCCGCATGGAAAAAATTCGTTCAATTCGTTTAATTCGTTGTTGAAAAAAACATCCTAAACTTGAACACATTTATATATATACGTATGGAAACAACACCCAACTACTGGACTCTCACCCTGCAACTACTCGGTGCACTGGCCCTGCTCATCTATGGCATGAAAGCCTTGAGCGAAGCCCTGCAGAAGATGGCCGGTCCGCAACTGCGCCACATCTTAGGGGCCATGACCACCAACCGCTTCACAGGCATGCTCACCGGCACCCTCGTCACCTGTGCCGTGCAGTCCTCATCGGCCACCACCGTGATGACCGTCTCCTTCGTCAATGCCGGACTCCTCACACTGGCACAGGCCATCTCCATCATCATGGGAGCCAACATCGGCACCACACTCACAGCCTGGATTATGTCGCTGGGCTACAACGTCGATTTGACCAACTTCATCTTCCCCGCCTTTGCCGTGGGCATCGTGCTGCTCTACCTGCACCGCTTTCGCAATGTGGGCGACTTCCTCTTCGGCATCGCCTTCCTCTTCTTCTCGCTCGTGCTGCTCAGTTCGGCCGGCAAGGCGATGGATTTGGCCCACAACCCAGACGTAGTGGCCTTCTTCTCTTCGTTCGACACTTCCAGCCACCTCACCATCCTCATCTTTCTGGCCATCGGCACCCTCATCACCTGCATTGTGCAGTCGTCGGCAGCCGTCATGGCCATCACCATCCTGCTCTGTTCCACAGGCGTACTGCCCATCTACCTGGGCATTGCCCTGGTGATGGGCGAGAACATTGGCACCACCGCCACCGCCAACCTTGCCGCTCTCGGAGCCAACACACAAGCCCGCCGAGCCGCCTTGGCCCATCTGCTCTTCAACGTCATCGGTGTGATGTGGGTGCTCTGCCTGTTCTATCCCTTTGTCGATATGGTGTGCAACATCGTGGGCTACGACCCCACCCGCTCGGGCCAAACCGCCTTGCTGCCCATCGTGCTGGCCACATTCCACACCTGCTTCAACGTGACCAACACACTGCTGCTCATCGGCTTCATCCGCCAGATAGAACGTCTCTGCTGCTGGTTCATCAAGGAGAAACCCGAAGAGCAAGGCAACAAGTTCCAGTTGCAATACATCCAGAGCAATCTGGTACAGACACCCGAAATCGCTGTCTTTCAGGCACAAAAGGAGACGGTGGCTTTTGCCGAACGTGTCTATCAGATGTTCCGCATGGTGCATGAGTTGGCAGAAGAGTCAGCCACGAAGAAACGCGACGCGCTCTTCAAGAAAATCGTGGACGAGGAAGACTATGCCGACCAGATGGAACTGGCCATAGCCCACTATCTGGAACGCGTGAGCGACGACCACCTAAGCGACGACACCAAGGATAAAATTCGCCAGATGATGCGCGAGGTGAGCGAACTGGAAAGCATCAGCGACGCCTGCTACAATCTGGCCCGTTCGCTCCAGCGGCGACAGACCCCCAACATGGAACTCACCCCCGAACTCTATGCCAACATCTACGAGATGATGCAGTTAGCCGACCGTGCACTCACCGAGATGAACCATGTGATGAGCAGACCGCGCGAGCAGATGACTCTGCACGAAACCTACCGCATAGAGAACGCCATCAACACCCTGCGCCAGAAACTCAAGACAGAGAACATCAGCAATGTGGAAAACCACCTCTACGGCTACACCCTCGGCACCATGTACATCGACATCATCAACGAATGCGAGAAACTGGGCGACTATGTGGTCAACGTGGCCGAAGCCCGACTGAAGAAATATGCCTGAAAGCCACAACACAATTCACTTCAATAAATTTGGTTTTTCGCTCACTTAGTCGTAACTTTGCCCCCACTTATGAAACAGCCGAAAATCCTGATAGTTGACGACGAGCCAGACCTGCGCGACATTCTGTGCTTCAACCTCATGGCAGCAGGCTATGAGGCCAACACCGCACAGTCAGCCGAGGAGGCATTGCAGAGCGACATTGCCACCTACGACCTCCTGTTGCTCGACGTGATGATGCCAGGACTCTCGGGGTTCGAAATGGCCGAACGACTAAAAGCGCAACCTCGCACAGCCCACCTGCCCATCATCTTCCTCACCGCACGCGACTCCGAGGCCGACCTACTCACAGGTTTCGACCTCGGAGCCGACGACTACATAGCCAAGCCTTTTTCCATCAAGGAAGTGCAGGCACGAGTGAAGGCCGTGCTCAGCCGTTCTGCCACCACAGCCGAACCCCTTGCCTACCAAGGACTGGCCATGAATCAGACCAACAAAACCGTCAGCATGGACGGAGAGCCTGTCACCCTGACCAAAACAGAGTTTGAACTTCTCAGCCTCTTCCTCGCCCATCGCGGCAGAGTCTTCTCGCGCCAAGAAGTGATGAGCCGCGTGTGGCCCAGCGATGTGATTGTGACCGACCGCACCGTCGATGTCAACATCACACGCCTGCGCAAGAAGTTAGGCACCTATGCCGCCCACATCGTCAGTCGCCCTGGCTACGGCTACCTGTTCGAAGAATAACCCCACCCCCACATGAAACTCCACAAGAAACTCTCCGAAGGACGAAACATGTTCCTCAGCGTGATGGTCATCTTCTTCATCTATGCCATCATTTTCATCCTTTTCGAAGACTACGACCGCCTCTACCTCGAACCCTTCGAAGAGTCCAGCGACTGGCACCTGCTCATCTTCTCCCTGGTCGTCATGCTGGGGCTGGCCTGGCTGCTCCATCGCTACGCCCAGCGCATGGACGAGCGCATCAACCGCGAGCAGACAGAAAAACAAACCCTCATGCGCCGCGAACTCACCCAAAACATCTCCCACGAACTGAAGACACCCGTAGCCAGCATCTTGGGCTACACCGAAACCATCCTCAACAACCCCACCATGAGCACCGAAACCAAAACCCTCTTCATCGAGCGCGCCCATGCCCAAGCCCAACGGCTCACCTCCCTGCTGCAAGACATCTCCACACTCAACCGCATGGACTATGCCGCCAGCGGATTCAACTTCGAGCGCACTGACGTCTCCCACATCGTCGGCGAAATAGCCCTCGAGACCGAGCATGCACTGAAGGCCAAGCAGATGACCCTCTGTAACTATCTGCCCGAACACATCAACATCATGGGCAACTACTCGCTCATCTATAGCATCTTCCGCAACCTCATCGACAACGCCATCAACTATGCCGGCCACGGCACCACCATCGAAATCTCGGCCGAGAAAGTGCGCCAACACTGGCATTTCACCCTCTCCGACAATGGCCAAGGCATCCCTCCCGAACACCTGTCACGCATCTTCGAACGCTTCTACCGCATCGACCGTGGGCGCAGCCGCTCGCTGGGCGGCACAGGACTCGGACTGGCCATCGTGAAAAACGCCATCCAACTGCACGGCGGCACCATCACGGTCCACTCCGCCGAAGGCCAAGGTCTCCGCTACCACTTCACCCTCAAATCCTGAAGCCTTTCCACCTCACCTCTGACACAACATCCGCCACCGTTTTTGTGAGTCAACACCTCGGTCCATGTGAGTCAATATCACAGTCCATGTGAGTCAGTACTGAATTACTTGTTTTTCAGTACATTATTCCCTATTCATCATTAGTTCTGCACTCCTTCGCAAATACTCCAGTACTTCCTCGAAAGTACTCCAATACTGCCGTTAAAGTACTCCAGTACTTACGTTGGAGTACTCAAGTACTGCTGAAGGCACACAAAACTGAGTACGAACCCATCCAGCGGATTGCTCTAACGAAGAAAGAGAAAGCAACGTGAGTCCGATGGAAGAATTACGCCTTCGGCGGACGAAGAAAAGGCTTTTATTTGTTTTCATCGGTTCTTGGTCTATCCGCGAATGTACCACCAAAGTCCCTTCGGGACTTTGGTGGTGCACGGCTCATCATTAAAACTTCTCTTATACCGAACTGGCGTTAAAGCAGGAAATAGGACATCCTATTTGCGAAATAGGCGATAGAGAGCGAACAAGTACAGAAAATAGGCGAAAAAAACATTTTTTTGTGTCAGAAAAGTTCATGTATCAGGTTTTTTGTGTAGATTTGCAACCCATCAAACTCCAAACCTATATGTGGAAATTTCTCAACAAGACTTTCACCATGGGGCTGGTCTGGCTGGTGTCGGCCTCCCCATTGCTGGCCAACAGTTCGCCCAACCCCGACAAGGAAAAGCGCAAACAGGACATTCTTCGGCTGATTGAACTGAAGAATAACCCCGACCGAAACCCCGTCTTCAGGTTGCTGAAGGATGGCAATAAGTGTTTCGACTTCTGCATGCAAGCCTATTCGATGCCGGAGGCTGACTACCAGCGCACGACGAAGAATATTGAGGATGCCTACGAGCAGAACGCCTGGATGAGAGAGATGTGTGGGAGCCTCACGCCGAAGGAAGTGAAAAAGTATAAGTTGGGCGACATCGGCATGCTACTGACACTGCTGGACGAGGAGGAACACCTCACACGTCCGCGCTATGAGGCTGTGACAAAGTTCTGCAACAGTATATTCACCATGCGCCACAAGGCCGAGGTGAGCAACATGCCGAAGGGAAAAATCAACTATTTTCTCTACACCGAGTACGGCTCCTCGCGCCCTGACCCTGTCTATTACGAAGTGAAGAGGGATTCAGCCACGGGCAAGCCTATACTCTACGGCCCGGAATGGGGGCGCATCAAAAGAGAGGTGGGCCGGCTGAGGGTGGAACTGGACGAGGCTGTGCTGGACACGTTGCGGCAGCAGATTGAAGCAGAAAAACTCTATCAAGCACTGGGCTTCTACAGCCGCCCGCACATTCCCGATGTGCCAGAAATCACAGGCGGTCCCCCATCGTGGGATTTCAAATGCGAACTGGAAGGTGGCAGCATCAGTTCGGGTGGCGCACAGTTCTCGCCCCCTTCTGGGTGCATCAAAATCAGTTACTATCTGGAACAATTTCTGGAGGCGGAATTTAAGCGGCGCATTGAAGAAAAGTATTGAGCCACATAACCGAACAAGTTGAACACTTGCGAAACTTAAATTGAATCATTAAAGTTTCGGATGCTCTTTTCAACAACGAATATTTCGAATATGACGAATTTATACAATGCACAATGCACCTAAAGGTGCAACGAATAAAAACGAATGCTGAGTGTA
>OCVV011087518.1_pt1 | contig 19411 bp, 13 predicted proteins | sample 1539721 | NCBI WGS metagenome assembly OCVV01 (sample SAMN02144230, study PRJEB22623) | gut metagenome | biome: sheep rumen | host: Ovis aries | place: New Zealand
AAGCCCATTTTTCCGAACATTTCTATTGTTTCTGCAATTTCTGCAACCAGCGGATTCTTAATATCAATGTGCATCTGTAAGCCAACCGTGTCCACAGGGACTCCCTTTCGCAAAAGAACTTCCAGCAAATCACGCATGCCTTCCCGCTTGCCCTTAATCATTTCCAGGTTGTAGTCATTTATTACCAGACTTGACTTAGGGAAGGCATCCTTTGCCCAGAAAAAGGCCTTTTCAATGTAGTCATCCCCCAGAATCAGGCTCCAGCGGGAATAATCTTCTATAGTTCTAAGCTTAAAGTTTTTGTCAGAAATACATTCATTTACAACGTCTACCGAACAAATATCATCCTTGTAGCGGTCACCCACGGTAAAAATGTATTTCTGCAGGCGGCGTTCCAGTTCTGTTTTAGAAACTGTACATTTTGCGGCAATTTCTTCTGGGGTAGGGGGAACAAAAGGTTTTCCAGGTTCCCACTTTGGACGGGGTGCCGCTTTACAATCAGCATCAAAAATCCAATCAGGCGACTGGCTGTGCCAAACCAAGGTGTGCCAGCGGACGTCCTGGCCGTTCTTCTTACCAAAATTTACTAGTTTGTCGGCACGGTCAAAATTAAAGTCTTCTGGTCCGCGGTAAACGTTTTCCATTTTAGTGTCGTTTTCTGCGACAATCAGATTAAAATGTTTTGCGGCAATTTCTTTATCAGGAAGATTTTTAAAATCGGGAAATTTTTTGGAACCAGCTTTCTCCGACGCATTAGCCCCCTCTGCGCCATCAGACGCCTTCTGTGCATCCTTCATCCAGGGAAGTGTAAAATCATCATCATAAATAAAGCCAGCAAGTGCAGCTCCGAGTCTAAAATCATCTTTATAATTTTCAAACAAAGCTTTCTTATTAATATTCATGCCGCAAATTATAACAGAATACGCACAAATGAATATAAGGAAAAGACCCTAAAATTGTATGAAAATAGATGTCCCAAAGCACTCTCAGCCCCAAATTTGCACAGGCTCGCAAGGCTCAAGTCCCCCATCCACACACAGTTAAAACCATAAATTCGAGGAATTTTGATTGATAGAACCACTTCAATAAACTATAATTTTACATATTTTTAGGATGTGAGTATGAAGAAAAGAATTTTCAGTTTGTTTATTTTTAGTCTTTTCATTTCAGCCGGATTTACACAGGCCGCCTCAGCAAAAAAAGACCTGGTGTTAAAAGTTACCCTCGACAAAAAGAATTATTCATCACTTGATCAGAATACAAAAGCCTTTGTTAGTTCTGCTTACATGAAGTTTCTACAGGACCTTACAATGGTTCCAGAAATTAGTGTTCGAACTCCAGATACCGATAATGAGCTTCGCGAGATTCAAAAGCAGTCTCAAATAGAAGCAGCCACCGGTCTTGGAAGCGAAGCTGCAGCTTATGCAGCAGATAAGGGAATTCGTGCAGACCTGGTGATGAACGTTTCGCTCAACAATGCCGGAAACGGTGCTTACCAGTTTGTTTGTACTCTTTCTGAAATTGAAACAATGAAGCTGATTATCACAGAAAATTCTGAACGCCTTGCAATTGCAGAACTTACAAAAGACCAGGTAATAGACGGGCTTGTTTACAATATTCTTTCGGGCTTGAATAAGCGTGGTTATATTTCTAGTCTTTCGGCCGATGTAACAAATCAGTTGCTTCATCTGGATAATACAGCGGAAAGCTTCCAGAAATATGTTCAGGAATATACCCGCCAGCGTGAAGAGGCAGAACGCGAACTTGCAGCCCTGCGTGCAGATGCAAAAACAGAACAGGAACGCATGGATGCACAGGCTCAGGAGCTTGCCCTTCAGCTTAAAATTGAAATGGCAGATAAAAACCGCCAGATTGCTGAAGAAAACCTGCGACGCCAAAAGGGTGCAAATAACGCAGATCAAAAGCGTCAGAAGGAAATGGAGCAAATGCAGAATGCCCAGCGCGAACAATTTATGAAGGACATTCAGGCTATTGAAAAGGCACGTTCCGCAATCAGACAAGAAACTCTAACTTCATTACCACTCAAAAAAAGAATTGAGCTTATAGAATCAGCCCGCGGAAACCTTAAGCGACTCGAAAATCAACTTTCAGAAGCAATTGAGCAGAATAACGCTTATTATGATGAAAAAATGCAGGCCGAAATTGATGCTATTTATGCAGAACCATGGCGCAAGGCAGATCTTTCTAACGGGGAACCAACTCAGCGCGCTTTAAACTTCCGCAATCAGCAGGTATCAAAAATCCGCGATAATTATACTTCCCAGAAAAAAAATGGCGAAAATCAGCTTAAAAATGCTGCAAAAGCAACAATTGACGGATACAAGCAGCAGGTTCAGGCTAACATTTCTGATATGGAAAAAACAACTTATGTTTTCCGTTCAATTGATATTACCGATGACTATCTTTCTCTAGAAGTTTCTGAATTTGACGGCGAGCGCATGGTTTGGGACGTTTATTCAGACTTTAATTTAAACAATATTCAAAAGGTTGATGTGCGCAACGTCGTTTTACCAAAAACATCAATTTCTTATGAAGCAATGGCCGGCAGCCATGCAGACCTTTCTACAGACAGCGGCTATCAAAAGTATCAGGACACTGTAGACATGGCAGACCTTTACTTTAGAACTTCTGTACCATACTTGTATTCACAAATTGCAATTAAGGTTGCCTATAACAAGTATTATGACCTCTACGAAGTTAAGCCTGTATATTTTCAGATTTTCAAGACACAAGATAATAAAAAGCCAATTATTAGCTATAACGAAAAGAATTTTGAAGCAGCCAGAAAGGTTCAGGCTCAGTCTGTTAATGTTGCCCCAAATTATGAAGGCAAAACTGAACAATCATCTAAAAAAACAGACTCTAATAAGTCACGTACACCTGTAAGCAGTCTTTTTAAGCCAAAAGCACGAAACGGCTTATTCACCGACCTTTCTTACATGCACGGTCCATTTTATAACGGAGTAGACTTATCATTCTCTATACTTTCTGGTGGAAAATTCTGGTTTGGTGGATTAGACCTTGACTTGGGTTATGTATTTATTGACCCATCCTATGACTCTTATTCTTCATGGTCAGAATTTGATTATACAGCTGTCGGAGTCCTTCTTGGATATAGCCTTTCTCTTGGACCTGTAAAGCCATATGCAGCAGCAGGACTTGGCTGGTATGGATTTAGCCAGGATGAATTATTTGATTCAGACATTTATGGAGTCCAATTAGAAGGAATTGCTGGCGTAGACGTAAAATTCGACAATTATTCTATAGGTTTTGTTTATAAACTAAAATATCTTTACGGTTCTGGTTATGTTGATTTTTCAGGACTTTCGCTTGGAATTGTATGGTAATCCAGCTTTTATTTAGGAGTGATTTATGCGTAAAATTTTATCATCATTTTGCTTTGCCTCTTTGCTAGCCGCCTCATTTGCTATTACCTCTTGTGCAGATGAGCTTAATACAAATTATCCTTCCAGTTCTTCTCTTTTTGCACATGAAAGTGGAGTAAATTACGAAACAGAAGCAACTTATTCTGATACAGTTACCGGTTACTTCTATTATGGTTCAGATGAAGATATTTACTATTTTACTTCTGCATCAGGCAAAAATACTTATGAAATCAGCTGGAAAAACACAGATACAGGCACTGTAGCAGTTTCTGTAAGTGCATATTCAGACTTTAACATCTGTGTTTCAGATTTTGAAGATGATACAACTAGCCCTCATTCTATTATCGTAGATAAAAAAATGAAGGTATATATTCGTGTAAGACCAGAAAATGGTTATACATTTAATGCTGGAAAATATAAACTGACAGTATCTGGTAATGCAGGTAATATCAATTTGTATAAATATAATTAGGATGTAAAATTCAGGAGGATTTTATGAAAAAGAGTTTAAAGATGATTATGGCTGCTACTATTGCACTTGCAGCACTTGGATTTGCAGGCTGTAAGACAACAGAAGTTGCCGGTTCAGGAATTAAAGGAAAAAGCGCTACTGTTAAAAAGGTTAAGCGTCAGATTGTAGACTATCAGGGAGCAACCCTTGGAAGCGAAATTCCTCAGTGGGTAAAGCTGGTTTCTGAAGGTCAGTACGGACAGAAGGTTCTTTCTAAGTCTATGCCAGATTTGGAAGGAAAGAAGGTTTTCGTAGTAACCGGCCGTGGGGACAATCTTGACTTTGTAAAATCTTGGGTTAACCTTGTAGATGTAGAAACAGAGGTTTCTGGTTCTTTGGAACGTGTAACTGGTAAGGTTGTTACATCTAAACTGGAAGGTAATGCCGCAGCAAAAGGTCAGGAAGCAAACCAGACAGAAGTAAACCGAGCAATCAACGATTATCGTATTGCCTTGCAGGATGTTCGCATTGCTGGTCTTGAACGCGTTGCTGAATACTGGACTTTGATTGATGTTGTAGAAAAGGGAAAAACTGTAGATTCTTACTATGAATATTATTCAGTTTGGTCTATGGACCAGAAGGTATTCAACTCTCAGTTGGAAAAATCTCTTGAACACATTGATGAAGCAACAACAGAAGCTGCTGAATTAAAGAGACTTGTAAAAGAAAAGCTTGAAAATGAACTTTCAGTTTCTTCTAACAATTCTGCTGCTATTGAAGAAGCAGATTCTTATATTGTTTATGCTGAATAAGAAAAAAAGCCTTAGAGCTTGCCGGGGGGCAGGCCTTTGGGATTGGGGTGCCTTGTGCGCTCTGACCCTTTGCATCCTGCTAGCAGGCTGTGCTTCCAAACAAGCCGATAGCGAAGTTCCTCTCTGGGCCAGCTATGATACAATCGAAGCGGTTTATCCTAATTCTGCATTTATTGCACGAATAGGATTTGCCGCCAAGGCTGATAGTGCAGCGGCCCTTGCCGAAAGTGAACTTGGTTCATATTTTTCACATTCTGTTCATTCAGTGGTTCAGGGTGTCCAGGTAATGTCTGATTCTTCTACAGATTCAAGACAAGCTTCTGTTAGCCGCAAAATTGAACGTACTGTTACTGTAGAATCCCTAAACAAGCTTTTTGACGTAAAAAAGACACCTGTCTGGTTTAATCGCCAGAAAAAGCTTTATGTTTGCTGTGCTTACATAACCCGTGCAGATGCCTGGAAGCTTTACGAAGGAAAGGTAATAGACGCTAAAAATAAGTTTTATACCTTCTATGATAAGGCTTCTTCAGAAAAGGACCCTATCAAAAAGTTATCCCTGCTTTCTATGTGTCAGCAGCCTGCCGAAGACTTTTTTGATACTCTGGAAATGGCCCGACTTATTCTTCCTGGCAAAGAAAATGCTTATGTTACCGACCGCCAGCTTGCCGAAGGTCTTGAACTGGAAAAGGAAGCGGCTCGGATTAATTCTATTTTTTATATAAATGTAACTGGCGCTGGGGATGAGGCTGCAAGGCTTGCAAGATGCCTTTCGCAGATTGTTTCTGACTCTGGTTTTATTGTTACTTCTAAGCGCGCTGAAGCCATTTATGAATTAATGGTAGAACTTGATATGGGTAAGACAGTCCACGGAGAAACACTTACCGCAGAACCAGGCCTTTCCATTTCTTTAAAAAATGGGGGAAACAGGCTTTCATATCAAAAAAATCTGCCAAAGCAGAGCGGCTTTACTGCAGCTCAGGCTCTTGTAGAACGTAAAATAATTACCTCTGCAGAAGATGAAATAAAAGCAAGCTTCCCTTCAGAATTTGAAAAGCTTCTAAAATAACCTTTCTTTTAAGACAACATTAACGGCCCCATGTAAGAATGAGGTCGTAGTTGTCTTCACGAACTTCAAAATACTGATTGTATTCACCACAGGTTGGACAGTATTCTGGAGCCTTATCACCAACAACAATATGACCACATTTAAGACATTCCCAAATCTTTACCTGACTCTTTTGCAGTTCAGCCTTTGAATCTTCATCTTTTAAAAGAGAACGATAGCGGTCTTCATGACGTTTTTCAATGTCTGCAACTGCACGGAATTTTTTTGCCAGTTCTGCAAAACCTTCTTCTTCTGCAGTTTTTGCAAAACCAACATACATATCTGTCCATTCAAAGTTTTCGCCATCTGCTGCAGCTGCAAGGTTTTCTTTTGTGCTATTAATCCCGCCAAGCTCTGTAAGCCACATTTTTGCATGCTGCTCTTCGTTATTTGCAGTTTTCTTAAAAATTTCTGCAATCTTAGTCAGACCTTCTTTTTCTGCCACTGCCGAAAAATATGTGTATTTATTGCGGGCTTGAGATTCCCCCGCAAAAGCTGCCAGTAAATTTTTTTCTGTTTTTGTACCTTCGTATTTGCTCATATATAGCATCTCCTAAAAAATAAATATTAAATCTATTATATCATGGATTTTCCCTATATATAAAAATATTTTTTGTGTTATACTTTAATAAACGCACAATTGCGTTGAAAGGAGTTTATAAATGAAAAGATTAAAAATTGTTTTGGCGGCATTAGTGGCAATGTCTGTATTTGGTCTTACAGCTTGTGACCCAAATGTAAATGCTGTTCCACCTACAGTATCAATTTTGGGTGTTGAAAATTTTGATACAGAAGTGGATCCTGCAGAGGTTTCTTATATTGATGTAAAGTTTTCTGAATCTATGAATACAAATTATTCTGGTTTTGTTTCATATTATGGAACCAGTTATGATTTTTTGGAAACTGCATGGGTAAATTCTGGTACTTATAGAATTTATGCAGATTTAAGATATGGCAAAGATTATAAAATTGTATTAAATGATGCAGAGTATGATGCAGCAAATCCTAATGAAAATTGGAAAAAATATGGTTTCTTTAGAAATAAAAATGGAACATATTTAAAACAGTTTGCTATTGAATTTTCTACAAAGCCATCTACAATTGAGCATCCACATGATTTTGTAATTGATTTTACAAAAGAGAATTCTTTTGCTGCAAAATTTGGTGATAACACAGAAAACGGAAATAATCAGCAGCTTCTTATATTTATAAAATCTTGGTTAAAACATGAATTACTTAGAGAAGGAGACACTCTTACTGTAAAATATAAGATTAATTCTCTGTATGATATTCCTTTAATTAAAGCGAACCTTGTAGAAACTGACGACTATGTAACAAATTACTGGGTTAAATTGAGCGAAGATGAAGACCTTGTTGCTGTAAAAGATTATGAGACTTCTGGTGATGAAGAAAACCCTGTTAATTATGAAGGTGAACTTAAATTTACAGTTTCTGAAGACATGATTGCTACAGCTGCAGTTCAACTGTGGGCAGAATATGGCGAAAATGATAAATTAATTGCCTTTAATTCTATAGGCAAGTCTGAAAACTAAAAATATTCGCAGAGCAGAAAGTCTTTATAAGTAATTTTAAGGTCTTTCTGCTCTTCAAATTCATAATAATGGAAGCCGTAACCACCAAGATATTTTGAATATGTGCTTTTTGGTGTTATAGGTGTAATTTCAGCAAAGGTATAATCGTTTGGATCAAATGGATTATTCGGAAGTTGCTTCAAATTGATTTCTGGAAGTATAAAAGTATAACTATCTATATTTTCTTCTGTTTTCAAATAAAGGCTAGTCGCACCCGTTGATTCTGCTGTCGGATTTACAAGAATCAAACAGAAATCTTTTAACAAATCTTCAAAAGTATAATTTGTGCCGTTAAGTATGTTTACGGCTTTTAGAACAGATTCTTCATTTGTGTATTCGTTTGTGGCAATTTCATGAAAAAGATCTGCGCCGCCGTAATTGCGGGCAAGATAAGCACCAAATGCATAGGCATTAGCATAATTACAACTGCATTTAAGTTGGTCTTCTTCACTAGAGGCAGAATCTGCATTAATCCAGTTCTTAAAGCCAATTATATATCCACCTTTTATAAAAGTTAAAAGGCGTGCTCGTACTGAATTTTTGAAATCAATTTCTAATTGTTCGTTAAAGAAATCTTCTGTGAGCATAGAAAGCATTTCTGTATACCAGGTATCCATTTCAAGCCCGTATTTAAGAGTTTTGTTTGCAAAGTTTAACATGTGGTTAAATTCGTGAACTATAGTAGAGTATAATCCAGGTGCAGATTCTTCTTGTTTTGCAAAAAATGAATCTACACATAACAATTCAATTTGGTTTATGCCATTCAAATAGTAATAGGCTGGTTGGAAGTATCCCCAATAATTTCCCTTGTCTTTATCATTTTGAATATCAAAAAGTAAAACAGAAACTTTATCATTTGGACTTATTATAATACTTGAAACTTCTGGAGCAGGGATTCCATCATATTTTGGACCGCAAAGTGTAGTTTGTTTTTTATATATCTTGTCAAAAGTAATAGCAAAGTTTTTTATTTCTTCATCTGTCATTTTAGAAGCTTTTGGTTCATCATCCAATGTCCAGACATAGCAGTAGTCTCCGACGTATTTGCAGGTTCCAGTACGGTCGCCACCCATTAATTTTGAATCAGAAAAAGTGTGTGTTTCTCCACGGACAAAGCCAAAGGCGCGCTTTTTAGTTATTGTAGTTGTACTTGCCCGCGACGTATTTGGGATAAGCTCTGAAGCACTGTAGGTGTAGGGCAATGTGCGTTCTGTGAAAGTTTTTTCGATTGGGGCGATGGGGCCATCTTCCTCTATTAATTCTCTGGAGCTAGTTGCGGTCCAGGAAATCCACTTTTCGCTAGTTTCTTTGTCTGTAGAAGTTGGGTTTATGACAAAAAGTGTGCTTACATCGCTTAATTTTGATGTTTTTGTGTCTTTAGCTGTTTTTTGCTCAAAGTTAAAGTTGAAAACACACGACGAAAAGAGGATTACTGTGGCGCTTGTAAATAAAAATTTTCTCATAAAGAGATTATAACATAAATTACAATTTTATAACAACGAAGCTTTTTGCCGGAAGAGTGATTGTACCATCAAAATTTTCTTTTGTTACGGTATAACTAGCGGCTTCTGGGCCTCGTTTTTCGCAGATTTCACGATTGCTCATAACATCTGGAGAAACAGCTTTATTGCCGTTGTTTGTTGTACAAATTGCGTCTGTTGCAACAACTTTTTTTGCCTGGCCGCTAGCTGCAACAAGGCGGGCAATTTCCGCATTGCCAGAGTAAGTTGAACCATCAGCTTTTTTTAGATTAACTGTCTGTTCTTCTTCTGAACCATTTGCAATTTTAAGGATCTTTGAACCATCAGCACTTGTTACTGCAGAAATATAAAGCCCGCTTTGACGCAAGGTTTTTTCCTGACCGTCCAAGTCCAAAGCCTGATTACCTGCATAGTCCGAGAACATTTTCTGAACATAATAGCTTGGTGTAAGCACTACGCGGTCTGCATCAAACCAAATCATATCTGGAGTCCACTGCGAATGTCCAATGCGGTTAAAAAGCGGTGCATAAGAAGCAAGACGAACCAGGTCTCCATTTCGCTCCATTCCGGTCATCATAGCGGCTTCTGCAACGCCACCTTCCATAGAATTAGAAAGATTTGCATCATGTGCCGCATATTCGCCGGCAAAAACATAAGTGTCTCGAGGATAATTATCGTAAAAAGCTACATTATCATAGAGCCATTCTGGAGCAACATAATAGTGTTCATCTACCGCATAGGCAAAGTTTTTGTTATTGGCACCATGTTTGCGGTAAAATTCCCAGGCCTGTGTGTGCTTTTCGTGGTTTACAAATGGACCTGCTGTTCCTATACACTTAATTTCCGGATATTTTTCGTGAATTGCTTTTTCAAATGCAATATAACGTGGAGCCAGATCCACACGGGCACTTTCCCACTGCTCATTTCCAATTCCTATCATATCCATATTGAATGGGGCAGGATGGCCCATCTGAGCACGCAGGCTTCCCCATTCACTTGTGACTGGACCATTGGCAAATTCTATAAGATCCAAAGCATCCTGAATGTATTTCTGAAACTCGTCTGAATCTACTGGAACAATCTGATAAGAACGGAACTGGCAGGCAACTCCAATATTTAAAACTGGAAGAGGCTTGCAGGCACGTTTTTGCGAAGAAAGAAGCTCGCACATAAGGAAATATTCATAAAAACCAATACCATAGCTCTGCATATAGTGGCAGTCAGGAGTCTCCCAGGCATTTGTAACATTTCCTCCCTGAACTGCCCAAAGGCTGGTATTTATTTTTCTGTCTTCCACAGGACCAACGGTGTTTTTCCACTGATAGCGGCGCATAATGCTTGTGCCTTCTACAATACATCCACCTGGGAATCTTATAAATGCAGGATGAAGATTTGCAAGAGCTTCAAACAAATCTTTACGGAAAATACCTGCAACAGCATCTTCTGGAATCATAGAAATAAGGTCAAATTCTATACAACCGGCTTTTGTAAGGATGATGGTAAAATCTGCCCCCTGAACATCTTCTGTAGCTGTCAGTTCAACATTATATTTTTGCCACTCCATTGTGTCACAATTTACAATAATTGTGTCGTACCACTGCGCAGGACGACGCTTAATGGCATTAAATTCTACTGAACCTTCTGCATAAGCCTTTCCATTCTTGTTTACCTGCACCAAAAGCTTTCCTTCTGGATAATTTACCTCGCGGGCATAAAAAGAAACCTTGTACTTCATCCCTTTTTTTAGCGAGATTCCGTCATAAGCCTTGTTTTTAAAGCCCTGTCCATCTGCACTTGCTGTAAAACGTAAATAATGAGGATTGTTCTGACTAAGCGGCTCATTTGCACTTATTTCCAAAGCATCTTCTTTAGCGTTTGAATCTGTGCTATCCCAACCATAAAGATTATCTTCTTTTAAAACGTAATTATGATTTTCTCCCTTACTTTTCACAGCTTCAAACGAGCGGTTTTCTATCATTTCTGCATACAAACCACCGTCAGCAGCAAAATTAATATCTTCAAAAAAAAGTCCAACCATATCTGGCGAAACTTCATGTGCTATTTTATCTGATAAAATAAGAGATTGGCTTTTCATATAGAACTCCTGATTAAGCTTATGTTAAACGTTTAACCATATATTAAAGCATAATCAGAAGTTAGTAAACAAATGTTTTCTAATTGTTATAATTTTTTCAATTGTTAGAAGTTTTCGCTGACAAAAATTTTCTTCTCTGTAAAAACTTTTTTGAGCATTTTTAAATTGCCATTTACTTTTACATCATCACGCAAAAGAGCTTCATCCAGGCCTGTTGAACCCACCGCCAATTGAGAAAGCCCCCTAATGTTTACTTCCAAATCAACATTGCCATTCCATTCATAGCAAGCTTCCGCAGTAACACGCAAAGAAAGATTATTTTCTTTTATAAGCTCATCTTCTACTTTGATAGTAAAATCACAATCCACAGGCTTATCGATAACTTCAAAAAGCTTTTTTATATTTACAATTCTTGCCATAAAATGCTGGCAGCTTCTTTTTTCAATATTATAAGCATCAGGCGAATGTACAATTTTTAGCAGGTCAATTCCCTGGGGCAGGGAAAGTGTTATATTTCCGTAATCTGCACTAAAACGCGAAAGAAAATTCAAAATAGCATTAAAGCCTTCCCGACAGGTCCAGGCACATTCTTCTACCTGCAAGTCGGCCGCTTCAGGATTATAAACATCCTTAAAAATTAAATATGCCACAGCTTTATCACCAAAAGAAAAAAGATATGTAAACCTTCTGTCCATGTACTCTTTTTCATACTTCATATGATTAAGCATTCCTTCTTCTGTACGCACCGCAGAAAGATTAAAGTTCCTTGCAAAATCATTATAAATATCCAAAAAAGCCTTTACACTTTCATTAGCCTGCCACCTGTGTATTTTACATTTTTTACCATCATAAATTACCGAAGGATAATCCTTCAAAACTTTTGGATTCATTTTATATTCGTTCTTAAAAGGCACAACCTCATAACCAAACTTTCTGTAAAACTTGTGATTAAAAGGAAAAAGGGTAGAAAGCACTTCGCCATTACGGTAAGCCTCTGCTATAAGCTGATTAAAAATTTCACGGATTGCTCCACTGTCTCTAAACTCTGGGTAGGTACTTACCGCTCCAATTCCCCCAGTCTTAACTGGCTTTCCATCTAAATAAAATTCATAATGATTGTTCAGTATTTGCGCCATCAAAGAGTTATCATCATCAAAAGCGCCCCAGGCTTCCAGTTCTTCTTTTTCATAATATTCCCGCTTTTCTTCTAAATTTTCTACCCGCTGATGAAAACAATATACTGCAAGTTTATAAGCTTCAAATCTTTCTTTACCATTTAGCTTTTTAATTGTCATATTTCCCTCTTAATTTATGTAAAGTTTGCACGACATAAGAATTCAACATATTTTTACGACATTTTTTATAATAAAATTATACATTCAGATTTTCCTAATCGCAAACAGATTTGCAAGAAATAATACAGATTTAGTAAATATCTACTACAATTTGTCTTATTTAGTTGACATACACCTTATCTAATCTTATAATTTAAAATACAATATTGTTTGGGAGGACAAAATGAAAAACTTACGAATCAAATCACAACGTGCTCTTAGAGGCCTTACTCAAGAGGATTTAGCAAAAGCAGCTGGTGTAAGCCGCCAAACCATCAACGCCATCGAACAGGGCAACTACAACCCATCCCTCAGTTTATGCATTTCAATCTGCATCGCACTAGGCGTAACCCTAAACGACTTGTTCTGGGATTAAAAGTCAGGCAAACAACACACACGCAAGTAAAGCCAAAATAATAAGGAAACCTATATGAGAATTATTTTCGTACGCCATGGCGACCCTAATTACGAAAAGGATTGCCTGACTGAACTTGGCCATAAACAAGCAAAGCTTGCTGCACAAAGACTTCTAAAAGAAGGCATAGAAGAAATCTACAGTTCGCCAATGGGCCGTGCCCAACAAACCGCCCAGGCGTTTTCTGAACTTAGCGGAATAAAAGAAATCCACACTCTGGACTTTATGAAAGAGATTCGCTATGGCCTGGAGAATGACTTGTATAATCAAGAATACAGCCCTTGGGTTGCAGTAGATGAACTGGCCGCAGCCGGAAAAAACCTGCAGGACCCGGACTGGCGTAAATTCCCGGTATTTGTTAATAACACTGCAACAATTGACGTAGATAATGTGCGGGGCAATGCCGACAAATGGCTTGAAACTTTAGGTTATAAAAGGGAAGGGCTTTACTATAAAAACATTAGAAAAGACGATGCTCAGCACACAATAGCACTCTTTAGTCATGGAGGTTCGTCTACAGCCCTTCTTTCCCGAATTTTTAATATTCCTTTCCCATATTTATGTGCAACGCTTCATATTCCACACACAGGAATTACAATTTTGCGTTTTGACCGCACTCCGGGCAAGCTTTCCCTGCCAGTCATCGAACTTGCCAACGACGGAAGGCACATTATGGGAATTTAAAAAGTTGTTATATAAAAAAAAATAAGTTAAAATATTAGTGATTTTCCCCAGATACAGGAGTCGTGCATGCATAGTTTAAAATTCAAACTGATTGTTTTTGTTGTTGTAATCATTTCCATTACAAGTACCATTTTGTCTATGATTTCTTTGAATATCATAAAAGACGAAATGACAAGTACGGCTAATCATTCCGTAATGAACATTACACAGGGTGCGGTTAATAGTTTTAAAGGTCAGAATCAAAAAGAACTGGACTTTTTGCAGTCAATTGCTGCCATAGATTTTTTTACTTCTGAATCTTTGTCTGTTTTAGAAAAAAATAATGAACTTAAAAAAATTGCCGCTACAAAGCAGGGCAAGGCAAATTATACTTTCTATGATAAAGACGGACGCACTACTGCTCCAAACGGAATGTTGATTCCGCCTTCAAATGCAGACTATGTAAAAGCAGCTCTTGGCGGAAAAACTTTCATTTCTGAACCAACTTTTGAACCTAGAGCAAATCTGAATTTCATCTACTACTCTGTACCGGTTTTTAATGAAAATAAACAGGTAATTGGTGTTCTGGTTTCTGCGGCAAATTCAATCTGGCTGCAGATGGTTTCCAATAATATGACTCTTGGTGAAGATTCTCACCCTGCTGTAATCAGTGCAAAAACTGGAAAACTTCTTACCAGTTTTGGTGAATATGAAGCAGATACTGATGTAAAAGACATTGCCTTAGGAAACGACTTTCAGCAAATCTTGAATACTGCTCTTTCTGGCAAAACTGGAATGGGTTCTTATTTTGACCCTAAGCAGAAAACTCAGATTATTGTGGCCTATGCCCCTTTTACAGATGGAAGCAACTGGATTGCAATAGGTTCCTGCCCTTATATCGTATTCGCAAAAAATATTGACCTTGTAAAAAAACAGATTGCTCTTTTTGGTGTGATTTTATGTATTGCCGCAATTATTTTTGTAGTCATCATTGTTACAGCCCTGCTTAAACCTATAAAGGCCGTAAAGAATTCCTTTACAGAAATTGCCAGCGGAAATGCAGATTTAACTAAGAAAATTGCTGTTAATACAAAAGATGAAATTGGTGAAGTTGCAAAAGGCTTTAATCAGTTTATTGATAAACTTCAGGACGTTATGAAGGATTTAAAGGAATCTAAGGCAAATCTGATTCAGGCTGGTTCTTCTCTTTCAGACAGTACACAGAACACATCTTCTTCAATCAATGAAATTATTTCAAATATTGAAAATTTCAACAGTCAGATTAATACTCAGTCAAATAGCGTTTCAGAAACAGCAGGAGCCGTAAATGAAATTGCTTCAAACATTGAATCTCTGGACAGAATGATTGCAGGACAGACAGAAGGAGTTTCTCAGGCTTCTGCAGCTATAGAACAGATGATTGGTAACATTAATTCCGTTAATCAGTCGGTAGATAGAATGGCTTATTCTTTTGAAGAACTTCACAAAAGTGCAAATATTGGAACAGGCTTACTTGCCGAAGTAAACGGAAAGATGGAAATAATTAAGAGTCAGAGTGCGGCTTTGCTGGAAGCGAACGCTGCCATTGCATCAATTGCTTCTAAAACAAACCTGCTTGCTATGAATGCCGCAATTGAAGCCGCACATGCCGGAAATGCAGGAAAAGGCTTTAGCGTAGTTGCTGATGAAATCCGTAAACTTTCTGAAACTTCCAGTGCGGAATCAAAAAAGATTGGCGAACAGATTAATAACATAGAAACTTCTATAAGTGGAGTTGTTGATGTTTCCGTTCAGTCTAGCGAAGCATTCAAACTTGTAGGTACAAAAATTGATGAAACTGATGAAATTGTGCGTCAGATAAAATCTGCTATGGAAGAGCAGACAGTAGGCTCAAAACAGATTAATCAGTCACTGGCTTCCATGAATGACAGTGCAAGTCAGGTTAGACAGGCTTCAAGAGAAATGTCTGACGGAAACAAGGCTATTCTTCTGGAAGTAGAAAAACTTCAAAGTGCTACAACAGAAATGAAGCAGAGTATGGAAGAAATGAAATCCGGAGCAAGAAAAATTAACGAAACCGGCTCTCAATTAAACGAAATTGCTTCCGTTATGAACGAATCAATAAACCTTATGGGTTCTCAGATAGACCAGTTTAAGGTTTAATAATCATTTTATTAACTGCAATTAAAAAGGGGATGACCAGTCAAAAACCTTGCTGGGCATCCCTTTTTTATAGTTTTTATTCAGAAATTAAACTACACCCTGAATTTATCTATCTGTTCACCAATTTCTATAATTGATGACTTCATTTTTTCAGAAATGCTGCGTAAAGAAATGCCAGTCTCTTTAATTTTCTGAGCACCCAGGTTCATTTCTTCTACGCTGCTCTGCATAATACCAGTAGCATCCTGCAGGTTCTTTACTTCCTCTAGAATAGCTTTATTTCCTTGTGTCATTTCTACACTGGCTGTTCTTACTTCAATTGTAGAATCGTTCATAGAATGAAGAGCCTGGGAAATCTGCATAGAACCAGTATTCTGTTCTTCCATAGCAGCCTGAATCTGATGAACCAGCTGTTCTGTATCTGTAATTTTGCTTGTTACCGACTGGAATGCCTTACTAGACTCTTCCGAAGCAGAAACCACATTATCAATAGAGTTTTTAATGCTATTAAGCTGATCACCAATTGTCTTAGACTGAGAAGAAGAAGTTTCAGAAAGCTTACGAATCTCATCTGCAACTACAGAGAAGCCCTTTCCAGCTTCACCAGCGTGAGCTGCTTCAATAGCCGCGTTCATAGCAAGAAGATTTGTCTGCTCGGCAATTGCCGCAATAGCAGTATTTGCATCCTGCAAAGTTTCACTCTGATTCTTAATTTCTTCAATAATTGTGTTAACATTCAACTGCATCTGAATACCAGTTTGAGCCGAACTTGCAAGTCCATCAAATGACTGAGACATCTTTTCCATTGAATCATTTACAGACTTAATATTGCCAATCATCTCTTCAATTGCAGAAGAAGCATCTGCAACACCAGAAGACTGCTTACCAATCATACTTTCCAATGACTCAATATTTGAAGCAATTTCATTTACAGCGCCAGCTGTCTGCTGAACAGATCTAGACTGATTATCAATCTGATTGTGAACAGATTCAATTTGACTAAGAATTTCCTCGATAGAAGATGTTGTATTTTGTGTTGAAGAGTCCAATTCTAAACCGGCATTTCCAAGAGAATCTCTTGATTTTTTAACCTGAGCAATAATTGCCTGTAACTTTTCTGTAAAGTTATTGAATCCTACAACTACATCACCAATTTCATCTTTAAGATTAATGTTAATTCGTTTTGTAAGGTCGGCATCACCAGTTGCAATATCATTAATTGTATTCTTAACATATCCAAGAGGTTTTATAAGGATTGAAACAAATATCAAGCTTCCTACAATTACTATAATTACAGCTATGACAATCGAAATTACAATAATCATTGTAATTCTTGTAAGACTTGCAAAATATTCTTCATAAGGAGCTGCACATACAACTGCCCATCCACTTTCATCACCAACAGGCATGTAATAAACAACCTTTTTTTCTTTTGATGATGGTTCAGTAAGAATCTCAAAGCCAGTTTTGCCTTCAATTACAGAATCAAGCATATTGTCCCAAGGTGTTTTTTCTTTCTGACCATTATCTAAAGCTTTTGCCCCGCCTTCCTGAATTGCAGTAATATCTTCTGTGCTTAAGCCTTCATAAGTTGTCGGACCAATTGGCATTCCAGATGTTGTAGAAATAATCATTGGATGAGACTTTTCACCAATCAAAATTGATTCAGAAAGATTATATACATCGGCACCATTTACAATTGAAGACAGGATACCAATTGCCTTTGAAGGGTTGTTATTGCTGTAAACAGGCACGCTGTAGAACATAATTGTATCATCTGAATCACCTTCAATTACAAAGCTTCTAGGAAGCGGATCTATAACAAAGTGCTTACCAGAAATTGTCTGAATAAAGAAATCTACTTGAGAAACATCTACATATTCTCCATCTGGTCTGATACAAATTCCTTTATCGTTATAAAAAGCAAGATTTTCAAAGTGAACAGGATCTGCTCTAGCAATTGCCGAAAGTTGAACAGTCTTTTCTTCCAGTGAAATATTTTCATCTTTAATAAAAGGAAGATCTGCAATAGAGTCCAAAAGATAGAACTCTTTTCTGTTTACATCCTTTAAAACCTGAACAGACTTTTCTGCATTCAAGTTCATAATCTGTTCTGTATTCTTTGTAATAGAATTTGTAAGTTCTTTTCTAGAAATAAGACCAAGTACAATAACTGCCAGATTAATTAAAAGAACAACAAATATAATAATTTTGAATTTTAAGCCAACCCTCATTCAAGGCCTCCTGTAAATTTATATCTATATTTTAAGACATAAATAGTGAAAACAAAAGAAATTTATATTTTTATGTTAGAGAGCAATAACATATTTACACGAATCTATGTCTAGTTTATATTACATTATCTCCCTTTAGAGAGGTCAAACTTTTCCAGATAACACCAATAACTTTTGCGGCCCAAAACTTTCTTAAAACTTCCACGCAGGATTATTTATATATGTCGTATTTATACGTCAATTTGTCTTATGTGTTTGTAATTTCTAAAAAGCTTTTATTACTAACAAAATCTTATACTGACCACAAAGCAAATATATGTTAAAATAATAAGGAAAACAAAAACATAGAGGTATAAAATGGAAACTCAAACTAAACAGCGCAACTCGTTTACAAGTTCAATCGGGTTTGTACTGGCAGCGGCTGGTAGTGCCGTTGGTTTGGGAAACATCTGGCGTTTCCCATATCTTGCTGCAAAAGACGGCGGTGGACTTTTCTTAGTAGTCTACCTGGCACTCGCACTTACATTCGGTTTTGCTCTTCTTATTACAGAAGTTGCAATTGGTAGAAAGACACAGGAAAGTCCGCTTACTGCTTACTCAAAAATCAATAAGAAATGGGGTTTCCTCGGAATCTTCTCTTTTGTTGTACCATTCATTATTTATCCTTACTACTGTGTAATTGGTGGTTGGGTAATGAAGTACATGTTCAGCTACCTTGCCTTCCAGGGACAGGTTGCAGTTGCAGACGGCTTCTTTGGAGCCTTCCATACATCAATGTGGCAGCCGATTTTCTACTGTGCACTTTTTGCAATCCTCTGTTTTATCATCGTATATAAGGGAGTTGAGCACGGTATTGAACGCTATTCAAAAATCCTTATGCCAATTCTTTTTGTAATTGTTGTATTCATTGCATTCTATGCTTTGTTCATCAGCCATACAGATGAAAATGGTGTTACACGTACCGGACTTCAGGGTGCGGCAATTTACTTTATTCCAAACTTTGAAGGCCTTACTTTTAAGGGCTTCCTTACAGTCATTCTTGATGCAATGGGTCAGCTCTTCTACTCTCTGTCTATTGCTATGGGTATTATGATTGCTTACGGCTCATATATGAAGAAGGATGAAAATCTTAACAAGTCTGTAAACCAGATTGAAATCTTCGATACAGGTGTTGCAATTCTCGCAGGTATGATGATTATTCCAGCAGTTTATGCATTCAGTGGAAAAGAAGGTATGTCTGCTGGTCCAGGCCTTATGTTCATCACTTTGCCAAAGGTATTCAATTCTCTTGGTAAGTTTGGTGATTTCATTGGTTTGATTTTCTTTGTGATGGTAATGTTCGCAGCTCTTACTTCTGCAGTTTCTATTCTTGAAGCAATCACTTCTTCTATGATGGACAAGTTCAAGTGGAGCCGCCGCCGTTCTGCAACTATTATGGCAACCAGCACTTTTGTAGTTTCTCTTATTGTTTGTCTTGGTTATGTTAAAAATGTATTCTACTTTGACCTTAAGCTTCCAAATGGTAGTGTTGGTCAGATTCTCGATATCCTTGACTACGTTTCAAACAACATCCTTATGCCAATTGTTGGTCTTCTTACCTGTATCCTTATTGGCTGGGTTGCAAAACCTAAGACAACGATTGACGAAATTACTCTTAAC
>OCVV010001302.1_pt1 | contig 19403 bp, 14 predicted proteins | sample 1539721 | NCBI WGS metagenome assembly OCVV01 (sample SAMN02144230, study PRJEB22623) | gut metagenome | biome: sheep rumen | host: Ovis aries | place: New Zealand
TGACTCCCTGATGACTCTCTTAAAACCAGGGCAAAACCCTTGCCCTGTCAGCGTTTTGCGAGTTTTCCAGCATGGTTGACACACTTCCGAGCCCTTAGATGTCTCGTTTAGAAATAGTTAAAGGTGAAAAATAGATCGTGCACGATCTATTTTTTTAACCTAAATTTACTTAAATTTATTATTTTGGGCTGCGTTTTCGGATCGCAGCATCGGTGCTTTGCACCGACGACCCCGCGGGGTGGGTCGTTCTCCGCTTCGCTATCGGGAGCCTCCACTGGAGGCTCCCTTCACGTGCACGATCTATTTTTTTAACCTAAATTTACTTAATTTAGTGGGTAGTGGACAGTGGGTAGTGGGTAGCGCACGGGTCTATTTTTGTTAACGGCGAATTACTCGAATTTAGCGAAGCTACGCAGGTCAATTTTCTGCTAATTACTCGAATGCTTGCGCAGATCCGTCGAGTAATTCGCTAAACAAGTCAAATACATGGGAGTGGGTGGTGGACAGTGGGTAGCACATGGGGTTTTGAAGGCGGGGCAAAAGTCCCCGCAGGGAACTTTCGGAACCCATTTTCCGCCTCCATAAGCCACTCGGGAGACCTAAGCCACGGGCGTCGGACACCCGGGCGACGCGGGCGGACATATAAAAAATACGGCGCGTGTTGTTTTTTTTTGTATTTTTGCATCCTGTATGAAAAGTGTTTTGACAGCTACGGTAAAGCGTTTGTCGCTGATTTATAAGCTGCTGCTTATGCTAGTGACGGCGCTGCTGATCGTGGTGCTTTTCCCGCATACGCACCACGGAACCCACTACGACTACAAGGTGGGAGCCATCTGGCGCGGGGCCGACCTGGTGGCGCCCTACGACTTCGCCGTGATGCTCACCCCCGACGAACTGGCCATGGAACAGGATGCCGAGCGCCAGAAGGCGATCCTCTACTACCGCGTCGACTCGTCGGCACGCAGCCGCGCCTTCGAACGGCTCGACGCCAAGCAGCTGAACCTCAGTCCCGACGCCCGTCGCGAGATGCGCCGCCAGCTGGACAGCATCTACCGCATCGGCTACCTGCAGACCCCCGCCGAGGCGGACGGCCTGGAGGGGCGCTCGATCGTGGTGCTGCAGGGCAACGTGGGCAGCATGCACCGCAGCGGCGAGTATATCAGTGCCGCCGACCTGGAGCCGGGCCTGCTGCGCGACTCGGTGCTGGTGCCCAGCCTGGTGCTCGACGCCACCCGCACCGCCCTGGAGCTCGACAGCCGCCTCTCGCAGATCAGCCACACCAGCCAGCTCGTCATGGCGGGCGACCACATCGTGGCCAAGGGCGAGGAGGTGACCGAGGAGAAAGCGCAGGTCATCGCCAGCCTCGAGGCCGAGAACGACCGCCGCTTCTCCGACCACTACAGCCTGGCCGGCCAGCTGGTGGGCCAGCTGCTGCTGGCCGTGATCGCCTTTGTGGCCCTCTACATGTTCCTCAAAAACACGCGTCATCCCATCCTGGACGACAACCGCAAGGTGCTCTTCGTCATGCTGCTCATCCTGATCATGTCGGCCGCCGTGGCGTTGGTGGTCAGGGTCAACCCCGACTGGGTGCTCCTCGTGCCGCTCTGCATCGTGCCCATCCTGATGCGCGTCTTCTTCGACATGCGCGCGGCGCTCTACATCCACCTGACCACGGTCATCATCCTGGCCAACCTGGTGCCCAACTCGTTCGAGTTCATCTTCTACCAACTCGTAACGGGCATGATGAGCATCATCACCGTGCGCAACCTCGAACGGCGGAGCCAGTTCTTCACGCTGGCCCTGGTGATCTTCGGCAGCTACTCGTTCATCTACACGGCGGGGGTGCTCAGCCAGGACACCAACCTGCTGTCGCTCACGGGCGAGAAGTACCTCATGTTCTTCCTCAACGCCCTGCTCACCCTCCTGGCCTACCCGCTGATCTACCTCTTCGAGAAGCTCTTTGGCATGACGACCAACCTGACGCTGATGGAACTGAGCAGCACCGGCCACCCGGCGCTGCGCGAGCTGAGCCGCCGCGCTCCGGGCACCTTCCAGCACTCGGTGCAGGTGGCCAACATTGCCGAAGACCTCATCAGCGAGATCGGTGGCAACGCCCTCCTGGCCAAGGTGGGCGCCCTCTACCACGACATCGGCAAAGTGAAGAACCCGCTCTACTTCACTGAGAACCAAAACTCGGGCTTCAACCCCCACAACGAGCTGGACTACGCCGAGAGCGCCCAGATCATCACGGCCCACGTGACCGACGGACTGGAGCTGGCACGCCGCTACCGCCTGCCGGCCGAGGTGCAGGACTTCATCCGCACCCACCACGGGACGACCTACACGGGCTACTTCTACGCCAAAGAGCTGGAGCGGCATCCGGAGGGCGACTTCGACGTCAGCCAGTTCCGCTACCCGGGTCCCCGGCCCTACAGCCGCGAGACGGCGGTGGTGATGATCGTGGACACCGTGGAGGCAGCCTGCCGCAGCCTCAAGCAACACACCAAGGAACAGACCGACGAACTGATCGACCGCCTGATCGACGGCAAGACCAGCGCGGGGCAGCTGGACAACTGTCCGCTGACCTACGGCGACCTGACGCGCATCCGCCGCTTCCTGAAAGAGAAGATGATGAGCATCTACCACGTGCGAGTGGAGTACCCGACGGTGAAGAGCTGACGCACATCACCCCCGGGACAGACCGAGAAAAAGACACAACAACACAAATCAACGACATCAGAAACAACCTATGAAGAAGAACATTTGGATACACGTAGGCATCATAGTGGCACTCTTTGCGGTGGCCTGCATCTACCTGTCGCCGGCCCTGAGCGGCAAAGTCATCCGCCAAGGCGACATCCAGAAAGCCGACGCCATGTCGTATCAGCAGCGCATGGAGAAAGAACGGACGGGCAAGACGCCGAACTGGGCCGAGTCGATGTTCGGCGGCATGCCGGGCTACCAGATTGCCAGCGAGCCGCAACACTCGGTGTTCCAGCCGGTGCGCAACGCCCTCATCATGCGGCCGCTGGGGCTTGAACGCAACATCGGGGTGCTGTTTCTCTACCTTCTGGGCTTCTATGCGGCCCTGCTGGCCTTCGGCGTGTCGCCGTGGCTGGCGGTGGTGGGAGCCCTTGGCTTCGGCCTGGGGAGCTACAACCTGATCATCATCGAGGCGGGACACATCACCAAGGCCTGGGCCATGGCGCTGATGGCGCCGGTGCTGGCGGGGATGTACCTGCTGCTGAAGGGCGAGAAAAAGCAGCAATGGCTCTGGGGAGCCCTGCTGTTCACCCTGGCCCTGATCATCCAGATCTCGTGCAATCACATCCAGATCACCTTCTATACCGCCATCGGCTGCCTGATGATGGGGGTGGCTTACCTGGTGAATGCCCTCGTCAAGAAGCAGATGCCGTCGTTCCTGGCCAAGGTTGGGGTGCTGGTGGTGGGTGCGATGCTGGCCTTTGGCTGCAACGCACGCCTGCTGCTGGTCAACGAAGAGTACGCCCGCTACACGATGCGCGGCGGCAACGACCTGACGGTGACGCCGTCGAGCCTCTACGGCGACGCCGAGGCAGCGCCGCAGAACACCTCCGACGGGCTCGACATAGACTACGCCTTCAACTGGAGCTACGGCATCGGCGAGACCTACACGGTGCTGGTGCCGGGCGCCTTCGGCGGCGGGAGCGGCGAGCACGTGGGCACCGAGTCGGCCTTCTACAAGACCTTCCGCTCGGAGCAGGCGCCCCTCTACTGGGGCGGACAGCCGTTCACGAGCGGCCCGGTCTACTTCGGCGCCATCATGGTGCTGCTCTTCATCGTGGGCCTGATCGTGGTGCGCGGCCCCGACCGCTGGTGGCTTGCGGCGGCCACGCTGCTGGCCATTCTCCTCTCGTGGGGCCACAACCTGATGGGCTTCAACGGGTGGATCTTCGACCATGTGCCTTTCTACAACAAGTTCCGCACGCCGAGCATGGCGTTGGTGCTGGCCAACGTGTGCATGGTCATCATGGCGGCCCTAGTGCTGAAGCAGGTGTTCAACAAGGAGAACACCGCCGCCGACCGCCGGCGTATCAACCTGGGCCTCTACATCGGCACGGGCCTCGTGGCGGGACTGATCCTGGTGGTGCTGGTGCTGTCGTCGGGCTTCGACTTCAGCGGCGCCGCCGACCGCCAGATGGCCGAGCAGTACGGTCCGCAGTGGGACATGATCAAGAGCGTGCTTGTCAGCGACCGCGCCGCCTTGCTGCGGAGCGACTCCTGGCGGTCGATCCTCTTCGTGCTGCTGGCCGCTGCCATGCTGTGGCTCTACAACAACCAGAAAATCAAGCGCGCCGGCATCGCCATTGCCGTGCTCGGCGTGCTGACGGTGGTCGACCTCTGGGGCGTTGGACGGCGCTACCTGAACGAGGACAACTTCGCCGAGAAGCGCGAACTGGAACTGCGCCGCGACGCCTGGGACTACGACATCGACCAACAGGCCGCCTACTTCGGCGACCACCACTACCGGGTGTTCAACCTGGCGGTCAACACCTTCAACGATTCCAAGCCCTCGGCCTTCCACAACCAGGTGGGCGGCTACAGCGCTGCCAAGCTCAGCCGCTACCAGAATCTGATCGATTTCTACCTGAGCCGCCACATCAACCCGCAGGTGCTGAACATGCTCAACACGCGCTACATCGTGCAGATGCAGGGCAACCAGCCGGTGGTGATGCGCAATCCCGACGCCTTGGGCAACTGCTGGTTTGTGGGCGAGGTGAAGCGTGTGGCCAGTGCCGACGAGGAGATCCTGGCCCTGAACAGCATCAACCCCGCCACGACGGCCGTGGTCAACACCGAGCAGTGGCCTCTTGCCGACGGCGACTGGAGCCTGGACAGCAGCGCCACCATCGCCCTCGAACCGCAGCAGGTGGAGAGTGCGGACTACCGTAAGTACGTCAGCCACAGCAGCAAAGAGCAGCTGGCCGTCTTCAGCGAGATCCACTACGCGCCCGACTGGCGGGCCTACATCGACGGGCAGCCGGCCGACTACCTCTGCGCCGACTACGTGCTGCGCGCCATGGTGGTGCCCGCCGGCGACCACGTCATCGAGTTCCGCAACGAGGCCCCCCGCCTGCACCGGCTCGACAACCTCACGCTCACCATCTCCATCGTCACCCTCCTGCTCATGGCGGGCGCCATCGTGATGGTGTACCGCAAGCGGAAGGGTGCCAACTGACCCGCCCTCCGGTCACATCGGCCGGCAGGTTTCACCCCCTCCGAAAGGGGGTGATTACCTGCTGGCTACCTGATGGCTCCCTGATGACTCCCTGATGACTCTCTTAAAACCAGGGTGAAATCCTTGCCCTGTCAGCGTTTCGCGAGTTTTCCAGCATGGTTGGCACACTTCCGAACCATTAGATGCCTCGTTCTGAATGTTTTAAATGTGCAAATTAGATCGTGCACGATCTAATTTTTTAACCTAATTTCACTTAAATTCAGTATAACGGCGAATTACTCGAATTTAACGAAACTACGCAGGTCGATTTTAAGCTAATTACTCGAATGGCCTGCGCAAGCATTCGAGTAATTCGCACAACAAACTGATACCATTTAAGTTCATGCACTCCGGTGGGGTGCTGTTGGGGAATTAAGGCTGTTACGGCAAACAACGCTGGTGGGCCCGGCGACGGACGCGGCACGCCGCGTCCCTACCATGTTACAGCTGTCGGGCGAGGGTGAAGGCGTCGTGCATGTTGTCCTCGAGCGAGCAGTACTTCCACGCGCCATAGCGGCCAATGGAGTAAATGTCGCGCTGCGCCAGGCGGTCGAACATGACCTGCTTGTCGGCCTCGGAGCGGCGGGTGATGTGGACATAGGCGGGATCCATCAGCACGTGCTGGTGGGCGACGAGGCGCTGGGTGGTGACGATGCCGGCGGCGCGGAGGTCGTCGAGGGTGCGCTCGAGGAGGCTCTCGGCCGGGGGCACAGCCTCGTCCTTGCCGAAACCGATCTCGACATAGAGCGACATGCGGTCCTGCCCGATGATGTTATCGTAGAATCCCACACGGTAGAAGATGTAGCGGCTTTCGGGGATGTAGAGCCAGCAGTTGGTGCGCTCGGGGCCTTTGGCGTCGAAGCCGAGGTTGAAGACGAGCACCTTGTTCCAGGTGTAGACTTGCTTGTCATATTGGATGCCGCACATGTCGAAGAGCTTGGGCAGCGGCATGGTGGAGATGAGGCGGTCGTAATGGATGGTGCGCTTGTCGGTGACGGCCGTGTGGCTGTCGGGGTCGATAGAGAGCAGGCGTTCGCCCAGCGAGATGCGGGCCTGGTCGACGCGGGAGGCGACGGAGTTGACGATGCGGATGCAGCCCTGCTTGGGGTAGAGGAAGGTGGCGTTGTAGCTGCGGCCCTCGGGCTGGCGGAAGTTGCGGACGATCTGCTCGCGGTCGGCATAGGGGAAGAAGCGCCCCATGGCGTCGACATCGAGCCGGTCGAGGTCGGTGGCGTAGAGCTTGGTGTTGTAGGGGATGAGGAACTTCTCGGCGATGGAGCGGCCGAACTTGGCGTAGAGCATCTGCTTGAAGGTGGCGGCGGGGGCGTCGGCGGGGATGGTGAAGAGGTCGTAGAGACAGTCGATGAATTCCTCCTGCGGGAGCTGGTGGATGTTCATCTGGAAGGGGAAGTCGACGTGGCGGTCGCGATAGAGTATCTGCGTGTGTTTCTGCACGGTGAGCATCTCGTCGGGGTCGATGCGCTGCATGACGTAGTCGCGCAGTTCGGGATGCTGGAAGTGGAAGAAGTGGCCGGAGTAGTCCCATGTGAAGCCATCCTGGTAGATGGTCTTGCAGTAGCCGCCGATCTGCTGTTCGGCCTCGAGGACGAGGTAGTCGTGGGTGGTGGCTGCGGCATAGGTGAGGCCCGAGATGCCGGCTCCGATGATGAGGTCCATAGGGTTCTAACTTATGATGTTGTTCTTCTTGATATACCACCGCATGGCGACGGTGGCGAGGCGCGGGGTGCGGTTGAGCATGGCTATGAGGAGGCGCATGGCGGCGTTGGAGCGCAGGTAGGGGTTGCGACGGTAGTCGGGCACCTGGCGCAGCAGTTCCTGGTGTATCTCGGCGTAGACCGACGGCTGGGGCTTAAGGCTGTTGCGGATGTAGTTGGCCACGGAGGAGAGGTAGCCCTTCTTGAGGTACATATAGTCGACCTCTGGCTTGAACGGGTCGTACACGCCGTGGGTGCGGGCATAGGCCATGAGCTTGCCGAAGACGGCGAGGCGCTTCTTGTACTTGTCGCTCTGGAGGGAGGTGGTGACCGAGCCGGGGCGGATGAGGTAGTGGTAGAGCGGACGGTCGACGTAGGCCACACTGCGGGCCTTCATCCAGACGCATGAGACGAAGTAGCTGTCGTCGGCGGCGCGGTCTTCGGGGAAGCGGATGTCGTTGTCGAGCACCATCTGTCGGCGGTAGATCATGGAGGCGAAGAGCGAGACGTAGTGGGTGAGCACATAGGCGCGGCTGTCGTGGGTGAGGGGACCTTCGGCGACGTGGGGGTTGACGAGGAGGTCGCCCGTGGAGCCGTCGGGGAAGCACTTCTGCATGTAGCAGCAGCAGATATCAGCGTCGGTCGCCTGGGCCTTGGTGTAGAGTGCCTCCAGCATGTCGGGCTCGATGGTGTCGTCGGGGTCGACAAAGGCGATATACTCTCCCTGCGCCTCGGGGATGCCGAAGTTGCGGGCCATGCCGGCACCGAGGTTATGCTCGGGGGTCAACACACGGAACTGGTGGGCGCGGGGGTGCCCCTCGACGGTGCGCTGCATGATAGCTATGCTGTCGTCGGGGCCATGGTCGTCGACAAAGAGGAACTCGACCTCGTCGAGGGTCTGCGCGAGGAGGGAGCGAGTGCACGCCTCAATATAGTCGGCGACACCGTAGACAGGCAGGATGACCGATACTTTTACCATAGGGATTCAGGAGTTAATGAGTTTTTCTATTTCGTGGATAATGTGCTGCGAGGGAAGCATCCCGTCGACCGGCTGGAGGTATCGCTCGAAGTGCTGGCGGCGGATGGGGAGCATCGGGTCGTCGCCGGCAAGGACGACGTCGGTAATGAACCGTTCGACCTCGTCGATCGTATGGCCATGATAGTGGGCGTTGAAGACGATCTGCCCAAAGGGGGTGAGCACCCCAGCCGAGCGCTGCTCGTCGCGAACCAGATACATCACAGGTTTTTGGGTGTACAGGTATTCAGTAGTGAACGATGCCGAGTCGTGCACCATGGCGTCGGAGGTAAGGAAGAGGTCCACATAGGAGCCCTCCTCCAGCTGCCCATTGGCCAAGTTGGCCCACTCTTGGTAGTAAGCCTCGGTGCGTTCCATGCCCCATATCTTCTGCAGCTTGAACTTCAGCAACTGGTGAGGCTTGAAAGCGAACTGAACCCGATCGGAGTACTTCTTTGCCAACTGCAGCATTTGGTCGTAATAAAGCAAGAATGTCGAAATGGATATCTCGTCGTCGATCGAATGATGAGGGGCCCAGATGATACGTTTCTTTGGCGAGGGTTGTGGCTTCCACGGATCGTTGGGGAGATAGGCCTTGTCCAGAAAGATCTCGGTACCCGGATACCCTGTCACAACGGCATTTGCTGCCCCGTTACGCATGTACTGTAGCGCCAGCTGTTTATGCATCGGAGTCTCAAGGCAGAAAAGCCCCATGAGGTTGATGGACATGGCGGCGTAGTTCTCTCGATAGAGACGAAGAATGGTGAGACTGTAGGGGACATAACAGGTCAGCCGGTCGCGGAAGTGGTAGATGAAATACTGTGGCAGACAGTCTTTGTAGGGATCGGAGAAAACAACGATGTCGGGGTCGAGTGTTTTCTTGACATCCTGCCACCGGCCACTCTTGCTGTCACGAGGGATGACATATTCAAATCCCTTGTCGGCGACGAAGCGCTCAGTGCGATGTAAGGTCGCTTCTATTTCATTGGACGAAAAACCTTTATATTGCGAATACGGCAGAATAACGACATAAGGGTGGTAACGGGGATTGGCCATCATGGCCCGCATCAAGTAATCACACTTCCACATGCCCGGTATGGAGAGGAAGAAGGCTACCTCGATACGGTCCTTTCCCTTCAATCTTCTGGCCGCCTGCAACTGAGAATGTCTGAAACGACATATATAGCGCTTGGCAACAAAGGGAACCCTGCTTCTGAACAGATCCTTATGAGCAAGCATCTGTAGCAGTTTGTAGCGCAGGGATGTATCGGGCGATTTCATTGGAGTATCTTGTCGTATATGTTTCTGATTACCGCTTCTGGAAGAGGGATGGGATTGTTCTTTAACCGGATGGGGTTGACCGAAGACGTCAACAGACCCAGTTCCTGATCTCGATGTTTACCTTGAGGTAGAGGCATATCGAGTTCGAACATGATGGCGCGGAACATCATCAAACCCTTGTAGGCCGAATCACACCGCATCATCCGTCCCAACATTTCGAATATGAACTCCATATGGTCGATTCCGCGAGGATCGACGCATTGGTCTGTGTGTTCCAACATGTACATCCACACCTCTGGCAGACACAGCGCTACAGCATGACCGTGTGGAATTCCGTACATCGAGGTGAGTTTGTAACTCATCGCATGGGGTGCTGTCGTCTGAGTGATATTAATGGCACGCCCCGCATAGTTGGCCGCCATCATGATACCCTTGCAAGCCTCGTCGCTACATTCCTCGAGGTAATCGTGATAGTAGTCCATTACCATCTGCACGGCAATCTTACTAAAGACCATACTCTCGTCTGTCGAGTTGAGACTCCACAGGGATTCAATGCCCTGGCACAGGGCATCGAGCATAGTGCATTTTTTTTGATAAAGGGGCAACGTCTTCAGCAGCAATGGCTCCAAGATAGCATAGTCCGGTATAATGCTATGATGGGTAACGCTCTGTTTCTTTCCTTCGTAGTAGATGACCGCATAGCGGGTACTTTCGCTACCGGTTCCGGCAGTGCTAGGCATCGCGACCAGCGGAATTCCACTATCAATACATGTTTGATCAAGATAGTTTTGGCTACTATCAAGGCGACAATAGAGCTTGATGCACTTGGCTACATCTATAGTAGATCCGCCACCTACAGCCACTATGGCGTCACATTTTTCTCTATTAAAGAGATCTACACCCTTGCAAACATCCTCATAGAGCGGATTCGGACTGAAATCACTAAATATTACGAAAGGTATACCTATCGTAGGAAAGTAGTCTTTGATGAAAAGATAAGGAAACGAACTGTCGCATACCAGCATGTATTTCCTACATGCCGTCGCGGCCAGAGCCTCACTCAAGCGAGTATGTCCAAACAGTATCTTTTGCATGTTTACCTGGAAAGATAACACATCAGGGCTTCCTTATTCTGAAATGGAGTGGTAGTCGGGCGCCCTAAATCTTTCCGATTGCCTTTCTTGACACAGACTTCAATCAGGGTAAGCTTATCATGGCCAAGGCCATCAAGAGTCTTTTGCAACGCCTCACTTGTAGACACCCTCTCGGCATGAGCATAGTGCATAGCATAGGCGGTCTCCACTAGGTCAATGTCATGACCTACCGTTGGCTGTCCACCCACCGAGTCATGAGCACCATTATTGAAGACCACGTGTACAAAGTTACGTGGCGCTTTGTTCCCGATGATAGCCATGTTGCCCATATGCATAATGGTGGAGCCATCACCGTCAAAGCAGTAAACTGGACGCTCTTTCTGCTGCATGGCAATACCCAGAGCTATCATAGAAGCATGTCCCATCGACCCTACGGTAAGAAAGTCTCGTTCGTGGCCCTGACCCCTAGCAACACGATATTCAAACAACTCGCGACTGATCATCCCTGTCGTGCTCACGATCACAGCATCGTCGGGAATACTGGCAGCCACCATCCGGATGGCCTCTTCGCGACTCATCTCGTACCGGTCAGCCACTTGGTTCTGCAGGGTGTAGTTGTCAAAGGTATCTTTCTCCACCACCAAGGCATACAATTCGTTATTGCGCAAAGCCAGAACTGCCTTTTCTATCTGTTTTATCGCCACGTCCTCTTCTTTCGACAACACGTCATAATTGATTCCCATCGTGTTAAGCAATCCAGTTGTAATCTTTCCCTGCTTGACATGCTGAGGCTCGTCGTGCATACCCGGACGTCCACGCCACCCAATGATCAACAACAAGGGCATATGATAGACCTCTCGGTCCATCAACGAAACTAAAGGGTTAACGGAATTTCCCTCACCGCTGTTCTGCATGTACACGCAGCCCACCTTGCCCGTAGCCAGGTGGTAGCCTGCCGCCAACGCCACCGCCCCACCCTCGTTGGCAGCAATGACGTGATGCTGCTCATCAAGAGTATCGGTAATATAGGCACACATATTCTTCAGCAGCGAATCCGGCACACCGGCAAAGAATTCAACCCCATGATTCAAAAGGGCGTCGATAAAGAACTTGGGTCTGATCATTTCTTGGTACCGGGAATGAGGGTTAATATCTCTTTGATCGGCATGCAATAGTCGTTGCTAGCCTCCAGGCTACGCTGATGCATCAGTATGCTTTTGGCGCAGTTCACCATAGCCGGATAGGCGGCACGCAGCATATGGTTGGCATAGATGACCACATTGATGCCCCACGAGGCTAACTCATCCTCGGTGTATTGGTTGTAGGTAGTGGGAACCGCCACAATGGGGGTCTCCACATTCTTCTCTCGGAATCGTTGGCAGAACTCCTTGATGTCCATACCATCCTTGTTCTTCGAATGAATCATAATACCATCGGCACCCGCATCAACGTATGCAAACGCTCTCTCCAGGGCGTCCTCCACCGGTTTGCCGGCAATCAGGCTCTCAATACGCGCTATGACCATGAAGTCCTCTGTAATCTGGGCATTCTTTCCCGCCTTAATCTTGGTGCAGAAGCCCTCGATGGTATCTTGCGTCTGCACAGCATCAGTACCGAAAAGCGAATTCTGTTTCAGACCCACTTTGTCCTCGATGATGACAGCAGAGATACCCAGGCGCTCCAAGGTGCGCACCGTGAAGACGAAGTGCTCCACCTTTCCGCCGGTGTCACCGTCGAAGATGACAGGCTTGGTGGTGACCTCCAACGCATCGTTCAGGTCGTGTAGACGGGTGGTGATATCCACAGCCTCAATATCCGGCTTTCCCTTGCTGGTACTGTCAGTCAAGCTACTGGCCCACATGCCGTCAAACTCCTCCTTCTTTCCATTCACCACCACTGATGTATTCTCGATGATCAAGCCCGTGAGGCCGCTATGGCTCTCCAAGATGCGCACAATCTTCTTGGCCCCGATCAGGCGGCGCAGACGCTTCATCCTGATTTCTGGAGTAGTGCCGATTTCTTTCAGGCGCTGGTTCATCGCCGTACTACTGATACCTTGGGTGTATGGGATGTCGACCACTTTGCCTCCCCACTCGGCCATCGCATCGATGATACGCTGACGGGTCTTCTGCTGCACTCCTTCTTTCCAATCATCGCCATGCACCACATAGTCGGGCTTCAATTCGCGCAAGTTGGGCACGTAGTCGAGTGTAGTCTGCGGTACCACACGGTCCACTCCCTTGATATTGCTCACTATCTCGGCCCGCTGCTCATAGGTCAGATACGGCAGCCGTTTGTAGCTGGCAATGGCGGCATCGGTGAGCACTCCCACCGTCACCGACCCCAGTTTGACAGCCTCATGTATGATATTCAGATGGCCCGGATGGATCATATCCGCGCTCATGCCAACATATACTGTTTTCTTTTCCATAGAACAAGTCTGTAAATGTTTAGTAAGTGCTAGTCTTTCAAATCCTCACGGTAGGTGATCTTGCGGTTACTTGGGTTGCCTTCGACCACGGCGATCTTCACGCCGGGCATGTACGTACGGACCACACCGCAGTCGTCGGTGGCGTGCAGCTGGGGGTCCTGGAGGGCACGCTGGTAGGCGTCGCGAAGCAACGGCAGGCGGAACGCCTGGGGGGTCTGGGCACACCACATCAGCTTCCGTTCGGGGATCCGGGCCACAAACCGCGGCACCTCAAACACCTCACTCCCCATGCCCCACGATCCGTTCAGATCCGGGTGCACCTCCCACACCGTGTCCGTGCTCGGAACCGCCACACCCACTGCCTCGTGATGCGCAAGCGCCGCCACCACCCGGTCGACCACCTCGGCCGTCAGCCAGGGCCGCGCCGCGTCGTGCAGCAACAGGTTGGTGTCGTCTGGCTCGTCGATGTAGGCCATCACGGCGTTGAGGGTCGACATGTAGCGTTCGCTGCCGCCGTCGATCACCTTGCCCAACTTCGCCCACTGCCGCCTGTCGGCGATGGCGCGAAAGGTCTCCTGCCAGTCGCGGTGCATCACCACCGCCACCTCGTCGATGGCCGGGTGCGAGCAGAAAAGGTCCACCGAGTGCTCGATGACCGTCTTGTCGCCCAGCATCATCAGTTGTTTGGGCAACTCAGCCCCCATCCGGCTGCCGGTGCCACCCGCCAGTATGACCGCAATATTCTTCACCTTAAACCTTAAACTTCTTATACATCAGCGCAAACAGACCACCCCACAGCAGCACTGCCAGCAGCTGCAGCTTCCAGTCGGTGCCCACCAGCACGGCCGGGGCCATCACCACCGCCTTCAGGCCGTAGTACACCGCCTTGCCGGCCACGATGGCCGTCATCACTGCCGCCCACACGCTCCAGCGCTTGGCCAGCCCGCCGAACACCAGCGCCACGGTGGCCAACTCGGCCATCATGCACACCATCTTCGGGGCCGCCGGCATACCCACCGCCAGACTGCTCACCAGCGGCAGCAGCACCGCCAGCACCAGCGAATGGCGCCAGTCGCGGCTCACCAGCATCCCCACCAGCAGCAGGGCCAGCATCGGGTTGAGCACATAGAGCGGCCTCGCCAGCACGTGCGACACCGCCGGCACCAGACACCCGGCCGCCAGCAGAGCAGCATACACAGCCGCCACCTTGACCATCCTGTTTGTTCTAACTTCTGTATTCATTTTCTTCTCTTTTTATCTATTTATTACATATTTAAGATTGTGCAAAAATACATCTTTTTTTCATTCCCTCAAAATAAATTATCTAAAAGTGCGTTATTCAGCCATCTATAGTGTATCGGAATATATAACGAACAAATAACACATAGCACAACCGACAATGAAAAAGACAGTTCTCATTCTCGCCGCCACCCTGCTGCTGACCTCCTTCGGAGCCATAGCACAGAACCAGGTCGACCGCCAGGGCCGCCGCCAAGGCCACTGGGTGCGCCTCGACAAAGACGGCACCAAGATCTACGAGGGCGACTTCCTCGACGGCCAGGAGACCGGCACCTTCACCTACTACTACCCCAACGGCACGGTGCGCATGCGCAACGTCTACACCGAGCCCGGCGTCCGCTGCAACCACGAGGCCTTCGACGAGCAGGGCCGCCTCGTGGCCCGCGGCCAGTACGACCGCCGCAACCGCGACGGCCACTGGCAGTTCTACGCCGAAGACGGCCGCCTCGTCAAGGAAGCCGACTACCGCCTCGGCGTCAAGGACGGCCTCCACGTCATCTACACCCGCCAGGGCGACACCGCCGAGGTGACCCACTGGCGCAACAACCACCGCCACGGCCGCTGGTGGAAGCGCATCGGCCGCCAGGGCTACATCACCGGCACCTACGTCGACGGCGGCCTCGAGGGACGCCTCGTCGAGTACGACGAGCAGGGCCTCCTCTGCCGCGACGGCCACTACCTCGCCGGCCTCAAACACGGCTCCTACCAGTACTTCGAGCAGGGCAAGCTCACCGTCGACGAGCACTGGCAGCACGGCCTGATGACCGACCGCCGCATCCGCCTCCTCACCCCCGACGAGCAGTTCGTCTCCATCCACAACATCGTCTGCCTCGCCCCGCAGGGCAAGTCCAAGGTCGTCGTCACCCTCACCGACGGCACCCGCCTCACCGCCTTCGAAGACCCCGAGCTGGTCCTCGACCGCGCCGGCGACGAGCTCTTCGACTGCGCCAACCGCAAGAGCCGCATCATGGTGGCCCGCCGCGCCATCCAGGGCATCGGCAAGGACGCCGAGGGCCGCGACATACTCCTCCTCGAGCCCCAGCCCGACTTCGTCATCTTCCCCGACGAGAACGGCGTCAAGCTGGTGCGCAGCCGCCACTTCGACGACGAGCCCGCACTCAAGAACGAGTAGTGCGCGCACACAAAAAAATAGCGGGGCCTAAGACAAGGCCCCGCATCTTCCATTAAACACTATAACAAAACCCAAAATTTAGAAGGTATCTTGGCAACCTTTCTAGGTTAATTTCAGGCTGGAACAAGACAGTCCGCATCCATTAACCGACCGCAAAGATACGAAAAAAAACCTTACCGGCCAAATTCAACCCCATTTTTTTCTTCTCCCCCACCCCCAAATCCTTAAACCTTAAACCCTAAACCTTAAACCTTACATGACCATCGCCGCCCACACCCTCGGCTGCAAGCTCAACTACGCCGAGACCTCCGACACCCTGCGCCGCCTGGCTGCCGAGGGGCACACCGTCGTCGACTGGGGCCGGCCGGCCGACCTCTACCTCATCAACACCTGCACCGTCACCGCCGTGGCCGAGAAGAAGTGCCGCACCGCCATCCACCAGGCCCACCGCCTCAACCCCGAGGCCCGCATCGTCGTCATGGGATGCTTCGCCCAGGTGGCCGCCAAAGAGATCGAAGCCATCCCCGGCGTCACCCTCGTCCTCGGCAACGACCGCAAGCACCTCCTGCCGCAGATACTCAAATCGTCCCCCGCCTGCGGCGGAGATCTTGGAAATCAAGCCCCGCTCCCCACCCAGAATCCGACGCAGCAGAAGAATGGATTTATAGATTCCGCGCAGCGGAGATTTCCCAAGATTGGCGAGCAACCAGCCGCATCCCCAACAAACGATCTCCAAGATCTCGCGCAGCGGGAGCCCGAACAAACAGATCTCGCGCAGCGGGAGCCCACCGCCTTCCCGCTACAATATTCCTCCGGCGACCGCACCCGCACCTTCTTCAAGATCCAGGACGGCTGCGACTACTTCTGCACCTACTGCGCCATCCCCTTCGCCCGCGGCCGCTCGCGCTCGGCCACCATCGAGGAGACCCTCTGCGCCGCCCGCCGCATCGCCGACAGCGGCGCCCGCGAGGTGGTCCTCACCGGCGTCAACACCGGCACCTTCGGCCAGCACCAGGGCGAGTCCTTCCTCGACCTGCTGCGCGGCCTCGACGCCATACCCGGCATCCAGCGCTACCGCATCTCCTCCATCGAGCCCAACCTGCTCACCGACGACATCCTGCGCTTCGTGGCCTCCTCCCGCGCCTTCCTCCCCCACTTCCACATCCCCCTCCAGGCCGGCTCCGACCACGTCCTCGCCCTCATGCACCGCCGCTACGACACCGCCCTCTACCGTTCCAAACTCCTCAGCATCAAGGCCCTCATGCCCGACGCCTGCATCGCCGCCGACATCATGGCCGGCTTCAACGGCGAGAACGAGGAGGAGTTCCGCAAGACGCTCGACTTTGTCGACTCGCTGCCCATCTCCTACCTCCACGTCTTCACCTACAGCGACCGCCCCGGCACCGCCGCCCTCCGCCTGGCCGAGAAGGTGCCCGTCGCCGTGCGCCACGAGCACACCGCCCGCCTGCTCGAGCTCAGCGAGCGCAAGCACAACGCCTTCATCCAGAGCCAACTGGGCACAACACGCCCCGTGCTCTGGGAGTCATCCATTAAGTCGGAGGTCGGAGGTCGGAAGTCGGAAGTCAAAAACAACCTCCCACCTCAAACCTCAAACCTCCGACCTCCAACCTCCGACCTCATGGAGGGGTGGACCGACAACTATATCCGCGTCAGCGCCCCCTACGACGAGGCCCTCGTGGGCACCGTCACGCAGGTCCTCCTCGGCCCCGACAACATCGTACGCGACTGACGCCGCCCCTTGGAGCCCCGCCTCCGGCGCGCAAACCTCATCATTTACAGGCACATAAGCCACCGTCCCGTCGTAGTGCGCCGTGCTCGTCTCCGAGAACTGGCCCATGCCGTCGGACACGTAGGCGTAGAGCCACAACTCGCTGGCTTCGAAGCCGTCCGGCAGCAGCAGGCTGACGCGCCCCGCGCGCCGGTGCACGGCCGCCGCCAGGCAGCCCTGCTCCAGGGCCGGGCAGTAGACGTAGAGCCACACCTCGTCGCCCCCGCGGGCGCGCATCCCCAGCGGATTCTTCTCAAAGCTGACCGTCAGCACCTTAGCCTCCACCTGCGGCACCCCCAGCGCCACCGGCGCCAGCGGCCCCGTGCTCAGCCGCAGCCGCTTCCAGTCCACCGCCAGCCGCCCCTCGACCCAGCCGAAAGCCCCCTGGTTCATCTGCATGAACATATTGCGTGCCGTCATGCCGCTCGTGCGGGCCAACAGCCTCATCGTCATGTCGATAGGCCACGCCATGCGCGCCGCCAGCCGCACCTCGTCGCGGAACAGCATGCGGTGCGCCTGCTGACGCTCCGTGCGCGGATTGCGCACCCTTGCCGGCAGGCTGCGCAGGCACCACCGCCCCTGCCAGCAGTAGCCCACCGCCGGCCCCAGCCGTCCGCTGAAGCCGCCCATGAATCCCATCTCCATCTTTGCCATATCGTCGTGTTTTTAGTTTGATTTCCAACCGTTTCCGAGGCCCGTCGGCGCCGTCGGCGCCCTGCCGTCCCCGTCTCTTCTACTGCTCATAACGTTGTTTTCGCCTACTTATTGCCTACTCGAGTAAATTTTTACTAGGCGAAGAGCAGGCGAAGACTAGGAGTTGAGTAAGAGATGGTGGCGTATCAACCTGTTGCAGACCGCGTTGCAATCCCCCTCGCGACGGCCTTTTCATACGGCGCAAGTTTTTTTTCGACGGCGAATCACGCTACATGGTCGCCCCGCAGGGGCACCAGCTCTTAGGCGGGGGCAGCGCCCCCGTTGACGACACCCGAGTTTACATCTACGCCCCTCCGGGGGCTGTAATGTATAAAAGAAGAGGGAGCCCCGCCGATCGACGGGGTCCCCTCTTGGTTTACATGCGCCTTACGGCACGGCGGACGGTCAGTCCTTCTTGCAGCTCTTGCAGCCGCCGAGGCACTTGTAGGCCAGGCCGGCGAGGGCGGCACCCACGAGCGGGGCCACGATGAAGAGCCACAGCTGGCTGCAGGCGCTCCAGGTGGTGCAGTCGCTGAAGAGGGCCTGGCTGATGCTGCGGGCGGGGTTGACGCTGGTGTTGGTCAGCGGGATGCTGACGAGGTGGATGAGCACCAGGGTGAGACCGATGGCGAGGCCGCCGAACTTGCCGTTGGCATGGCGGTCGTCGGTGACACCGAGGATGACCATCAGGAAGACGAAGGTCAGCAGGGCCTCGACCAGGAAGGCACCGCCCATGCTCACGCTGAGGTAGTCGGCGTTGCCGGTGGCAGCGGCAAAGTCGGCGCCGAAGCCGTTGGCGGCGAAGACACCCGTGGCGCCGAGGCCGGCGGACTTCCAGATCACGAGCAGGATGGCTCCGGCGATGATGGCGCCGACACACTGGCTCACCCAGTAGAGGAGCATGTCCTTCAACGACATGCGGCCGTTGACCCACACGCCGAAGGAGACGGCGGGGTTGAGATGGGCACCGCTGATGTGGCCGATGCCGTAGGCCATGGCGATGACAGTGAGGCCGAAGGCGATGGCCACACCGAGGAAACCTACGTGTCCGAACAGCGCGGTACCGCAGCCGCCGAGCACCAGCACGAATGTACCCAGACATTCGGCAAACNATTTTGTTACAGATTTTCATAATGTTGTTGTTTTTGGTTAAACATTGAATTTGTCGCCCCTATAACGATTGTTTAGAAAAAAAATTGCGACAAAAAAGGATTTTATCGGACAAAAAGATGTATTTTTGCGGTCATTATGAGACACCGGATCCTACACCTGCTGCAAGTGGGAGCCCGCCAAGTAACAGGGCCCTCACGCCTTTATCAGCGCAAAAACAAGAGCAGAGCATGCGCTGTCGACCATGCTCTGCTTTTTGCATACTGGCGTTTGGCCTTACACGGTCTGTCCCAGACGGTAGGCCTCTTGCAGCTTGGCGTGGCCGGCGATCTCGTTGGGGCCGCCCACGCCGCCACAGAAGAGGTGGGCTTTGAGGCTGCATTTGCCGTAGCAGTCGATCCAACCCTGCAGACCGCTCTCGGCGCGCGCGGGGACCGCGGGCTCGTCCTCGGCGGCGGTGGTGAGCAGGTAGATGTCGCGAAAGCGGTAGTCTTTGGGGTACATGGCGTTCATGCGGTCGATGAGGGTCTTCATCTGGCCGCTCATCTCGTAGTAGTAGATGGGCGTGGCCCAGCAGACCACGTCGG
>OCVV012863152.1_pt1 | contig 19401 bp, 13 predicted proteins | sample 1539721 | NCBI WGS metagenome assembly OCVV01 (sample SAMN02144230, study PRJEB22623) | gut metagenome | biome: sheep rumen | host: Ovis aries | place: New Zealand
TCCATTCTTTTGCACTGAGACGGAAACGATTCAGTCCGGCCTGAGATTTAATTATGTCGAATTCGGCACAATTAAAATTCGGATTCATCAACCGCTCCCATATTCCAAGGAACTCAATGGTATTGCGGTTGCGCAGCCAGTTAGAGAAGAAGAATTCACCATCTTTCGCCTTCAACATGTCTGTCAGGCTGATGTAGTCATCTTCATTCTGCTTAATGACCGTTATCTGCGTATTCTGTACGATTATCTTTGCCATATTGTCTGCCGTATTACAAACTTTGCGCTGCAAAGTTAATCATTTCCCACCAATTATAGGCAACTTGCCATATTAAATAAGGTGAAGACACTAGTTTTTACCTCATTTTTGTCTCAAAGTAACACCTCAATCTTTCTTTTCCCTACCTTTTTGAATCAACTCGTACCAAAGATTATCTGTCTGGCGGCACAAAATCATTGGTACGATTGACAATCAAAATTCCGTGTCCTAAGTTGACTTTGAATTATTAACCATCGTTGAATCCCAGATACTTAGAGCATCCGAGATACAACTGCGGTACAAGAACCTTATTTTTCGTTGATTTTCGTGCTATCAGCAAAGCCCTAAAATGACCTTCTATTGTCAGCCAGACTTGGCAAACGGCAAAATTCCCTCAAAATAAAGGTTAAATAATCATAACGAACTGTTAAATATTGCACACCTTTGAAGGCTGGTTTTGCTCTGCAAAACTCTTAGATTTCCCATTTTTCGCTATTGCACTTATTTGTACCGTTCAATTTTCGTGGCATCGTATTTCTATCTGTGTTTCAGATACTTGCGAAAGCCAAAAACACTTCCACATGAATTATTCATAAATTGTATTTGTTCTTTAATTGATGTGATTTTTTGGCATCGGGCAGGGGGCATTTTGTGCTTTTGGCAGTTGTTATGTAGGGGAGTGCGTTTTGGTCAATTTGTACTTGCCCGTGGCGTTGAAATCGGTGTGAGTCAGACCTGTGGTAGGGGTGTGAGTCAGACCTATGGGATAGGTGTGAGTCACACCTGTTTGGGGAAGGTTGGGAGTGGTCAATTTGTACGATTGGGGACGGCGGGGAAACCGCCGCCCGCAAGTGGAGGGGAAGAGGGAAGAATGGGGGAAGAATGGGGGTGGTAGGGAGTGTGGGGGGATGGGGATAATGGGGACAGTGGGGGCTGTGGGGATGGTGGGATGAGGGATGGTGGGGGGATGGGAGGGGGAGGGATTAGAGGGTGATTTTCATTCCGTCTTCGGCCAGTAGGGTTTGGGGGAAGATTTGCTGGGCTTCTTGCAGGAGGGGTGCTTCGGACTTGTAGCGCGAGGAGAAGTGGCCGAGGATGAGTTGGTGGGCATGGGCGTCGAGGGCGATTTGGGCGGCTTGTGCGGCTGTGCTGTGGTGGGTTTTCTTGGCGAGGAGGGCGTGTGCCTGGGCGAAGGTGGCTTCGTGGTAGAGGCAGGTGACGCCTTGCAGGAGTTCGGCCAGTTGGGGACGGTAGGTGGTGTCGGTGCAGTAGGCGTAGGAGCGCACGGGGTCGGGGGGGGTGGTGAGCCGGTGGTTGGGGATGAGGGCGCCGTCGGCTGGGTCGGTCCAGTCCATGCCTGCTTTGATGTTGTTGATTTGTGAGATGGGGATGTGGTAGAAGTCAATCATGTCGCGGCGGATGTGTCGCGGGGTGGGCTTTTCGCTGAAGAGGTAGCCGCAGCAGGGCACACGGTGGGCGAGGGGGAGGGTGGAGATGCTGACGGAGCGGTCTTCGTAGATGGTTTGTGGGGTTTGGGTGTCGATTTCGTGGAGGTGGATTTTGTAGGGGGAGTCGGCGCAGAAGTAGTCTATCTGTGGCTGGAAGATGCGCTGTAGGTCGTGGGGGCCGTAGATGTGTAGGTCTTGGATGCGTCCGAGCAGGCCTAAGGTGGAGAGCAGGCCGAGGAGTCCGAAGGTGTGGTCGCCGTGGAGATGGGTGAGGAAGATGGCTTGCAGATGGGAGAAACTCAGGTGGGTGCGTCGCAGGGCCATTTGGGTTCCTTCGGCGCAGTCGAGCATGAAGAGTTTTTCGCGGATGTTGATGACTTGGGCGGAACTGAGGCGGCGAGGGGTGGGGAGGGCTGCTCCGCAGCCGAGGATGGTGATTTCGAATTTCTCCATTGTGGGGTGGATGGGGTTTCTGGGTTTTCTGGGGTGGATGGGGGCTGGGCTTTCTGGGAGGGGTGGTGGGCTTAGAAGTTTTGTTTTTGGGGGTGGCGGCCGCAGAGGGAGAGGAAGTCGCAGTAGGTGCAGTTTTTCTCGTTTTCGCACTGGGTGAAGGCGGCGGGGGAGGGGGCGAAAATTTCGTCTATCTTTTGGCTGAGCAGTTGGTCGTAGGCTTCGCTGTATTGGGCTTTGAAGTCTTCTATCTCGGCTTTTTTGTCTTGGCCGGGAGGGGTGAGTTTGATGATGCCGGAGTAGTTGTTGGCGTAGTCTTTGGCGCAGTACATGAGGGCTGGGACGACGGCTTGGTCTTTGTAGGCGGAGTGGTCGTCGGTGAGCACCTTGCAGTAGTAGAGTGTCTGCAGGATGTGGTAGTTTTCGGTACACTTTTCGGGGTCGAAAAGGTCCTCCAGTTTGTTGGCGGTCTGCTGGCGGTTGCTGGTCTTGTAGTCAACGATGCGGATGCGGTTGCCTTGGGGGGAGGCGAGGAGGTCGAGGCGGTCGATGATGCCGCCGAGGAGAGAGGTGGGGAGGGAGGGAGTGGAGGGGATGGAGGCTCTGGATTCTCTGGAGGGGATGGAGTTTAGGGGGTAGTTGATTGTGAACTGTTTTTCTTGGCTGAGTATCATCCAGTATCCGCCTTCGGCTTCCAGTTCTTCGGCCATTTTTGCGTCGGCTTCGATTTGGTGTTTCATGAAGTCTTTGATGACGTGGCGGTTGATGAGTTGGGTGCCGTTGAAGGTGAGTTTGTGGTGGCCTTCGGTACTGTAGTTGATGGTGTTGCCTTCGGCATCTGTTTCGGGATAGTGGAAGAGGTTGGTGGCGAAGGCGTTGTTGAGCATCTGGGTGAGGAGGGTTTCGTCTTCTGCTAAGGCTCGCACGGTCTGGCTGGCGAAGGGCTGGCCTTCGTGGGGCTGATAGAGATGGTGCATGGCATCGTGGAAGATGGTGCCAAACATGGGTTTATCTACATCGTCGGACACTTCGTCGTCGGCCCGCAGTCCTTCTACATAGTTGAAGTAGAACTTGAGCGGGCACTTCATGTAGGTGTTGATGGCTGAGGGCGAAAGGATTTTCTCTTGGTCGAAACGTGCCAGGAGTTTCTGCATCACTTCGTCGGTCTTTTCTACGGTGATGGGGGGTGTGGCTTCGGTCTTGCTGGATGCGGTGAAGGCTCTGAGTTCAATGTCTTGTCCTGCACCGAAGAGGGTGTCTTTTTCGGCGAGTGTCTGCAGCATGAAGCGCGACATCTCCCCTTTGTTGCCTCCTTCGGTATTGCTGTTGTAGAGCAGGGTGATGCTGTCGGCCCGTTGCATGAGGCGGTAATAATAGTAGGCATAGAGGCTCACTTCCTTCTCGATGGTGGTCATGTCGTAGGCGGCACGGAGGGTGTAGGGGATGAGCGATGTGCGTTTGTCGCTCTTGGGCATCTGGCCTTCGTTGACCGAGAGCATGATGATGTTGCGGAAGTCGAGGTTTCGAGTTTCGAGCAGTCCCATCACTTGCAGTCCGATGGCGGGTTCGCCGTGGAAGGGGATGGTGGATTGGCTCATGAGTTGGAGGATGAGACGCATGAGCATCTCGCTGTTGAGGTCGAGTGCGGCATGCTCTTCTTGCAGGGTGTGCAGTCGGTTCACGACTGTGTAGGCCACGAAGATGCTTTCCTTGTAGATTTGCAGGGAGAAGTTTGAGTTGCCGGCGGTGTTCTGGTAACTGTGGCCTACCATCGAGAGGATGTCGGCGAGATAGGTGGTGAGTTGTTTGCTGGACACGGAAATGAAGATGCGCTTCAGGATGTCGTTGTCGGCAAACCTGCTGGCGGTGGGGAACACTACGTTTCCTTTCGACAGGGTTCGGAGTTGGTCTTGACACGCATTTCCTGCCAGTTTCTGGATGAAGGAATGTTTCAGCACGGCAGCCACGTGTCTGTAGCGCCAGGTGTTTGTTCGGATGGTGCCATGCACTTGCAGTTCCAGCAGGGCTTGCACCAACGAAAAGACGGGGGTGCCAGTCAGGGGGTAGCCCATCGTCACGTTGAGTGCGGGCACCTTGCCGATGCTGTAGAGGACGGGTTGCAGCAGTTCTTCGTTGCAGAGAATCACGGCCGACTGGCGTAGGGGTTCATCGCTCTTGACGTGTTGTCGGGTCCACTGGCCGATGTAGCGTGTCTGTGCGTTGTCGGTGGGCGACTGGATGAAGGTGATGTTTTTCTTCTGCCGCATGTTCTTGAACACATCGGCACCAGCCAGTTCGTCGCCCAGTTGGCAGATGTTTTCCAGAATGAACTGCCCGGCCTCATACTTGCTTGCGATGCCGTTGTGGGAGCCTTTTGTGTAGGCCTCGTCATAGTCCCAATAGAATTTGGCATCGCGGTTTTGCCTGATGTATTGGAACAGTTGCAGTTCTGTCTTGTTCAGCACGTTGAACCCCACCATGACATAGGTATGGGAGGATAACCGTTCCTCCATCCGTTGCCGCTTTTCACGGTTCTCTTCTTGGGTGTTCATGAGGGTCTCGACCACGTCCCGTTTCATCATGCCTTCATACACCATCGTTTCATCGTCTTCCGTCTCTAAGAGTGTCTTTTGGTAGCGTTCGTATATCTCGGTCATGCGGTTCCACAAGGTCTTGAACTGGCTTTTCAGGGGTGTGTCAGAGGTTCCTCCGTCGAAGAATTTGCCGAAGAATTGCTCTATCGCCTCCCGTTGTTCTGGCTCCAGAAAGGAGAAGTCGGTCATTTCCTTCAGGTCGGCTATGTTCAGAAACAGTTTCGAGGGTTCCACCAGGTTGTTGTCGATGTCCTGAAAGTCGCTCAGCATCGTCTCCATCAGTCCGTAGAGTTGGTCGAACGACCTTTGTGGCTGCATGATGTCGCGATAGACTTCCCAGAGTTTCACCACTAGATAGATGGGGTCTCCCACGGTGTGGTCGGACAGGGAGGAGAAGAGTTCGCTGATGCTCTTGTATTCAGGAGTCCACATCGTCTGCTCTCCTGCATTTTCCCACAGATACTCGTTGAAGAAGAGCGAGGCGCGTTTGTTGGGGAAGATGATGGTGGTGTCTTGAAAGTTGCCTTTCAGTTTTTGGTAGAGGTCATCGGCCACAATTTTGAGAAAAGGTGTCATAGGTCTGCGTGGTGTTTATACGGGTACGATGATTTTGTCCAAGATATACCAAAGGTATGCCTTCACGTCGGTGTAGCCAATCTCCGCGAGCAACCTTTTGTATTCCTCTATTTGGTGTCGGTTTTCGCTCGGTGCCGTGTAGGTTCCGTCGGCTTTTTGCTTGACTACGCCTTGTGCTGTTTTGTAGTCGATGATGATGGCCTGATTGCCGTTCACAATGACGCGGTCGGGGCGTTTGTTGGTGAGCATCTTGTTTTCGAGAAAAAGGATGGCTCGCTCGTTGAGTGCCTGCCAGTTGCGTGAGAACCATTCGGGGTGTTTGGGTGTCACACTCTCTATCATGGCTGTCACGGCCTTTTGTGCCTCGGCGGCATCGAGCAGGGTGCCAAAGCAGCCCTTGGATTTCAGTAGTTGGATGGCATGGGGCACATCATCGATGGTTCTGATGTGCTGGAAGATGTTGTGATAGAGGTTGCCTAAACTAATCAGGCGGATTTTCTCGGCCCGTTGCTGCACGATGGGGTTGGGCGACTCTTCAGAAATGAACATGTCGGACTCGTAACTTTGACGGAATCCGGCCACAGAGGGGTAGGAGATGAAGGAAACGGGCAGGGGAGTGTAGTCGCCTTCCATCACGTTCTTTTCTGTTTCTTCTTCATCGTCTTTTTTCTTTTCTTCCGATGGGACAATGTTGCCGTCGTAATAGATGGTGATGCAGCCTTCGATGTCTTCCTGTACCATCCGTTCGGGCATGGCCTGCACGAGGAAGGTCTGGGCACTATCCACTTTCACCTTCTGGGGGTCAGTCTCTTTCTTCTTCAGTTTGTTGCCTGTCAGGATGACGAGGTTGTTCTTGGCTCGGGTGAAGGCTACATACAGCACATTGATGTTATCGACCAATGTGCGGAGTTCTTCGTCCCGACGGTCCTCGGCAAAGATGCTGTCGTCTTTGGCTCGGTTCACGCTGATGGGCACCAGCGGCATCTGGTCGTAGGGGGCGATGTTGGGTGCGCACCACATCACTTCGTTGCCTTTCGGCTTGATGGGCCATGAGCATGAGGGAATGATGACGCTATGAAATTCGAGTCCTTTGGATTTGTGCATGGTCATGATGCGCACTCCGTCGGCAGCACCGCCGGGGATGGTCTTTTCGCAGAGTTTCTCGTCCCACGCTTGGAGGAAGGTGGTGAGGTCGGCCTGATTTTCTTGGCAGAACTGTTCCACAGTGTCGGTGAAAAAGAAGAGATAAGCGTCTTGGTCTTGCCACTGTTCCAGATGGAAAATCTGATAGATGTCTTCTACCAGTTCGGCGATGCTCCTGAAGCGCAGGTCCTTTCTGGCTTGTTCGTTAAATGCCGCAGGGAGAGGTGCTCCGTAGCGATGCTCCAAGGTCATGAGGGAAAGAGGGTCGTCTTGTGTCGCCAGCGTTCTCATGGCATCAATGATGATGTTGATGACGGGCGAGGCGTCCAGTCGGAAGGCATCGTCTGACACTACTTTCACGTTCAGCACTTCTTGATGTTCGTTGAAGTAATTGCTGATGAGTGGCACTTCCATGTTGGTGCGAATCAGGATGGTGATGTCGTTGGCTTTCACTCCGTTGTCTATTAAGTCCTTGACTGACAGTTGAAGTCTTTGCAACATGGCCTCTTCATATTTCAGCGAAACTGTTCCCTCGTGTGGCGTATCTTCTTCCACATCGTGATAGTCGATGTTCTCTACTTTCACATACCCCTTCTCCTCTTCCTTCTTGGCTGTTTGCTTCACATCGCCATAGGCGGTCGAGAGGGCAGGGCAGTCTTCTTGCAACAGTTGGATGGCCTTGATGAAGAGGTCGTTGTTGAACTCCACCACTTTGCGCGACGAACGGTAATTGAACTTGGCAGGAATGTGTGTCATCCGTGCCTGTAGTTCTTGGTCTTGCTCTATGTTGTTGAGAATCTTCCAATCGGAATTGCGGAATCGGTAGATGCTCTGCTTCACGTCGCCCACAATCAGGCAGGTGCCGTCGGCATCGAGGCTGTTCAGGATGAGTGGCTTGAAGTTGTCCCATTGCAGGGTTGAGGTGTCTTGAAACTCGTCAATCATGATGTGCCTGATGACGGCTCCTGTTTTTTCGTAGATGAAAGGGATGTCGTGATTGTTGATGACGTTGCGCAGGAAGTTTGCCGTTTCAGACAGGAGAAATCTGTTGCTGTCTTCGTTCAGCGACTTCACGGTCAGGCTGATTTGTTTCAGTAGCATGAGCGAATAGAGGTGCTGCCCGATGGCTGTTGTGGTGTGCAGGTGGCTCACGTAGTCATCGTGAAGTCTGAAGGTTTCGTCCAGCATCGGCATGAGTACATTCTCCACTTGATGTATCAGGTCATTGCGGTTCTGTGCTCCTTTCTTGAGCCATTTTCCCGTTTGGGTTCTGTAGGCATCGATGCTGTCGGAGAATGTTCCTTTACTTTGGTTGGTCGGCTCTGTGATTTGGTAGAGGCTCACTTTCTCCATGAACTTGACAATGGCTGTGGTGCCTTCCTTCTCTGTCAAGCCGCTTTGTTCATAGGCTGCCAGCATTTTGTTCCCCATGTCTTTCACGGCCTGTTTCTTTTGTTCCACAAGGCTGTAGATGAGGTTTCGATAGCGCATGATGGCTCCAGAATCTGTGATTTTCTTTCTTACTTCTTCTTCGTGAATGAGAAAGTTTTCCTTGAAGATGTTGCGTCCGAACTCCTTGACGGTTTCCTCTACCTGCCACGAACGGTTCTCCCTGATTTTCTCTTCAATGAAGTCGATGATGGTACGAAACTCGCTTGAGCCTTCGCGGAGGTTCTCGATGATTTGGTCAATGGCATCGCTGAGTACGACTTTGTCGTCCAACTCTACTTTCATCTTCACCGACAACTCCAGTTCGTTAGCCAGTTCGTGTACAATGCTTTGAAAGAATGAGTCGATGGTTTCGATATGGAAACGGCTGTAGTCGTGGATGATGTTCGACAGGGCCATCTGCGCTCTGGCCTGTAGTCTCTTGCGGTTCATCCCCTCCAGAAGGGTACGGGCTGGCTCTTCTTGCCATTGCGGCATGTTGCGTCTTGCCTCCAGAGTGGCCAGTATTTGCTCCACATAGCCGTCTGCACTTTTCAGCCCATGCGCAATGCCATATAGCGTACTCAAGATGCGTTGCTTCATCTCGGCTGTTGCCTTGTTGGTGAAGGTCACAGCAAGAATGTTCTGGTAGGCCATGGGGTTGATTGCCAGCAGGGAAATGTATTCCACCGCCAGCCTAAATGTTTTGCCCGAACCAGCCGATGCCTTATAGATTCTGAGAGGTTTCAAGTCGTCCTCATTGTCCTTGCAACTGATGATTTCATTCATGCAGATGTCGTGGAACTCGGTGGGAATGGATGGGAGGATTTGGAAGGGGAATGCCAGTCCGATGAGAGGACAATGAAGATGAGGAAGCAGGCGGTCGTAGTACCCTTTTCCACGACCGAGACGATGGCCTTGAGGAGTGAAGGCCATGCCGGGAATGATGGCAAGGTCTATATGTTCATAGTCGGTGAAGAGGGGACCGATAGACTCTTGAATGCCAAAGGAAGTGCCCATTGCGAGTTCCTGTTCGCCCTGATAGCGGTGCAGTTCCAGTTCTTCTCCTGCCACCGTGGGAAGAAGTACATTTTTTCCTTGGGCATGAAGATGGCGGATGAGGTCGTGAGTGCCGACTTCATCGGGCAGGGAATGATAGAGGAGGATGGTGTGGAGGCCATCCTCCTGTGCTATTCTGTCAAGCAGTGTGTGAGTGATACTTTGACTGTACCCCTCTAATTGTTGGCAGGTATGCTGCTTTTTTCTGCTTCGAATGAACTGGCGCAGTTCCTTTTTGGTCATTGTTGAGCGTGGGTTGGGTCTGTTTGTCCTTGAAGAGTTGGATGGCCTTGGCAAGGGTGGGGTCTTCATGGTTGATGTATTGAACGTAGTCGGTCATCTCCAGCATGTTGTAGATGATGTTGCCATAGATGGCTTGCTGGAGCAGATGCTGCGACTTGATAATCATGTTGTTGCGACGTTGGATTCCTTTGCTGTCGGCATAGCGGACAAACTGATCCACAAGGCTCTGTTTGCGGAGGAACTTCTCGAGGGTGGCCGCATTGTCGAACTTGCTGAGTTGTTCGCGATTGTTGTCGGTGTATTCGAAGCAGAACTGGGCGATGGTGCCTTTGGTCACACACTCGGTGTAGTAGGGTGTAAGGGCTGTGGTGTCCTCGGCCACAAAGTAGTCGGGCATAATGCCGCCTCCGCCATAGACCACTCGGCCAATGGAGGTGTGGTATTCTCCCCCTGTCTGGTGGATGCTGTCCTGACTGAAAAATTCGCCACGCTCATAGCGAGTGATGAGGTCCATTTCGTATTCTTGTGGTTGGCCTTTTACATAGGGCTTCTGGATGCAGCGACCCGAAGGGGTGTAGTAGCGGGCTATGGTGAGATGGATGAGCGAACCGTCGGAGAACTCGATGGGTTGTTGTACCAAGCCTTTGCCGAAGGAGCGACGGCCCACGATGATGCCCCGGTCATTGTCTTGGATGGCACCAGAGAAGATTTCGGCGGCAGATGCAGTGGTTTCGTCGATAAGGACGATGAGTGGAAGGGCTTGGTAGGAACCGCGTCCGTCGCTGCGGTATTCCTCACGGCGCGATCGGCGGCCTTGAGTATAGACGATGAGGCGATTCTTGGGAAGAAACTCATTCACCATCTGGATGGCAGCGGAGAGGTAGCCGCCGCCGTTGCCACGCAAATCGACCACAAGGCCCTTGAATCCTTCCACTTCGAGTTCGGCCAGCGAGGTGAGCAACTCGGCGTAGGTGGTTTCGCCGAAGTTCTTGATTTTGATGTAACCAAGTTCTTTGTTAATCATGTAGGTGGCATCGATGCTCTTGAGGGGAATGTCGCCTCTGACAACGGTGAAGTTGAGGGGCTTGGCCTGCCCATGGCGCAGCACTCCTATTTTCACTTTGGTGCCTTTCTCACCTTTCAATCGGTGGAGGGTCTCTTCATTGGTGACAATCTTGCCCACGTAGGGTTCGCCATCCACGGTCACAATCTTGTCTCCTGCCAGAATGCCCACTTTCTCAGAAGGTCCCCCTTTGATGATGCCAGTGACTCGCACAGTGTCTTCGCGGATGACAAACTGGATGCCTACTCCGCTAAAGGAACCTTTCAGGTCATCGTTGGCGGTCTTAGCGTTTTTGGCCGAAATGTAGGAGGAGTGGGGGTCGAGTTCTTCCAGAATCTTGGGCATGGATTGTTCCACGATGTTGGCAATATCGACGGTATCGACGTATTGGTCATCGATGATGTGGAGCAGGTCGTTCAGTTTGTTGGAAGAAGTGTTGATGATGTTGAGCCTGTTGCCGGCAAATCGGTTGGCAAAAAAGGTGCCGATGATGATGCCAACGATGACGCTGATGGCGATGATGAGGGGCACCCATCGGTTGTTACGGTTGATATTGTTGCTCATGATGCAGTGAATGGCTATATGATGGTGGTTGGACTTTATTGTTCAGAATCGTCTGGTGTGTGGACAGGTTCGTCTGGGTTGATGTATTCAACATTGATGTTGGCTCGCTTGAGCAGATTGATGCCATCCTCAAGGCGATAATGCTCGGAATAGACCACTCGCTTGATGCCTGCCTGAATGATGAGTTTGGCGCATTCGATGCAAGGTGAGGCGGTGACATAGAGGGTGGCGCCATCGCTGGAGTTGTGGCTGCGAGCCAGTTTGGTGATGGCGTTGGCTTCGGCATGAAGCACGTAGGGTTTGGTCACGTTGTTGTCATCCTCGCAGATGTTTTCAAACCCAGAAGGAGTTCCGTTGTAACCGTCGGAGATGATGGCTTTATTCTTCACAACGAGGGCTCCTACTTGCCTGCGTTTGCAGTAGGAGTTTTCTGCCCAGATGCGTGCCATGCGCACATAGCGGAGGTCGAGGCGGTATTGCTTGAGTTCTTGTTCTGTCATTTTTTATTATGGTTGCGTTGATGTGGAGAGGGTTAGTTGATGACTCTACTTCGTGTATTGCCAAGATAGAGGACATTGTGGCCATCTTTTTTCAGATGGAGAAAGTCGGCACCGCTGGAGTAGTTGCTGATGGAGGTGAGGACGGAGCGGAGTTGCTGGTCAAACGCGGTGTCGGCATTGGGTGAGGTGGTGAACTGAAGGGTGATGGTCTGATTTTTCCCATTGGCCGACCATGTGCCGGAAAAGACGTTGCCATCGGAGAGTTCACCATTGAAAGTGGTACCAGAGAAGGTGATATAGTAGGCACCCTCGCCTGCATCGGTGTAGAAGTTCGTCACATCGCTGTTTAGTCGCATGCCATTGATGATGGCACCGTTCATGTACCAGGTCTTGCCAGTGAAGATTTCTTCGATGTCGTCTTCTCTGCTGCAAGCGGTGAGGGTGAGCAGGGTAAGGGCAAGCGATAATAGGGGGAATAACTTCTTGTGCATTTGTAAGGTCTATCGATTGATTGATAAATGATTATATTGCTTTATTATGGTTTCTTTGGAGCGGTGATTCCGTTGCGTTGTAGGAGGGCTTCTATGGTTGGCTCTTGTCCACGAAATCGCTTATAGAGCGTCATGGGGTGTTCGGTGCCGCCTTTCGAAAGGATGTTGTCGCGAAAACTTTGAGCCGTTGGTTGGTCGAAGATGCCTCGCTGCTTGAAGAGGGAAAAAGCATCTGCATCAAGCACTTCGGCCCACTTGTAACTGTAGTAGCCAGCAGAGTAACCTCCTGCCATGATGTGGGAGAACTGTACAGTCATGCAAGTGCCTTCCACCTCAGGCAAGACCTTTGCCTTCTGCCATGCATGACGTTCAAACTCGAAAAGGTCGGTCGTGAAAGCATCGGTAAGAGTGTAGAAAGCCATGTCGAGCAGTCCGAAACTGACTTGTCGCATACAGGCGTATGCCACGTTGAAGTTGCGGCTGGCTGTGATGCGGTCAATGAGTTCCTGTGGTATCGGTTCTCCTGTCTCATAGTGGGTGGCAAAAGTGTTGAGAAAGTCTTTTTCTATGCTGAAATTCTCCATGAACTGCGAGGGAAGTTCCACAAAGTCCCAATAGACATTAGTGCCGGAAAGACTTTTGTAGGTGGTGTTGGCAAACATGCCGTGCAATGAGTGTCCAAACTCGTGGAGGAAGGTCTCAACTTCGCCCAAGGTGAGCAGGGCCGGTTTGGTGTCGGTTGGTTTGGACAGGTTCATCACGATGGACACCTGCGGACGCGAGTTGATGCCATCTTTCTCTATCCATTGTTCTTTGAAAGCGGTCATCCAGGCTCCCGATTTCTTAGAGGCTCGCGGATGGAAGTCACAGTAGAAAAGAGCCAAGTAGGAGCCATCCTTGTCAATGACATCATATACTTCCACATCTGGATGATAAACAGGAACATCAGTGTTCTTTGTGAAAGTGATTCCATAGAGCCTTGTGGCTAAGTCGAAGACACCTTTCTTCACTTTCGAGAGTTCAAAATAGGGACGCAACATCTCGCTGTTGATGTTGAACTTGCTTTCCTTCAACTTGTTGGAGTAGTAAGCGAAATCCCAGGGCATGAAGCGACGTTCATCACTGGTTGTCAGTGTCGATGGGTCAATGTTGTTCTGCTGATAGTACAGTTCCTCGACTTCCTTCACCTCTGCCTGTGCCATGGGCATATATGCCTCTATGAGACTGTTGAGCAGGTGATAAACGTTTTCCGGCTTCTCAGCCATGCGATGTGCCAGTGCATAGTCAGCGTAGGTGTTGAAACCCAGCAGTTGCGCCATCTCACGGCGGAGGTTCACAATTTTCCTCACAATCTCCATGTTGTTATTGGCATTGGGATGGGTACACATCGTGTTGTAAGCCATGTACATTTGTTGTCTGAGATTGCGGCGGGCAGAGTAAGTGAGGAAAGGACTGTATGAGGGTGCTTGCAGGGTGAACACGAATCCTTCCAAGCCCTTTTCCTTAGCCGTCAGGCGAGCGAGGTCAATGGCACTTTCTGGCAGTCCTTCGAGGTCGGCATCATCAGAAATGTGGAGGGTAAAATCGTTGGTGTCTTTCAGTTTGTTCTGCGAAAATTGCAGCGAAAGAACGCCCAGTTCGGCCGAAATCTTGCGCAGTTGTTCCTTCTTGTCGGCAGGCAAGTTGGCACCGTTGCGCACAAAACCTTCGTAACTCTTGACGAGTAACTGTTTTTGTTCAGCATTCAGCCGTTTGAAGTCATCAGAAGCATGGTCATCATACACCGCCTTAATCCTTCGGAACAGACCTTCGTTGAGGGTGATGTTGTTGGAGTGTTCGGTGAGGATGGGAGACATCTTCTGGGCCAGTTCGTCCAGAAAATCAGTCGTTTCAGCACTGAGCAAATTGAAGAACACCTCTGTCACTTTGCTCAGCAATTTGCCAGTCTGTTCCAATGCTTCCACCGTATTTTCAAAAGTAGGTGAGGCAGGATTCTCCACAATTGCGGCAATCTCCTTGTCCTCCTCCTCTATTCCCTTCATCATGGCAGGCTCATAGTCTGTCTCGGCTATCTTATCGAAAGGAATATATTGATATGTAGTAAAAAATGTATTCATATATGATAAAAAATGAGTGTTACGACCATCTTCTGTACAGGTTCTGCATCTCAGCGATGGAGAAACCTCCGCGTTGTAGTTCCACCAGTCCTTCTTTCTGCATAGTGTTGAGCGTGTTCGATACGTTCAGCCTGGTTTCGTGAATGATGTCGGCCAGCGTCTGCATCTTCATCGAGATGTTTTTCTTGCCTTTAGGCGCACTGGAGTAGGTGAGCAAAAACTTCACAATCTTCTCTCTCACAGTGTTGTCGGGTTGTTCACTCAGCAAGCGCTGAGTCTGCTGATAGCGATTGCAAGCAATGTTCAGAAGGTTGATTCTGACGATGTTGTTGTTCATCAGCCGTTCGAGCAGTGCTTTCCTGTCAATGGTCAGCGTGGTGCCATCGGTCGTGAGAAGGTAGGTTCGCGAATACTTTTGATACATTCCAAACATGTTGTAAGGCTCCAGCACCTTCAGGTTGGGCAATTCTTCGTACATCGTGAAACGGCTGTCCGAATCGCGATACTCGGCTGCCACCTCGCCGTTGATGAGGTAGATGAGGTTGCGGCAGTTGTCACCCTGCATCACGATTTCATCGCCGGCATGGTAGTTGACAAAGTCTAACCGCACATGCGACATCACGTCCGACAGTTCCATCGTGGTCAATCCCTGAAACGTTGGGAATTGTAGCAGCCGCTCAAACATGGTCAGTTCCATTTGTCACTCCTTTTTGCGATGTTTTCTTGTATCACTGTTTTTTTTACTTTGCAATGAGTTCTTGCATACTCTCTGTACACCATTCCTGTGTGTTACCTGCTTCATCTGTATAAATGAAGAAGGCCATCAGTTCAGGGTGTCTGGCCAGCACCTTTTGTGCCTCCTCCATGCCCATCACCATGAAAGAGGTGGCGTAGGCATCGGCGGTAGCGCAGTTCTGAGCCAAGACCGACGAGGACAGGATGCTGTGCTGCACAGGATAGCCAGTCCGTGGGTCAATGGTGTGGGCATATTTCTTGCCGTCTTTCTCATAGAAGTTGCGGTAGTTGCCAGAAGTGGCCATCGAGAGTTGCGTGATTTTTATCACTTGCTCAATCTCGTTGTTCAGGTTCGTTGGGTCGTCATCGGGTTTGTTGATGCCCACATGCCAGAGTTCGCCACGTGAGTTCGTGCCTCTTACACGCACCTCGCCTCCAATCTCCACCATGTAGTTCTTAATGCCAAGACTTTCCAAATATTTGCCTACTGCATCAACACCGTATCCTTTGGCGATGGCACTGCAATCCAACATCGTCTCAGGGCAGTCTTTCTCTACGTGGTTGTCGGCTGTAAGACGCACCTTCTTATAGCCTACATAGGGGAGCAGACTATCCACTTTTTCTTGACTCACATTCTCCATGTTCTTGAATCCGAAGCCCCACAGGTTGACCAAGGGGGCCACCGTAATGTCGAAGGCTCCATCGGTTTCGGCCGACACGGTCTGAGCCAAAGTGAACACCTCCACAAACATCGAGTCGGTGTCTGTGCTGGTGTTGTTGTTGATGGCGGTGATGATCGATGTCTTGTTGAAGGGTGAGAGCGAGTGATCAACCTTCTGTAGCGTGGCCTCAATGCCTTCCTTCACGTCTTTGGGGTACTGATAGGTGATGTGGTAGAACGTTCCGAACACGCTGCCCTCGCATCGCTGTGTCTCCGTGGCGGTCCATTCCTTGCCCATCTTCTCGGTCGAAGGCTTTCCGCCATCGCGGGTGCGGATGATATAGACAGTGCCAGCAATGAGAACGACCAGCAACAGCCATCCCCACCACTTGATTTTGTGAGGTGCATACGGGTCAAAGGCTTTCTCATTCTTCTCCTTCTTCATGTCCTTCTTCTCCATTTTGTTGTCCTTCTCCATTTTCTTCTTGTTGATTGTTAGTATTTTCCTCTGCTTGAGGAATATCTCTTAATTCAATGTTGACACCTCGCTTGTGGCTCTTCTTCATGCCCCAGTTCAAGTCGAAAATCAGACTGTAAGTGCCACCCCAGCAAGTGGAGTTGGTGGTGTAGCCGTAGCCGGGGATGCAGTTGGGTTTTGAGTAGTCGCTTTTCGTCGAGGAAATTTCCCGTTTGTATCGCACGGCCCATCCCATGTGGAAGTTCTTGAAGATTTTCACCTCCACACCGAAGATGACCTCGGCCCAGTGGCTGGTGCAGTTGATTCCTTTCAGGTTGAAGGCTTCGCTTCCTCCCCAGATGGGGTCAGTCATGGCGGGGCCTGCCACATCGTACTTGAAGGTGGAGATGCCATAGCGCGCCCCCAGATAGAGGCGGTTGCTCTGAAACTTATTCTTCAGCATGTTGAAGTCGATGCCCACGCGCATGAAGGGGGCGTTCACCTTGTAGGTCACTTTGGTGTTGAAGTCATCCTTCGTGCATTTGCCGTAGCCCATCTCTACAATGGGGAAGAAGGTGTTTTTCAGATTCAGACGCAGGGCTGCCTCAAACGTGCCATAGTCCGACACCATGTATGCCACAGGGCCATAGGCATCCACCGAGAGGGTGAAACCTTGAAAGAACACCAGGTGCTGTTTCTGTTCCTCAATGGCCACATACTTGGTGGGTTTCGGCTTTTCGCCAGGCATCAACGGCTGCTGCTGTGGCTCATTCTGCGCCAGAGCAACAATCGTTCCTGCCCAGAGGAACAATGCCAGGATTATATGTCGTGCCAACAATATTTTCATGACCCTCATTCTGCCACTCCGTTAAAATAAATCTTCACGTTGGTGCCTCCGTCGTAGTTCACGGTCGGGTTGCTAATCTCAATGTGGTCGATAGCCGCATCGGTTGCCGTGATGCCTCGCAGCGAGTGGAAACGGTATGTGCCGCATTCGGGCAGTTCCACATGCGGAAAACTACTGTGCCGAATCTTGATGGTGTCGCGCATGGAGATACTCTTATAGGCAAACACCAGCGTGTCTTCTTCGTTGAAATAACTCATGGGCACTTTGATGCTCGATGCGCCATATTGCTGGTTGATGAGCACCGTGTCGCGCCGTTGCTGCATAGTGGTTTCGGTGTAGCCCTGTTCTATCAGCGCCTCACTTCTTTCCTCTTTCGTCACGGTCAGGTTGCCCAGTTTTCGGTAGATATAGACTGTCTTATAGCCAGGCTTCAAGGTGGTCACCGTGATGGTGTCGCCGTAGGAGATGGCGTTGCCTTCCGAATCGAAGAAAGCGTAGTTGCACGTCACCGTATTCTCCAACGGGCAGTTGTTCGAGTAGCAGGCTGCCAGCAGTGCCATAGCCGCCCAAGCACACACCCAAACCTTACAGCCGCATAACCGCATAACCGCATGATATCTTTTCATTCTGGTCATATTTCCTTCTCCACCTGATACTTGTTCCTTTCTTGGCTGTTGCGGCTGATTAGGTCGCCCAAGAAACCGCCCACAAACAACTGAGTGCCCAGTATCATCATGGTGAGCGAAATGTAGAAGTAGGGGCTTTCTGTCACCAGTGGGTGGGGTACATGCTGGCAGAGCGCAATCACTTTGTCTATGCCCACCCACACCACAGCAATGAAGCCGATGATGAACATGAGGGTGCCGATGAATCCGAAGATGTGCATGGGTTTCATGCCGAAAGTGCTGATGAACCAAAGGCTGATGAGGTCGAGATAGCCATTGACAAAACGGTTTAGTCCCATGAACTTGCTCTTGCCGTGCTGGCGGGCCTGATGATGCACGGGTTTCTCACCAATCTTGCTGAATCCGGCGTTCTTGGCCAGATAGGGGATGAAGCGGTGCATCTCGCCATACACCTCAATGTGCTTCACCACATCGAGGCGGTAAGCCTTCAGACCACAGTTGAAGTCGTGCAGATTGTGGATGCCGCTCACCATGCGGGTTGTGGCATTGAACAGTTTTGTGGGGATGGTTTTTGAAAGTGGGTCACCCTTCTTGCGGTTCATCTTGAATCCGCTCACCAGGTCGTAGCCATCCTCCTTAATCATGCGGTACAGTTCAGGAATCTCGTCGGGGCTATCCTGCAGGTCGGCATCCATCGTGATGACCACATCGCCCTCGGCGCGCTCAAAGCCGTGAAAGAGGGCAGGGCTTTTGCCGTAGTTGCGGCGGAACTTGATGCCATGCACTTCGGGATATTTTTGCGACAGTTCCTCAATCACGTCCCACGAATGGTCGGTCGAGCCATCGTTCACAAAAATCACCTCGTAGGAAAATCCGTGCTCGTCCATCACACGCTTAATCCACTCATGCAGTTCTGCTATTGATTCGTCCTCGTTATAGAGAGGCACCACAACTGAAATGTCCATATATCTTTGTTGTTTAGTCGTTCAGACGTTTTTTACAGATGTTGTACAGGTTTCGCCCGTTTGATGTCCATGTAAGGATGTGAAGGGAGGTGGAAAACAAACTTCTTTTAAGTTCTTCTGACTACGAGGCAGGCAGAGCAGACATGGCGATTCTTACAGTCTCTCATGGCTTTGGCCTGGGCGTGGGCTGGTCTTCAGCCGTCTCAGGTCGTAGGATGCCACAAAGGCAACCACAAAGGCCATGATGATGCTGAAAAAGAAGTTGTTGTTAAACACCATCAACGTCTTCTCCAAAGCACTCAGGCTGTTCATCTCGCCTAACATCTTCTGCATCTGCTCATATTGTTCACCCAAGCCGATTTGCTGATAGGTGGTCACCATCTCGGGCATCGTTATCATGCTGTTAATGCGTTCAAACAGCAATCCGTCGTCCATGTAGCCGAAGAACACATACACAATCAGCCCGTTCAGCAAACAGGCATACATGAACATCGAGAACGCAAACAGCAGCCCTTGGAAATAACTCAGCCGTTCCCCTGCCATCAGCACTTTCCTGTTCAGCCGAAGAGCCAACACGAAAGGCATGATGAATGCCACGCCGCAGAGGGCAAAGCATACCAATATGAGAAAAGCGTTGTCTTGGCTGATTCCCTCCACATAGGAAAGGAACAACGCACCCCAACTCATCCCCACAAATGTGCCATACTCCATGGAGTACGACTTATATACATAATTCCTTGCTGCCATGTCTAAACAAATTCGGTTATGCGGTTTTTTAAGGTTATGCGGTTAAACGGTTTTTTGCCCTTTTCGTATGAACAATCACCGTAAAACCGAACAGCCGTTCAGCGAAGCGACCGCAAAACCTGCACGAAACCGACTGCAAAGTTACATTTTTTTTTTCACACAAGGAAACTATCATACAAAAAAATGAATTGATTACAGGTGTGCGTTCGAGGTAGATGTGAAACAGGGGTAAAATGACGTGAGTCCGATGTAAGAATTACGCCTTCGGCGGCTTGAAAAAAATAAGAAAAAACAAAAGAAAATAAGAAAAAATAGAAAACGTGAAATGCTTTTTTCTTGTATTTTTTTATTTTTTCTTGTTTTTCTAAAGCCCGCGAAGCGGTAAAAAAGATTTCCGAACCGTAAGTTCTCTTACACCGAACTCACGTTAA
>OCVV010900933.1_pt1 | contig 19377 bp, 39 predicted proteins | sample 1539721 | NCBI WGS metagenome assembly OCVV01 (sample SAMN02144230, study PRJEB22623) | gut metagenome | biome: sheep rumen | host: Ovis aries | place: New Zealand
AAGAATGAGGATGAGAGGGTGAGAAACAAACTCATAGAATTCTTTAAAGGTTATTCTCCAGACGAAGAGTGGTGGGGGAACATAACCCAAGAGGATATTCTTGCTTGGCTTGAAAAACAGAAAGACAAGGATAAGCTTATACAAGAACTTGGGAAGTATAAAGTTAAATATACACAAGAAGTTTTAAGTCATCAACTTGAAAAGCAAGGTGAGCAGAAGTCTACTGATGAAGTTAAGCCAAAGTTTAAGGTTGGTGCGTGGATTACGATAGATAAACCATGTCAAATTATAAGCATAAACAATAATAGAAATTATATAGTGCAGTATTGTGATGATGAAAAGACGCATGAACTATCAAAGAATTTTTGTGAATCCCATTTCCATATTTGGAGCATCAAAGATGCAAAGGATGGTGATGTGCTTGCAGCCGAAGATAAAGTATTTATATATAATGGAAAACTTGATTTAAGAGGTAGAGTTTGTGCATATTGTGGAATCTACAAAACTTATGATGGATTACGCTTTACTGAATGTGCTATCGGTAATTATTTTACATATAAAGAGCCTTATCCTGCCACCAAAGAACAGCGTGTCCAACTTGAAAAAGCAATGACTGATGCGGGATATACATTTGATTTTGAAAAGAAAGAGCTGAAAAGGATTGTTACTCCTATTTTCCATATTGGGGATAGAGTAAGATACAAAGAACATGCATGCGATGGTATTATTACAGAAATCACAGATACTGATTATATATGTGGTGATGCTAAACTTCCTATTTCAACTCAAGATAAGTTAGAACTTGTTGAGCAAAAGTCTGCTTGGAGTGAAGAGGATGAAAAGAATTATGATATTTCTTTAAAAATTATGTGTGCTTCTAATAAATCTGAAAAATTGATAAATAATTTATATGATTGGTTCAAATCCCTCAAAGACAGAGTGCATCCTCAGAGCACTTGGAAACCGAGCGAAGAAATGCTTGAAGCATTATACAAGGCTATTCCAGAAAATGTAATGGCAATGTCTGAGGATGAAATGCTTTTGGATAAATTGTATCAAGGCTTGAAATACGGTAGAGTATTAAGTAAAAATTAATGAATGAAGTTATGAAGAAAATTCATATTGGTGATATAGTATATTTTGAGACCATTGACGGAAAGGTAGACTCAATGGTTGTTGCTGAAATAGTTAGGGATAAACTATATGATGGCAATGGTGCTTTTCTTATAAAAGATGATGTTATCAAAGTTACCAGACCATCTTCACGACCTCTTGAACAAAAAGAGCCTAACAAGGCGGTGGCTTGGTTAGAAGCACAATCTGGAAAAGTAGTAACAAAGAAACTGATTAATGAATTTATAAATTATATGAACTATGACAAAGATTAAAATTACCAAAGAGATTCTTAGTTACATCAAAGAGAACAGTATTCGCTTTTCAGAGGTAAAACCTTCCCCAGTTTTAGGCGAAGAATGGAAAATTGTTGCGCAGAAAACCTACCCAAACGTAAATGATGGTAATTCTGTGTTTGAGATTGAAAGGAAAGATGGCTGCTTTATGCGGCTTCCTGAACATGTAGTTCATCATTATATCGTAGATAACGAAACTAATTTTGTAAAAGTATGAAGATAGTTGTTATTGACTGGGTAGATTCCGTAAGAGCTTTTGATTGGACTCTTATAGAAGACGTGGAGGAAAAATCTTTGGATTGCATTTCTGTTGGGTTCTTGCTGAAAGAAACAGATAAACATATTACTATTGCTCAAAACTACGGTATAAAACCTGAGCAAGTATGTAATCTTATAACTATTCCTAAGTGTAGTATAAGAAATATAAGGGAAATCAAAGAATGAAGTTATGAAAGCAAACGAAGCACCAGAGAAGATTTATGTTCAGGTTAAAAAAGGCAGAATACTTAATACATGGAATAGTGAGTGGATAGGTGTTAATGACATTGAATACACCCGAACTGATGCCTTTATTGAGAAGGCTTGTGAATACCTTATGGAATATGAGTTCAACGATAGTTCAACTATTGCTGATAGAAGAAAAAGAGTTGACGAATTTATAAAATATATGAAAGGAGAATAAGTATGAATTATAAAGTAGAAGGCAATATTATCTATCCAGATATGCGGATGCTAACATGGGGAGAATTTTATTACCATTCAAGGGATAAGGCTGTTAAAAAGTCAGAAGAAATTCTGAAAGATATTACTGAATGGTGTAATGAAAAAGATCCATCATTAAAGATCGAACCAAAAAATGTAAAAAGGTTGGATAAACGAATTATCTTTGAGATACAAGCATGGAAGAATGATGATAATCTTGAAAATTGTGATGGTATAATAACAGTTGAAGAAATTCATTTTGAAGATTAGAGTTATGGTCCAATACATACCAAAATCCGTTGTAGTTGCAAAGATATATAAGTTAAAAAAATCTCATGATAATTGGTCTTGTATGGGGAAATGCTTTCATCAAGAATATGAAAACCTTTTATCTTTCATCGACACCCTTGAAGTAGTAGACCCATACGAACAGTGTGTTCAATATCCAAGTATAGAAGATGGTATTAAAGCTCATGCTGAAGTTTATTCTTTCAACATAGAAAGTGAGCTGTTTAATCAACTGACAAAAGAACAGCAAGCGTTATGGAGAAAGGAAATAGAACAGGCTTGTATTAGTGGTGGTAATGCTGGTGTTGGACTTGCAAGAGATATTCGTTACAAAGAAAAAGTTGAAACGAAAGAGGTGGACTTGGAGAAACATCTGAAGGAAGATATTGGAGACGTTCTTTTTGACCTTAATGGAGTTGCCGTTAAAGGTGCGACATATTATCTTACTGTTGAAGATGTTAAAGATATTGCCAGACATTTTTTTGAACTTGGACTTAAAGCACAGAAAGGAGAAGGTGTATGATTTGGCTTACATTATCTTGTCTTATGATAGCCCTTACAGTAGGAGGTTTGTTTTATATAATAGAACAAAATAATAAAATACAGAAGAATTATAAAAATACCAAAAAATGTATTTAGATTAATGATTATAAATTTATCACCAGAACTAGTTATACATAAACTAGTAAATAAATTAGATGAAAAAGCTAAACAGTATGCTTATAGCACAGGGTCTTCTAATGATGATATAGTAAATGCCTATAAAGCAGGAACATTAAAAACATTAGAAGATGTTATAGATTTATTAAAAGAATACGCAGATTTACATGAATCCTAAAATTATTTAATTATGAAGTACAAAAAAAGACTTAAAAATCTAGATGCACGTATTAAAGCGTGGGAAGCACGAGGAGGAAAGAATAAAGAGAGTGGACATTTACACATGAAACCAGGATCTGAGAAAAAGTAATGGTAACCAGAAAACTTAGCACTATTACTCCTGGATTTGATGTCAATTCTAAAAGTACTTTTCCTTATTGGTTTGCTCATTGGTGTGCATTTCAAATGACTGCTCTTAATCTTGGTATTTGGAAACCAAAGTATTTATTTCATGATTGGGAAAAGCCTTGGTTACGACTATTCTTACCTTATGAGAAAGTACAAAAATGGCATCGAGAGCATAGAAGACATCATGTTAATTATGGAGAAATTCACGGTTGGGATAAGGTTGACTGGGAAGAAATGTTAATTGACTGGGAATGTTGTCATTATACTAAGATAGCACAGCCTCTTAATGCTCCCGAAACTTTAGTAGAATTATTTTCAAGTAAACCTTACTTTAGAATAATGCAAGATAATATATTACCTTTATTACAAAGAATTATAAAGCATGAAAATCGTTAAAAGTATTATTATATTTCTTTTAATAAGTATTTTATGTGCTTGTTCTACTACTGATGATACTAATACTTGTCCACCAGAAATTGTAGAAAAAAGTACGTATATAGAAGTAAAACCCTTAATTTATAAAGGTCATACTTTTCTATGGTTTAGATCAAAACACGGAAAAGGATTTGGGGGAGTTTCTCACGATCCAGAATGTAAAAAATGTAACAAATGACTTGGAAAAAAACTTTCTGTGTTCTAGGATGGTTAATATTATTCATTCTAGGACTTGACTTAGCCTTTGGATGGCTTAACTTAGCTAATACTGTAGCTAACATCGCTGGAGCATTTCTAGCATTATTCATAATTTTTATTTCTTTTAAAACAAAATGTTTCACTAATTTAAAATTTTGGAAAAAATGAAAAAACTTTTAGGAATTTTATTTGTTGCTCTACTTACTTTAATGAGTGTAACAAGTTGTGAGCGTATTGACGCAGGCTGTGAAGGTATTGAAGTCTCTTTATATGGAGACAATCGTGGTATTGGCGAAGTTAACCTGGTAACAGGTTGGGTATGGTATAATCCTTGGACAAAACAGATATATGAGTATCCTACTTATGTCCAGACTGTTGACTATGAACCATTTACAATCAATGCAAAGGATGGTCCGCTCTTTACTATTGATCCTAATGTAAATATTAAGGTAGCTGATGGTAAGGCTCCACAAGTATTTAAGAAATATAGAAAAGAACTAAATGATGTAATTCATGGTCCAGTTCTTAAATATATTAAGGATGCTTGTCGTATTGAAATTAATAAATTTACAACTGACCAAATTGTTTCTAATCGAGAGGCTGTTGAAAATGCTATCGAGAAACGTTTAACTGCTTCCCTTGCTAAAGAAGGATTTATATTGGATCAATTTACGTCTGGACTTACTTATCCAGAATCTATTGTAGAATCCATTAATGCTAAAACAAAAGCAATTCAAGAAGCACAACGTGTAGAAAATGAAGTAGCTAAGACTAAGGCTGAAGCTGAAAAGAAACTTATTGCTGCTAGAGCAGAAAAAGAAGCTAATGAACTTAGAACTCAAGCTTTGACTCCTGCTATTCTACAACAAATGTGGATTGAAAAATGGGATGGTAAACTTCCTGTTACAATGGCAGGAGGAGATTCTAAACTCCTTTTGAATTTACCTAAGTAAAAATTATGATGCTAGGAATGTTAGTAAGTATTATTATCACTGCATTATTGCTATATGTAGCATTTAATACAAAGTTCAATAATGAACGTTTACCTGTATGGACTTATTATGTAATTGCTTTACTTACTTTAGCTAGTTGGAAATCTGCTATTGTTATGCTAGGTCTTTGCATATATAGTCTTTATAAAGGTATTAAGTCTGGAGATGTTGATACATTATCATGGATTGAGGACTTGTTTGATTAATGTCAGATGAAGTTTATAGGTTTTTGAATTTTGAAGAAGCTGAAGTCTATAAAAATGAAGATTGGTTTTTTAAAGAAGCTAAACTTCTTCCAGATTTTGGCTGGGCAATTCCAGAAAAAAGATTACTCAAGGTGGTAGATAAGAAAAAGTTTTATAGGCAGAAATTACAAGAACTTATAGATGAGTTTGAATTCTGGAAGGTAGAAAATGTCATGGAAGTCTTAGAATGGACATGGGCTATTGGCTATCCGAAAAAAGATGACATGATAACAGTAGTTTGGGGTCTTTATGATAGTATAGAAAATAGAATTCTAAGGGGAGAATATTGTTTTTGTGCTACAGGAGGTTTTAAACTTACTTTTAATCCAGATGAGGATAACGAACTATCTCTTGTATTTGAAGCTGTAACCAATTCTGTTTATGGTAATTGAGGAAAAAGACTTTCGAATGACACAAATTAGTCCTAGTTCACCTTTTTGGGATTTAGATTTATTAAAAACTATTAAACCAAAAGGTGGAGAAGCTAGACAGGAATTTACTAATGTTGGTTACGGAATGACATTAGGGCACTGTCTTAAATCTATAGTGAATTTTAGAATAGCTAACAGGCATCCAGAATCTGTACAACTTATACAGTATTTAAAAGAACTAATAGCTGAACTAAAAGAAGTTAAAGGTTATATTGATGAAGCAATCTTGGAAGACCAAAAAATTAAAGACAGAGCTGAATAGGCTTTTTGCTTTTTTAGACAAGAACTACAACATTAATTGGGGTGGTTGTTGTTGGCTTACATACTGCTTAGCAAGTAACTTAGAGAGATTAAATATTCCATTTTCTTTAGTAATATATGATGAAGATAGAGATGCAGAGGAAGCTCGTAATAATATTATTGAGCGTAATTGTGCTTTCCCTACTGGAAGTGAAACCGCTTCTCATTATACTTTAAAAGTTAAAGGTCTTGGTATTCTTAATAAGAGTAAAGGAGATCCTTTTATACTTGTTAAAGATATAGATTCAGAAGATATTCTTTGGATATATGAAGAAGGAGATTGGAATGATTGTTATAATTCTAGATTAAATTATGAAATTAAAAACTTAATAGACATCGTTTTTCAAATTTATGAAAAAGAAATCTATGCAACCGAAAGTAATAGAGGATATTAGATGTCCTAAATGTGGGAGAGTAACTCACCATTATCTTAACAAAGAAACTGGCGAATACAGATGCGTAGTTTGTCAGAGTGTTAATTTAACAATTAAAGTGAAGCCCAAGATGGAGGTTGTTTTTGAGGCTGACCCAGAATTAGAAGCTTCACTTAACCCTGATCCAATAGAAGAGACTCCAAGTACATCAAGTGAGAGTCCAGTATTGAATGATTAAGGAAACCCAGTTTGAAACTATAAAATTATTTACAAAATGAAAGATTTAAAAGACAACCTTCCTCAAATTGAGGACGACATTTGGGTTGATGTGCATGACCATGATTTAATGGTGGAACTTGGATTACGCAACCCTTTTTACAAGGGACGTGATCCAAAAGTGTGGAGCAAAACAGCTGCTGAGAAAAAACTTCTTAAGCAACTAAAGTACAGATGTACTACTATTCTTCCTAAAGGATGGCCTGATACTCCTGTACGCTCTCACTTCTTCTCGGATCTTATTGTTAGAATCCGTCCTAGCAATAAGTTTAAATTTAAGGACAAGCATGGTAATGAGCAGAAGAAAACTTACTTCTCTCATAAAAATGTTTGTGAGTCTGATATTCCTAACATACTAGCTAAATACTATGTATGGAAGGATAAAGCACGTCAGACTTTGGTAATCTCGTATGTATGGAATGGAAAAACATACCTCTCCAACGAGTTACCTAACATCAGACGGAAGTAGAATTTGTCCAGCTCCGTACTTTCTTTATGAAGTAACAACATATAAATTGTATAATGCTAAACAAGCTTTTCCTTCTAAGGGAAGAGCGGAGCTGATAAATTCCAAATTCTTTAAATCTTCCAAGCCTCTAAAAACTTTAGATTATAAGATTTTAAGAACACCAGATTATACATTGGAGCAATCAGTGACTTGGTTGGGAGCTCCAATAGAATATATAATAGATAACCATTTACCAATTTACGATCCTAAGAAAAAGAATGAAAAAAGACATCGTAATGTACAAAAACGGAAGCTTCGTTGACTTCCAAGGCGTAACACGTCAATTTATCGTTTGTGCTTTAAGCACTAGTTCTTTTAACAATGAATCTGATTACACTGAACTAACTTGTTCCACTAATGGAATATTAGAAGGTGCTATGATTCTTCCTAGAGCCGTATTTATAGGAGTTTCAGTATGTAATCCTATAGATGAGTGGGATGAGGAGAAAGGCAAGATGATTGCTCTATCTAAAGCTAAAGGATTTAAGCTCACTGCTCCAGAAAAGTCAGCTGCTTTATTTGCAACTCGTGCAGGACTTATAAGTGAGATTATGGTCCAAGCACTTCTTGTTAAAGAGGTAGAACATGTAGCAGCAGATCCTGGGAGTGTAATTAAGGGCTATAATCAAATGAAAGCCCGTTGGGAAAAAGAGCAAGCTGAAAAGAAGTTTTTAGAAGAAACTCCCCAAGAGCTTATGGAACTAGGAAGCAGACTTGCGACCCTCAAGGAAGAAGAAATAGGACGTGTTATTAGTGTCGCTTTAATCAAGGCTAATGAATAAAACTTATATAGGTGCCCTACTTTGCTCTTTAGCAATTGTAGGGTGCCTTTGTTATTGGGGACTTTCCTTTTCTAATAGAGGTATTTCTACAGAAGAAAAACTTTTAAAAGAGATGGAGGTTATCAGTAATAAAGTTGATTCTATTAAGAGAGCTAATGACAGTTTAAAAGTAATTATAGACACTACTGAAGTAGAAATAGAACATGTTTATGAAAACTATATACAAGTTCGCGAGCATATTATTACTCAGTCTATTGATTCCGACTGTGTGTTCTTCTCAAACTATCTATCCGAGGATAACAGAAGATTCATTGATACTATTGACTTCAAAACAATTGAAACACACTAACTTAATATTCGCCGAGCATCAAATGCTGTTGAAAAAAGTTGACCTATTAGAAAGTCAAACTCGGCAATATAAGTTGATGATTCATAATTATGAAGAAACTGATTCTTTGAATCAAAAGTTTGTTGAAGCCCAAGAGTCTTACTATATTAGTAGACTGTCTTCTCTTAATGAAAGTCTTAATAAAGAAAAAAAGAAAAAAACTCTTTATAAAGCTGGTTTATTTGGGACTATAGGTGCAGCGATACTTGCCCTAATAGTTATTAAATGAAGCACGCAAGACTTGATAAAGATTCGGCTGGAGTTAAATACAAGTACTTAAATAGAACTTGTAAAGAGTGTAAAAGGTTTCCCTGTTTTGAAGGAATCGAGATTTGCTTATGTGATTTTGCTAAATATGGCTGTAAACTTTATATTTAATGACAACCATCTTTTCCAGATTAGAAGCTAAGGTTGATGAAGGTCTTGGCTATACCACTTATGTTTTTGTAAACTTAGAGGAATCTAAATGGGATACAAAGTATAAAATGGTAACTAGGTGTCCCAACTGGGATCATAGAAATATTAATGTTGGAGAAGAAGGTTTTCTTACTTATGAAGATCATATAGCTGGTAATTCACAATGGTTTGACGGTAAACAAATGCAATTTTACCGTTATACTATGTCTCAATTCATGAAATTCGTAGCTAAACCAAAAGAAATTAAAGAAGATTTTATTATGTAACAGATTATTTTAGAAAATTTATAAGTAAAACAATTATTTAATGGGAATATTAGGTGAAAAAATCGCAGCAGCACAGGAAGCAAAGAGTAATGACATTAACACTTTCGTATGGAAAGGTCCAAAGAAAGAAGTAAATGGCAAAATAGTACAAGAAGAAATCTTATTAAAGGATGCTTCAGAAGAGCAACTTAAGCACTTCCTAGCCCACTGTAACTCAATGCTTTATAGTAAGGATAAGGATAATCCTGGAAGATATCCACTTCTTAAAATCATCAAAGAGCAGCGTGACAAATGTAATGCTGAACTTTATATAAGATGGTTAGAAAATAAGTATAAAAAGGATTCTCCAGCTCCTAGAAAGGAATATCCTCGTTATCTTTACCAACAAGACATCAGAACCATATTAACTAATAACCGTGAAATGTTCGAAAAGGACAAACTTGACCAATATCCCATTGAGCAGATTACTAGTGGAGTTCCTACAGAATTCCGTGATGTAACTATAGCTCTTGCACAGGATGCTTGTCTTGGAACTTTAGGAGATTTTAATAAGAAACATCTATCTCTTAACTTTATCACCAAACTCGGACTTTGGTTTACTCCTGCAGAAATAAAGGATTTAACTGAAAAAGATGAAAATGGTAAAAACAAAGATAGATTAGATGTAATTCGTGAACGTCACGGATTGAAGCCCAATGTAGGTCTTTATGTAAATCCGAAAGGATTAACCTATACAGAGCTTCGTGCTATGTTAAATCTTAAAAGTAAGAGTCGCAAATATTCTGATTTGACTACAGATCAACTTACTACTTTGCGTGATCGTGTACTTTTCTTCTTCGAAGAAGAGGTAGAGAAACACATTAAGCAGTGGGAAGAAAGAAAGAGTCAAATAATGAAAGTTGCTGAATCTAGAGGTATCGATGTTCAGTAATTTACTTTACACAGTTGGGGAGGTATTAATTATCTTCCCAATTGTTTTGCTTGAGTCTCTTACCTATCTAATATGTGGGATAGTTGAGGGAATTGGAATTATTTAAAGCAGTTGATAGGACAACTAGACAAGAAGAATGTAGAAAAACTTGGATTAAAAATAAATGTGTTGGGACAATAGTAGCAGCAACAGGATTTGGAAAGACTAGAGTTGGACTTAATTGTGCTGAGACTATAGTTAAACATTATCCTAATTTTAGGCTATTAGTAGTAGTTCCAACTGATACCTTACAAAAACAATGGAAAAAGCAACTGGATGAAAGAGGTCTTGGACTTAATTGTGATGTAATGGTAATTAACACTGCCGTAAAAGAAAGACGGCAGTACCATATGATAATACTAGATGAAATTCATAGATATGCTTCTGATGTATTTTCTCTCATATTTAAAAATGTAGGTTATAAGTATATTCTAGGACTTACAGCTACATTTGAGAGATTAGATGGTAAAGAAGTATTCATATCTAAGCATTGCCCCGTTATTGATACTATTACTCTTGAAGATGCACTAGCTAATGGTTGGGTATCTCCTTACGTAGAGTATGAGGTACTTATTGATGTTGATAACATAGAAGAATGGAACAATATGAATAAAGAATTTACAGAGCATTATGAATTCTTTAACTATGATTGGAACCTCATAAATACTATGACAGGTCCAACTGGTTGGAAGAATAGACAGGCATATCGTGATAGAATATGTCCTGCTGATGCTTCTGAATCTGTTCGTAAACAAATTCTTACTAATATTACATATCATGCTATGGGGTTTATGAGATTAATGCAAGCTCGTAAGAAATTTATTACAGAGCATCCTAAAAAAGTAGAACTTGCTCGTAAGATAATAGAAGCTCGACTTGATAAAAAGATAGTTACATTCTCTAAAAAAGTATCTATTGCTGAACAAATAGGTTATGGAGATGTATATACAGGAAAGGTTTCTAAAAAGAGAGGAGCTAATATTCTAGAAAACTTTAATAATCAGGTAGCAGGAGTTCTCAATTCCTGTGAAAAGATTAATGAAGGTCTAGATGTAAAAGGATTATCTGTAGCTATTATACTTGGTCTTGATTCAGCTAAATTAAAGGCTGTTCAGAGAGTTGGAAGAGTAATTCGATATGAGCCTGGTAAACAAGCAGAAATATTTAATCTTATCCTTAACAATACTGTTGAAACTAAGTGGTTTTCAACTTCCCATCCTGATGGAAATTATAAAGTCATCGATGAGACTGGCCTAGATAAAGTATTAAGAGGAGAAGACCCAGGAGAATATGTCAAACCAGCAGCAAAGTTTGTATTCAGATTCTAACTTTTGGAAGAAAGCTAGAGAATTATTTACAACGGAAGTTGGTATAAAAGTAGATGTAAATGGAAATTGGTATTGGATATGCGAACGTCCTAAAAAGGATCATGAAGGATTTCATTGGTCTCCCAATAGTTTTCCAACAGCTAAAGATGCAGAACAAGATTTAATAACTTTTCTCAAGAATTATGAAGGGTTCAGAAATGGTTGAGTTGCTCATATTGGAGCAAATAGTATCTACATATCAAGACAAAAGATTTAAAGATTTGTATAATAAGATGTATAACATGGAGAAGTTATTAATTAGATATAATGAGCTATCTAAGCTCTTTATGGAACCGTATGTAAGAAATTCCGACTCGGAAGAGTAATCTCTTTTTACAGTAAAAGATTAGACTGTGATAATTTTAATCTTTAACTGTTTTGAATAAATACAATTTAAATATTGATGAGGAGATAGCAGTACTTGAAAAGTATCAACTTACTCCTGATGAACTTTTTATAGTTAGATTAATCTTTGTTACTAAAGAAGGTTACCCAGAAAATTATCTGTTTAAGTTCTTACAAATAAGTGATAACAAGTCAAACTTTAGAAATAATCTTGAATCTTTACAAGAAAAAGGTATTATTTTAAAGTCTTATAAGATACCAGCTAAAGGAGAAAGATTTGATCCTGCAGCTATTCCTTTTAGTAAGAATTTTGAAAATGCTTTGTATAGAAGTGCTTTTGATATGGGACAAGAACTTTATGAGGCTTATCCAATGTTTGCTACAATAAATGGAGCAACTGTTTCTATAAGAGGAGTATCTAAAAAGTTTGATACTTTAGAAGATGCTTTTCGTTATTATGGCAAACAAATACGTTGGAACCAAGAAACTCATAAACATATTCTTGAATTATTAGATTGGGCACAGAATAATACTACATTTATAAACTTCTCTCTTGCTACATTCCTTATAGATAGGAAATGGGAGGAAATAGAAGCTTTAAAGAACGGAGAATTGACGGATATTAACTATAACTCTATGCGCTCTATATGATTACAGAATCGGTATTAGAGCTTATACGACGTGGACGTGACGGTAATAACCAAGGTATATCCATAGGTATGCCTAAGCTTGAGAGCATAATAGATGGACTAACTAGAGAAACCTATTATCTTCTATTTGGAGGTACTGGCAGCGGTAAGACTACTTTTGCTCTTTATTCGTTTGTTTATAAACCTCTTGTTCAACATTTAGATGATGATGATTTTAGAGTTATTTATTATTCATTAGAGATGTCTGCTAATATGTTATTCTTAAAACTCCTGTGTATGCATATATGGGATGAATATCATATTGAAGTATCTCCTAAAGAATTAATGTCTCGTAAAAAGAACTATATTCTTGACGATGATCTTTATCATATTGTTTTAGAATGTCAACCTTGGCTTACTAAGATAGAACAAAAGATTACTGTTTATGATAGAGCTTTGAATGCTCAAGTTCTTTATGCTAATCTTCATTCTGAACTAGAAAAAGAAGGGGAGTTTATAAATACTGACAAACGAATTTTATTTAAACCCAAGAATCCAAAGAAAATTATTCTTGTAATTATGGACCATATAGGCTTGGTTCGACCAGGTCAAGGCTCTACACTTAAGAATGAGATTGATTTGTGTAGTAAATATCTCTTAACCTTTAGAAATATATGTGGTATCAGCCCACTGGTTTTGATGCAGATTAATAGAGATAGTACTTCCACTGATAGAAGAAAGCTAGATATGATTGATCTTAAACTTAGTGATATTAAGGATAGTGGCAATCCATCACAGGATGCTGAGGTTATTCTTGGAATATTATCTCCTCATAGAGAACAACTTAATAAATATAAAAAGTATGATATAGGCCAACTAGAAGATAAGTTCAGAAGTATTTCTGTTCTTAAGTCTAGATATGGTGAATCTGAAATTCAGATTGGCTCTGCTTTCTATGGTAAAGCAGGTCTATTTAAAGAGTTACCTAAAGGAGATCAAATTACCTGTTATGATCCATATATGGACGTTAGTTATATGTTACAAGATGAAATAAATCAAAATGAAAGAATAGATGAAAACGTAGTTAATATAAATTTTACAATGTAAATGGCTGAAATGATAGCAATTGTTGGTGAAAGTGGTTCAGGAAAAACCACATCTATTAGAAATTTGAATCCCGAAGAAACATTTATTATATCTACAACAGGTAAGAGACCTGGAATTAAGGGTGCTAAAAAGAAGTATCCAGATTTCAAGGTCAATAAGGAAACAAAGGAAATGTCTGGTAACTTCTATACTTCTTCTAATATCGAGGCTATTAAGCAGATGATGAAGATAGTGAACTTGAAGATGCCTAATGTTAAAGTACTGATTATTGATGATTTTCAGTATCTTCAAGCATTTGAGGCTATGGCTAGAGTAGATGAAAAAGGCTATGGAAAGTTTACTGATATGGCTAAGCATGCATATGAGGCTTTAAAGACTGGTATGGATATGCGCGATGATTTATTCATTGTAGTATCTACTCATAGTGAAAATACTGGAGACAACCTTAATCCTTATTATAAAATTAAGACACAAGGAAAAATGTTGGATAGTGTTATTACACTTGAAGGATTATTTACTTATGTATTATTTACCAAAGTAATTAAAGATGATTCTGATTCGGTTCAATATAAGTTCTTAACAAACTCTGATGGAACCTGCACAGCTAAATCCCCAATGGGACTATTTGAAGATTTACTTATTGATAATGATTTAGATTATGTCATTAAGAAAATTAAAGAATATAACGAAGGAGAATGATTCAGCAATTTAAGGTAATGTTCACCTATGAACAAGACGATGAGACCGGAGAGGTTAAAGTAATCAATAGGGAAGTTATCAATGATGACCTCCCTAAAGCAAAGAAGACAAGCAGTTCTAAAAAGACTGCTAAGAAAGCAGATGAAAATCCAGAACCAGAATTGATTCTTGAAGACAATAAATATAGCCTCAATACTGCGGCTATAGAATTGTTAGGAGTCGAAGCTGATGATAGAATCGATATCAAGTTCGAGAAGAGAGATAAGGTTCGAGTACCTGTTATAGGTTGTAATACAGCCTTTGGTACACAGGGAGGTAATAGATTAACCAAATCCAATACAGTGAGTTGTAGAGGTAAAAATCATGACACACTTGAGGAATATGGAACAGTCTTCTCTTTTAAAGAGACAGATAAAGAAGGAATTTTCGAATTAATCGGAGATAAACCCATTCCAGAAGAAAAAGAAGATGAAAATGTCAAGATTGTAGATGAAGAAGTAGAGGAAATCGGTCGTCCAGAAGATCTTATAGGTATTGTGGATGGAGATGCTACTGAAATAAATTCAGATGAACTTGATTTTAATTTCTAAAATGTGTTAATTTATGGCAGGATTTGTTTTTGGTCCAATTGATAAAGTACAAGCAACAGCTGGTGGTAATCGTCGTCTTCGTCCTTGGGATATTTATGAAGTAAAGTTTGTAGAAGCTAGGTATGAAACATTTGAAGGTAAGAAAGAAGATAATAAAGGTCAGATTTATGAGGCATTAACTGTTCGTTTTGAAAATGACGAGGGTTATTATGAGGAGAGAGTCTTCAATCCCGGTGAAAAGGGAAATGAGAGATTCAAGAATAAGAATGCTGAGGGTCATGAGTATGAATCTGCATCTCCAATGGAGAAGCTTCGTATTTTCATTGCTCAGTTGCTTACTGTTCTAGCTCCTGAGAAGATGCCTAAGATGGTAGAACTTGCTCCTAAAGTACAAAGCTTTAAACAGCTTGTTGATGTAGTTATAAAACTACTTGAAGGAGCTAAAGGTAAAACCACTCATCTGAAGCTGGCCGGTAAGACTGATTCTAAGACTAATAGAATTGTCCCATGTCTTCCTAAATTCGCAGGTGTTTCTAAGAAGGGAGAATTGTTTACTGCAGATAACTTTATTGGTGACAAGTTGTTCTTCTCTCCTTATGAGGAAGGTAAGCAAAAAGAATATCGTGAAGCTAAGCCAACTGATATGGAGAAGAAAGAGGCTCCAGTAGAGGCTTCTATAGACGATCTTCCTGATACTGCAGCTCCTCAGGAGGAAATTGACGATTTCGATGGACTTCTGAATAACTAACGTTTTTATCTGGCGGAAGGCTCAAAAGAGCCTCTCCGCCTTTCATTTTATAAAAAAAGTCCTTATATTTAGGTTCATTAATGGACAAATTTAATTTTTATATTGAACCGAAAATCACTAAGGATTTTCTACTTTCTTATAATAAAGAAGAAACCTATATGTCCTTTTATTTAGGTATTCCAGTTAAAAAAGGTTTGTTTTGTTCACCACTTAGAAAAGATAATACTCCAACCTGTTCCTTTTATAGAAATAAGCAAGGAGAACTTATCTTTAAAGACTTTAATGGATCATTCTATGGAAATTTTATTTCTGTTGTAATGTATAAGTATGGACTTAATTATGGAGAAGCTCTACGTACTATTGCTAATGACTTTAATATTATCAAAACTCCAGGATATACAAAACATCCCGGTATAGTAAGACAAAATATTAAACACTTTGAAGCTCCAGAGACTTCTCTTATAAGAGTTGAAGTACAAGATTTTCTTCCTAAAGAACTAGAATGGTGGAAAAGTTATGGAATAACAGAAAAAATACTTAAAAAATATCATGTATATTCCTGTAAAAACATTTTTTTAAATGGAAGTTATTTTATGGCTTCCACATCTGGATGTCCTGCATATGGTTATTATGGAGGAAAAGAGGACAATATAGAACTTTGGAGAATTTACTTTCCAAAGAAAAAACAATATAGATTTTTAACTAATTGGAAAGCAAAACAAGTACAGGGATATAAACAATTACCCAAAGAAGGAAAGTTAGTAGTTATCACTAAATCAATGAAAGATGTGATGTGTCTATATAGTTTAGGCATTAAAGCTATTGCTCCAAATAGTGAAAATTTATTTATTACAGATAAAATGTTAGAAAATTTAAAGTCAAGATTTACTTATATAGCAGTTCTATATGATAATGATTTACCTGGGATATCTAATATGAATAAGATTAAGAAGGAACATCCTGAACTTTTTTATACTTGGATTCCACGTAAGTATAATGCTAAAGATATATCTGACTTTAGAAAGATGTATGGTGAAAAGAAAACTAAGCAATTTATTAAAGATTTAATTCTAAAATTTAAATGAAAAAGTAGGAATTGAATACTTCATGTAAAGCTATTTTTAAAGATGGCAGTACTAAAGAATTTGCTTCCATTGAAGAAGCGTCGAAAGAAACAGGAATCACTGTTGCCGCAATCAAAATCAGATGTAATAAGCCAGGATGCGGAGGAAAAGAAAAAATCTGTTTTGAATGGTTAGATGAACATACTAAACGTTCTTACCAAGCTAAAAAATCGAGAAGCAAAGGTGCTTCTTGGGAAAGAGAAGTTATTAATAAGTTAAAGGAAATTGGATTTACTGGATGTGTTACCTCTAGAGGAGAATCAAAGAAAGTTGATAATAACAAGATTGATATTATAGATACTGAAGGAAAATTACCTATCAATATTCAATGTAAACAGTATCAAAATACTCCTTCTTATTTTACAATAAGAGATGCATGTACAGATAAGTCTAAACCTTTTACTGTATTTTGGAAAAAATCTCCAGAAGGAGGAGAAAACAGTAAAGGTTCTATAGTAATGGTAGATGTAGATTATTTCCTTGAATTATTAGCTTTAACTTTAAAATGACAACTTACATATACGCAGTTTGTGATCAAGATTGTCACAATCAAATAAGGACTATAAGTGCAAGGTCTTTAAAAGATGCACAAGAAAAGATTATAGAAAGATTTAGAGATAGCCTAGAACTAGATGAAGAATTTGATAATTGGCATGAGTTTATAAAGTTTATATCGAATGAATTTGATATAGATATAACTCCTACTATCCAAGATGTAGAAACATTATAATGAGAATTTATAAAGTAGTTAAAAAAGAAGAAAATCCTACCATTCCCCTTAATAAAGTAAGAATGGAAGATGGATTCTTAATTGTTATGTCTAATGGTGAGGTAGTCGGTATAATTGTATATGATAGTAGTGATACCCAGTATATAATGATTACTAACTTTCGGGATTATTTCGCTACTGGAATTGATCCTGAATATCATAACGAAAGTCTTGAGAAATTATTGGAGGAAATCAAAAGTGATTATATAAATCCAGTAGAATTTAACTTTGTAAGAGTTGAGCAATGAGAATAGGACTTGATCTTGATGGAACTTTGGATGATTTTTGGAATCCGTATTTAGAAAGATTTGGAAAACCTAAAAAGGATTCTGAAATAACTAAGAATGTAGCGCAGGTACTTAGTAAAGATAGAAATTTCTGGCTTTCATTGCCAGTTCTTAGATATATAGATTTTATTCCTGAATTGTATTGTACTAAACGAGTAAATCCAAAGCAATGGACTCGTAAATGGTTAATAGAAAATGGTTTTCCTAATCGTCCTATTTATCAGATGTACTATCAGCAAGGAAATAAAGCTACTATGATTAAGGGAAGAGTTGACGTATTTATTGACGATTCCATTTCTAATTTTATAAAGTTGAATTTATCTGGAGTTCCATGTCTTCTTATTGATCAGCCAGATAACCAATCTTGGGGACCAGTAGGAAGAATTTATACCCTTAACAAACAAGAAATAATAGATACATATAATTTATTTATAGATACAGGTATGTTTGATAACTTTAAGAACCTGTTATGATTGATGTTTATAAAACAGTACAATTAAAGCCCTTAACAGAAACTGTCCATATAAAGGATATATCGGATGAAGTCTATTTTTCTAAAGAATATGGTAATTACATAAGTAATTCCAGACTCAAACTTATTAATCCTGATGAAGGAGGAAGTCCATCTAAATTCTTTGAGGGATTAGGAAATAATAAAATCTATTCTGATGCACTTATATTTGGAAGTGCTGTGCATGAACTTACCCTTCAGCCAGAAGCATTTATGCTTACAGAAATAGATAGACCCACTGCGAAAGCAGGATTTATGGCTGACTATATATTTGATAATTATATAGGACCTTGTGGAGATAATGCAGGAGAAATAATAGCAGCTCTTGAAGATTCTATTTTTATAGAAGCTTCTAATGAGATTGACTATTACAAAGGAAAGATGAATGAAGAAAAGATAAAAGCTCTTAAAGATAAGTGTGAACAATACTGGATTGACAGAGCAATATTTGAAGAGGATTATACAGGACCAACTCCTATATATCTTCCACAGAAAATGAGAGAACAACTCAGTGCAGTTCTTGATTCTTTTAATAAGAATAAGAAATTTGCAGAGTTACTACATCCAAAAGGACTCCTTGAAGATCCTATTTCTATGAATGAAACTACTATTCTAATGGATATGGAATATACAGTAGATCTTCCAGAAGGAAAGAAAGAAGGAGTTCTTCATTTGAAATCTAAATTAGATAATTTCTCTATAGATAATGAAAATAATACTATTACTGTAAATGATGTTAAAACTACTGGTAAGTATGTAACAGAATTTGCAAGTGGAGCATTTAATTTCTTTCATTATTATAGAGAATTAGGTATGTACACATGGCTACTTAGACATGCTGCTGCCAAACATTATGACATCCATAATCCTACTATAAAGAGTAATTGTCTTGTAGTAGAAACCTTTCCTGGTTATTTTACTAAGACTTATGAACTTACTAAAACAGACCTATTAAAGGGAATGCAAGAATTTGGATGGCTATTACGACAAGTAGCCTATTTTAAAGCTGTAAATGACTTACAAAGAACTTGAGGCAATCTTTAATCAGTATTTCAGCTTAGGAAACTTGAATATAAATATCAACAACAAGTTTGCACTTATATCTTTAATCTGTTATATTACCACTTCCATGAAGAAAAAGCAACCTGATGTTACATATTATCAGGTAGTTTATAAGATTTGTGTTAATGAAGGTATGACAGAAGACTTTAT
>OCVV011079359.1_pt1 | contig 19377 bp, 21 predicted proteins | sample 1539721 | NCBI WGS metagenome assembly OCVV01 (sample SAMN02144230, study PRJEB22623) | gut metagenome | biome: sheep rumen | host: Ovis aries | place: New Zealand
CCTGAACCATATCATGGAAAAGGTATTAGATATAAGGGCGAAAAAGTAAGACATAAGGAAGGAAAGACAGCTAAGTAATTATGATTAAGACATATGATTCAAACGCGCAACGTCTAAAACGTCATGCACGTGTAAGAAAAACTGTACATGGTACTAGTGAACGTCCTAGACTTGATGTCTTCCGTTCAAACAAAAACATCTTCGCTCAAATTATTGACGATACTAAAGGTGTTACACTCGCATCTGCTTCAAGTTTAAAACTTGAAAATGGTGGAAACATTGAAGGTGCAAAAGAAGTTGGAAAACTCATTGCACAAGCCGCTCTTGAAAAGGGAATTACAGAAGTAGTATTCGACCGTGGTGGTTATGTATATCATGGAAGAGTTGCTGCTTTAGCAGAAGCTGCTCGTGAAGCAGGATTAAAGTTCTAGGAGGAAATGAAAATGGCAGAAGAAAAAGAGTTAGAAGTATTAGAAGCTGCTCCAGAAGCTACTCAAGAACAACCAGCTGAACAAGCTACTGAAAACAAACAAAGACGTGCTAATCGTCCTAGAAGAGAACGTCCAGTTGAAGAATCTCCATATCAAGAACAATTAATTTCTGTTGGTAGAATTACTAAAGTTGTTAAAGGTGGTAGAAGATTACGTTTTAACGCATTAGTAGTTATCGGTGATGGAAAAGGTTTAGTTGGATTCGGTACTGGTAAAGCTCATGAAGTACCAGATGCAATTAAGAAAGCAGCAAAAGATGCTGAAAAGAATTTAATCAGAGTTCCACTATATGGTGCAACTATCCCTCATACACAAAACGGTCACTATGGAGCTGGTGCAGTAATTATTAAACCAGCTGTTCCAGGAACTGGTATCAGTGCTGGTGGTGCTGCTCGTGCTATTATGGAACTTGCAGGTATCGAAGATGTCCTCTGCAAAAACTTAGGATCTAACACTCCAGTTAACGTTGTTAGAGCTACATTCGATGCTTTAAAACACTTACGTTCTGCTGAACAAGTAGCAGAAGTAAGAGGACTTGATGTAAGGAAGGTATTAAAATAATGTTAAAGATTACTTTAGTTAAAAGCCCACTTACAAGAAAGCCAAATCAAGTAGCTACAGTTAAGGCTTTAGGCTTAGGCAAAATCAGTAGCTCAGTAGTAAAAAATGACAATCCTCAGATTCGCGGTATGGTTAAAACTATCGCTCATCTAGTAAAGGTTGAAGAAGTGGAGGCTTAGTTATGGGACTTGAAAATTTAAAACCTACAGCTGGTAGCACTCATTCAAAAAAGGTATTAGGTCGTGGATACGGCGCACACGGAAAGACTTCAGGTAGAGGTCAAAAAGGTGCTGGATCACGTGCTGGTGGCGGAGTTCGTTTAGGATTCGCCGGTGGACAAACTCCTCTTTACAAGAGAATTGCTAAGAGAGGTTTCACTCATGTGTTCAAAGCTGAATACGCTCTAGTAAACGTATCTGAACTCAACGTATTTACTGCAGGTACAGTAGTAGACAAAGAAGCTTTAGTTAAAGCTGGCTTAGTTGATAAAGATGCAAAATTAGTTAAAGTATTAGGAAATGGAGAATTATCTGTAGCATTAACCGTTAAAGCCGATAAGGTTAGTGAAGGCGCTAAAGCTAAGATCGAAAAAGCAAACGGTAAAGTTGAGGTAATTTAATGAGTACTATAAAGAAAGTCTTCAAAAACAAGGAAGAGATGTTGAAGATACTATTCACTCTTGGAATGTTCTTAGTATTTAAAATTTGTACTATGATTCCAGCAGTGCCAAATGTTCAACTCTTCTCAACAAATGAATCACAAGGTTTCATCGGAATCATCAACTCCTTTTCAGGAGACGCTCTTAGAAACTACTCAATAGTTGCGTTAGGTATTTCGCCTTACATCACCGCATCAATCATCGTTGAATTATTAGAAATGGATATCATTCCTGTTCTAGCAGAATGGAGAGATGAAGGTGAAGAAGGTCGTAAAAAACTATCTCAATTAACTAGATACTTAGGTATCGTTATCGCTTTAATCCAAGCAATCGCTACAACATTCGCATTAAGTTCAACAATATTCAATTATGGTAGAACTTCATTCTTAGGTTTAATGGCTGTTGCGATTACATTAACTGCTGGTTCAGCATTATGTATTTGGATTGGTGACTTAATTACTACTTATGGTGTTGGTAATGGTACATCATTATTAATCACTATGGGTATCATCATAGCTTTCCCTAATAACATTAAGACTTTAGTAGCTGATATTACAGGAACATCTGTAAAAGCTGGTCAATATATTAACGCTGGCTTAACACTCTTATTATTCTTCGTAATTATAATCGGCATCGTCTTCATGGAAGGCTCACAAAGAAAGATTCAGATTCAATATTCGAATAGGCCAAGAGCTGCTAAGTTCCAAGGAGCTAACGACTCTTCATTCCCTATTAAATTAAATAGTGCTTCAGTTATCCCAGTAATCTTTGCTGCAACACTAATGGGTATTCCTCTAACAATTGTATCTTATACAGGACTCGCTAATAGCCATCCAGGAGCATACAGTTGGTTAACTCAAATATTCTCATCTAGCGCAGTATTAGGTTATGCAATCTATGTATTATTAATTTTCTTCTTTGCAATCTTCTACACATTCTTACAGATTAATCCTCAAAAGACTGCTGAAGATTTACAACAAAGAGGAGCATACATTCCTGGATATAGACCAGGTTATGAAACTGAACAATATTTATCTAAAGTTTTATTTAACACAACATTATTTGGCGCACTCTATCTAGCTGTTGTTGCATCACTCCCAACTTTAGCTACAAAATTAGGCGCATCTAGCGCAATAGAAGTAGGCGGAACATCTATGATGATCGTTGTTGGTGTTGCGATAGAGACATGTCGTCAAATAAAGACTGATGTTCAAGACCAAAGATACGAGGGTTTCTTAGCTTAGTAAAGACTATGAACATTGTATTACTTGGAAAGCCTGGTGCAGGCAAAGGTTCGCTCTGTGCTGAAATTATGAAGAACGAACATGCAATACATATTTCTACAGGACAAATCTTTAGAAATGAAATTGCAAAAGGAACTGAATTAGGCAAAATTGCCGATTCGTACATCAGCAAAGGCAATCTTGTACCAGATGACATTACTAATCAAATTATGGAAAACATCTTAAGAAACAATCCTAATGGATCATATCTATTCGATGGATATCCAAGAACTCTTAACCAAGCTATTGGTCTCACAAAGTTAAGTAAAGATCTAGGTATTAACTTAGATGCGGTAATTGACCTTGATGTAGATGATGAAGTAGTTATGAAGAGATTATTATCTAGAAGAGTTTGTAAGAATTGTGGTGAAACTTACAATCTCATAACTAGAATTCCAAAAGTAGAAGGCATCTGTGATGTTTGTGGAAAAGAAATAACCATAAGACATGATGATAATGAAGAAGCTATACAAGAACGTCTTCATGTGTATAATAAACAAACACAGCCTCTTATCGACTACTACCAAGAACAAGGCTTACTTGTTAAGGTAGACGCCGCTAAGGAGCCATACGAAATATACAGAGATATCAAAGATAGACTCTGTCATAAAGCATCTCTTTCTTCCGAAAATCTCTAGGAAGAAAGAGATACTCTAAATTAATTAAGGAGAACATTGAATGGCAAAAGACGATGTAATAGAGTTTGATGGCACAGTAGTAGAAGTACTTCCTAACACTGAATTCATTGTAGAACTTAAAAATGGACATCGTATCCATGCGCACGTATCTGGCAAAATCCGTATAAACAACATCCGCATTTTGCAAGGACAACAAGTCAAAGTTGAATTATCAACATACGATTTATCACGTGGCAGAATTACGAGGAGATACAATACAAAATAAGGAGAAATATCAAATTTATGAAAACAAGACCTTCAGTAAAGAAAATCTGTGATAAATGCAGAATTATTAGAAGACATGGTGTTGTAATGGTAATTTGTGAAAATCCTAAACATAAACAAAGACAAGGTAAATAAGGGAGAATAAGATAATATGGCACGTATAGTTGGTGTAGATATTCCTAATGATAAGAGAGTCGTTATTTCCTTAACTTATATTTATGGTATAGGATTAAGCACTTCTAAGAAAATCTTAGCTACACTTGGAATATCAGAAGATACAAGAGTTAAAAACTTAACTGATGATGAATTAACTAAAATAAGAAACGAAGTTTCTAAATACAATATCGAAGGTGATTTACGTAGAGAAGTAAACGCCAACATCAAGCGTTTAATGGATATTGGATGTTATAGAGGAATCCGTCATAGAAAAGGATTACCAGTAAACGGACAAAATACAAGAAATAACGCAAGAACTCGTAAAGGTCCAAGAAAGACCGTTACTAATAAGAAGAAATAGTAAGGGAGGAAAATAATAACAATGGCTACTACAAGCAGAAAACGTCGTGTTAAAAAGAACATCCCTAATGGTGTTGCACATATTCATTCAACATTCAACAACACTATCGTATCAATTACTGATCCACAAGGAAATTTAGTTTCTTGGAGTTCAGCTGGTGCTGTAGGATATAAAGGTTCTAAAAAATCAACTCCATTCGCTGCCGGTTTAGCAAGTGAAGCTGCTGCTAAAGCTGCAATCGACTGCGGAATGAAAAAGGTAGAAGTAGAAGTTAAAGGACCAGGACCTGGTAGAGATACAGCTGTTAGATCACTCGCAGTTGCAGGTTTAGAAATCACATCTATTTGTGATACTACACCAATCCCTCATAATGGTTGTCGTCCACCAAAGAGACCACGTGGCTAGGAGGTTTAATAAGTTATGGCAGAATTAAATGATTATACAAATGAATCAAGTGCTGCTTCTGATGAATTAAAACTCATTGCGCCTAAAGCTACTCTTGAACATCCAACAAGCGATAAAAACTTCGCAGTATTAGATGTTCAACCATTAGAAAGAGGCTATGGTCTTACTATCGGTAACGCCTTAAGAAGAGTTTTACTCGCTAGTCTTCCAGGAGCTGCAATCACATCTATTCAAATTGATGGTGTTCAACATGAATTCTCATCAATTAAAGGTGTAGTTGAAGACGTTACTGGTATCGTATTAAATTTAAAATCCGTTGTATTAAAGATCTTATCTGAAGATGTTATGGAAAAGAATCTAGAAATAGATGTTACTGGACCAATGACAGTTACTGCAGGTGATATCATTGCTGATGAACAAGTTGAAATCGTTAATGCTGATCAATATATTTGTAGAGTTAACGAAGGACGTTTAAGAATTCAATTAACAGCAAGAAAAGGCATCGGATATAAGAATGCTGATGAAAACAGAGAATATTATGAATCACTTCCTGGTGTTATACCAATTGATTCAATCTATACTCCTGTTTCAAAAGTTGCATATCATGTAAATAAAGTAAGAATTCAGGACAATGCTAACTACGATGAACTCGTAATGGAAGTAACTACTAACGGTGGAGTTACACCTGAATATGCAGTCGCTAAAGCGGCTAAAATCTTGAAAGATCAGTTAGATTGCATCATCGGTTTATCTCAAGAAGCTATCGATCAAGGCAATACAACTGGCGTACAAGTTCAAGATACTGAAGAACCTCAGACACCTGATAGACCTATTGAAGATTTAGATTTATCTGTAAGAAGTTACAACTGCTTAAAGAGATATGGAATCTTCAAAATTAGTGAATTAGTAGATAAGACTGAGGAAGATATGATGAAGATCAGGAACCTCGGCAAGAAGTCTTTAAAAGAAATTAAAGATAAACTCGCTGAGATGAACCTTGGATTCGCTCGTCATTAATTTTTAGGAGGACCTTATGTCAAACAAATTTACACAGTTAAATCGTGATATGTCATCTAGAAAAGCTTTAGTTAGAGACTTAGCTACTCAACTAATTCTTCATGGCGAAATCAAGACAACTGAAAAGAAAGCAAAATTAATCCAAGGCATCGTTGAAAAGCTAGTTACAACTGCTAAGGAAGGCACTCTTGCCGCTAGAAGAAACGTTATGGAAACAGTTAGACCTTTAAAGAATGCTGATGGTAAAACTGCTACTCAAGTTTTATTTGATGAAATTGCACCAAAATATAAAGATAGAAATGGTGGATACACTCAAGTATTTAAACTTGCACCACGTCAAGGTGACGGAGCTCCTATGGCTCTAATTAGATTCGTTAAATAATAATAGAATCAATCAAAATATTAAACCTAGAGGAATTAACTTCTAGGTTTTTTATATATTAATATCATTTTAATGATATAATTTACATAGAATAATAAATAGAGGGGTAAATAATTATGCCATGCACAACTTTACTAGTAGGAAAGAAAGCTACTAATGATAATTCAACAATGATCGCAAGAACTGATGATGGAAGATTTGATGTTAAAAAGATGATTGTTGTAGAACCTAAAGATCAACCAAAAGAATACACTTGTAAAATATCTCATTGTAAGATTAAATTGCCAGATAATCCTTTGAGATATACTGCTTGTCCAAATGTAGATTTAAAAGAAGGAATTTGGCCAGCTACAGGAATTAACTCTAAAGGCGTAGGAATGAGCGCTACTGAAACAATCACTTCAAACCCAAGGGTTTTAGGTGCTGATCCTTATGTTAAATATGAAAAAGGAAAAACATCTAAAGAAGATAAGATAGGTGGAATAGGCGAAGAAGATTTAGTTACTTTAATTCTTCCATATATTAGTAGTGCTAAAGAAGGCGTTGAAAGACTTGGTGAACTTCTTGAACAATATGGAACATATGAACCTAATGGAATTGCGTTTAATGATGAAAATGATGTTTGGTGGGTTGAAACTATTGGTGGACACCACTATATCGCAAGAAGAGTTGAAGATAGTGAATACGTTGTGATGCCTAACCAATTTGGACTTGATAAATTTGATTTTGATGACGCTTTTGGAGCACAAAAGAATAATATGTGCTCTAAAGACTTAAAAGAGTTTATAAAGAAAAATAACCTTGATTTAAACCAAGATGGAAAGTTTAATCCAAGATTAGTATTTGGTTCTCATGATGATAGTGACCATGTATATAACACACCACGTGCCTGGTATATGGCTAGATACTTTAATCCAAGAACATATAAATGGGATGGCCCTAATGCTGATTATACTCCTGAATCAGATGATATTCCTTGGTCATTAGTTCCAGAAAGAAAAGTAACTGTTGAAGATGTTAAATACATTCTATCTTCATATTATCAAGGAACTGAATATAATCCATATGGTAGAGAAAAAACAGCTAAGAGTGGAATGTATAGATCTATTGGTATAAATAGAACAAGTGTAATGGGAATATGTCAAATTAGAAATAATGTACCTGATGAAATTAAAGGAGTTGAATGGATTTGTTTTGGCTCAAACGCATTCAACACATCTATTCCATTCTATACTAATGTACCTAAACTACCTAAGTATGTATCAGATACTAAAATGGAAGTTGAAACAGGTAATTTCTATTGGGATTCAAGATTAATTGGTGCTTTAGCTGATGCGCATTATCCTACCTGTATTATTCATGTTGAAAGATATCAAAAAGAAAGCATGAATAGATCTAGAGCATTACTCAATGAATATGATAAGAAATTTATAGAAACAAAAGATATAAAACTACTAATGGAAGCGAATGATAAAATAGCTGCAATGGCTAAAAAGATAACAGCGGATACTTTATCTAAAGTATTATATGATTCTATGGCTCATATGAAGAATGGCTATTTGAGATTTGATAATTAATATGAGAATTGGAGTTATTACTGATATTCATTCAAATTATGATGCATTAGTTTCTGTATTTGAAGAATTTAAAAAGAAAAATGTAGATAAGGTTATTTGTTTAGGAGATATTATAGGAATAGGTCCATATTCACATAAATGTACTAAATATTTAATGGATAATAAAAACATGATTTTATCTTGGATAAGAGGAAATCATGAACAATATTTAATTGATGGAATTCCTAAAACTCATCATTCCATTCCAGGTGGTCATCCAACAAAACAGATTGAATATGATTGTTATAATTGGAATCATTCTCAATTAACAAAAGAAGAAAATGAATTTTTAAAAACTAGACCTCTTGATGATATAGTTACTATTGAAGGAATAAAAATAGTAATAGAACATTATCCATATGATGATAACTATAAACATCAAGCATATACAGAACATCCTACATTTGATGAAATAAGATCTTTATTTAGATGTAAAGATGCGGATATTTATTTATATGGGCATACACATATTAAAAATATAGTATCCTCTAATGATATATCTTATATAAATCCAGGATCAGTAGGATGTCCCTTATCTACAGGAAAAGCGTTATACGGTATTCTTGATATTAATGATGGTAAATATAATTATTCTTCATTTGAAGCTTCATATGACGTTAAAAAGGTAATTAGTGATATAGAAAAACTAAATTATCCAATGAATACATTTATGATTTGGAGATTCTACGACAAATCATATGATTATAAAGATTAGCATATTTTGTATATGCTTTTCTTTTTGCTCTTTTAAAATAGAACACACTTGCTAATATATAGACCAAACCCAAGGTTTTACAAACTAAACCCAAGGTTTTTGCGACTAAACCCAAGATTTTAAAGCAATTTGCCTATTTTTGTATCATTTTTAGGCAAAGCTTGTCATTTTTATTAGGCAAAGATTTAGGTTCCGGGTTTTCGACACTTCATTGACTAATTTCTATATATATTAAGAGATTTTTTATATGAATATATAATTTCTCTTTTTTTGCCTAAATTTTTAAAATAATTTCCGTTTTAAGAAAATTTGTATATTTATTTCCGTTTTTTACATATTTTAACAATTTTATAGTAAAGCTTAAATATGAGAAATATCCCAAAACAAAGAGAATAATTCGTCACCTTTTACTTAATGAGGGACAATATATACGAGAATCTAGCAATTCATAATCAATAAAATTGTATACTACTAGAAAAATAATTAAATAAGATTTGATGGAATTTGGGCATAATACCTATATTGATTAGGTGTTGTGCCCAAATTCTTTTGTAATCTCCAATTATTGTGTAATTAAATATAAATTCTTCAGGTTTTATCTTATTTAAAATTGTGGTTAATTGATTATACTGTTGACAAATCTAATGAGACTTGATAAAATATCATAAGAAAAGTCAAAAGAGGTAATAACATGAAAAATCTTGTGTTTGATATTTTGAATAATAATCAAGGCTATATCACTACGAAAGAGATTACTAGTAAAGGTATCCATAGAATGTGTCTCAAGAAAATGTGTGATGATGGCATTATTGAAAGGGTAGGAACAGGAATATATATTGATAAGGCTATTATTCCCGATTATTTTTACGTGATGAGTTTAGAACTACCTAATGTAGTTTATTCTCATATGACTGCCCTATATTTTCATGATTTATCAATCAAAGCACCTAATGATAGCTTTGATATTACAGTTCCTAATAATTATTTTAATTATAAACTAAAAAAACATAATGTTTTTTATTGTGATAAGGAAAAATATAATGTTGGAATAATCTTCGTTAAAACACCAATGGGGCATATGGTTAAAACCTACGATATGGAAAGATGCATCTGTGATATCATTAAAGCAAAAAATAGAATGGATTTTGAACTTGTAAAATATAGCATAAAAGCATATCTTAAAAGAAAAGATAAAGACCTAACTAAACTATCAATATATGCAAGTAAACTTGGTATTGAAAAAGAAGTTGCAAATTATTTGGAGATATTTTATGAATAGCATGGAATTAAAAGATAGAATTAGAAATATATCTAAAGAAAGAAATATTGACTTTAATACATTATTAAGGCTTTACATGTATGATAGGTTTATTGAACGTCTCTCAGTTAGTAAATATAAAAATAACTTTGTCTTAAAGGGTGGTTTTTATTTAAGTACACTATTGGGTGTCGAACAAAGAACAACTATGGATATTGACGTAGCTTTTAAAAATGCTTTATTTACTAAGGATGTAATAGTAGAAATGATTAATAATATTATATCTATTGATATTAATGATTCTGTAATAATCAATTACCTTGGTATTAATGAAATAAGAGATGAAGATGATTATGGTGGATTTAGAGTTGACTTAGAAGCTCATCTTGAAAATGTAAAAGAAAGATTTCACGTTGATATAGCAACAGGTGATCCAATTACTCCTAGTGAGATTAGTTATAACTATAAGCCACTACTTACTGATAGACAGATTGATGTATATGCATATACGATTGAAACAGTAATTGCAGAAAAGATAGAAACGATTTTAACTAGAGTTGAAGCTAATGGTAGAATGCGTGATTTTTATGATATTTATTTAATATATACTAAAGAACAAGAAAGTATTAAAATAGATATCTTGAAAAAGGCCATTGAAAGAACATTTAAAAAGAGAAATTATAATAAGCCTGTATTAGATACATTAAAAATAATTGAAAATAGTGAAGTTTTAAAAATAAGATGGAATTCTTATAGAAATAAATATAGTTATGCCAAAACTATTGAATATACTGAAATAATAAAGTGCATCAATGAATTATTTACAAAGCTAAGAGGAATCTAATGATAAAATATATAAGGTATTACTACTTATGGTAAAGAAAGGCTATTTTAAATGAATCTGAAGCAACCGGAGCAAATAGAGTGACAAAAGAAAATAGAATGGGGACTATCTTTTTTGGCATTTTAATTTGCTCATTTCAGTATGTATTTGGTTTTGTCCCTTTCCAGTTTTAAGTAAAGCTATTGCTAGTGCAGCATTATTTGGTTTTTAAGTTCCTATAATTATTCGATGTGATTTTTCATTTATAAAGATACTTAGATTATATATTTTATCAAAAAAGAGAGAAAAATCAATTTATACAAAAATAGTATATGATCATTATTTTAAAAATATTTCATCAAAGTGTACATCTCTTTTTAACTCTCGTAGAATATATAAGATGGGAAAAAGAAAACATAATTTATTGTTATTATCTAAAACAAACAATTCAATTACACCAACATTAATAGTCTTTCCAAAAGCAACGCTCAACTCTTATGCATTTGAGTTTGGTGTAATTATTGAGTCAGATGATTTATTAGTTAATTAAAGTAACAAATATAAGATTTAATATTAGTAATTCAAATAGAACAAGGCTGCTTGCTGTTAAATTAGTTTGCAGCCATTATATAATATGTAGAATTAACAGCAGTAAATCAGCATTAAAATAATAATTCTATATTTTCTATTTAAAACATATTATATAAAATATACTTTAATTCTTCACAAAATCCAATTATAATGGATTTGGAGGAGCAAACACTATAGTGTAACAAGAAACTTTAAGGAAATAGGTGAATATGAAAAAGAAAAGACTATTAAACAAAAATGTAATAATCACAGGCGCATCTAGCGGTATAGGAAGAGTATCTGCGTTAGAATTTGCTAAAGAAGGTGCTAATCTACTATTGTTTGCTAGAAACATTGATAGACTTAATGAAGTTAAAAAAGAAATAGAAAAGCTAGGATCTAAAGCAGAAATATTTGTTGGTGATGTAACGAACAAAGAATCATTAGAGTCTGCAGTTAAAAAATGCATAGACGTATATGGTTCTGTTGATATTTTTTATTCTAATGCAGGCATTTATTTAAGACAATATGTTAAAGATTTAAGAATAGATCAAATTAGAAAGATTATGGAAGTAGATTTTTATGGAAATATGAATGCATTATATTCTATTCTTCCATATTTTCTAGAAAGAAATGCAGGATCATTTATCACTACTTGTTCAGTTGATGGTAAAATTGGACTTCCTGGTGATGCAGCATATTGTTCAGCTAAGTTTGCGTTAAATGGATTCTTCCAAGTTTTAAGACAAGAATTAAGAGGAACAAATGTTCACACTTGCGTGATTTATCCAGGCAGAATGGATACTCCTCAAATTAATCATGTAGATTGTCCTAAAATATCTAAGAAGAATGATCCTAGATTAGTTGCGAAAGCAGCAATTAAAGGTGTATTAAAACATAAAACTGAAATAATAGTTCCTAAGTTTTCTTCTAAATTATTAATAAATGCATACAATGTTTCTAATAAATTATCAGATTGGCTAACAAGAGTAAATGGTCTTGAAGGCATAGATAATGGTAAAGAAGCAATAAATGAAGCAAAATAAAAATAAAATGAAAATCCAATTATCAACTTAAATGGATTTTCATTTTATATTATGAAGTTGAAATGAGCGTTATATGTATAACCATTTTTAACAAAGTTTTTATGAAATAATAAAATAAAATATGAAGAATTTTTTTATTTTGCTATATCTCATCTATAAATTTTAATTCAATTTGATAACTATTATCATTGAAACTGAATACTAGATAACCTATATCTTTATGATAATCAAAAGTAGAAGTTTTAACACCATACGTTACCCTTATTCCGTCACAATCAATAGATAAATTATTGTTGTGGTGATGTCCTACAAACCATGTATCAAATGATAAATCTTTTAGTTTATCATATAAACCATCTGCGTTAAATCCACCTAGTACTTCACCTTTTTCACCAAAATCTTTATTATCTATTAAAGAAGTTCCTCCAAGGTTAAATAGTTCAGGATTGTTACATTCACTAGTTGATTGATAACCTTTAATACAAGCGTATTTATTCACAAAATCAGGTGGTATATGGGTACATAGTGTTTTATTTACTATATTACCATTTTCATTATCTATATTCTTTGATGTAGTAAATAGATATTCTCTTTGATCAGGAAATAGTCCTGACGCTCTTTCTACTCTTTCATTCTGATTATATGGTGGAAAACTTTCTAGATAGCTATATGTTTTTCCATTCCATATACCATTTGAATCCATCATATAGATTACTCTTATTAGTTTTCCTTTATTAAATATACCTATATTATAGTTTCCATTTCCAGTACAGGTATTTCTTTTGAATAAACAGTATTTTGAACTTGTAAATTGTTCGCATTGCCAGGTAACGCCTAGTATAGATTCATTATCATGGTTTCCAAATATAGGAGCCCAAGGAATTTTATATGAATCCATAAAATTACAGAATTCCATTAAGTTAGATCCGTTATCATCGAATTCACCATATATGATATCACCAGTTACTATTATTAAATCTGGATTACTATCTTTAATTGCTTTATCAAGATAATAGAATTCACCTTTATATTTCATTTCATCAGTAAATAGAGTATTAAACGCAAAATAGTTGAGCCTTCCATCATATCTTTGTTGACTAGGATCAACTGGCTGCATGTCGGTAATCTGCAATACTTTAATGACTCTATCTAGATTGAATTCTAATTTAAAGTCTATACATTTTTCAAAACTCATAAATTGCCTCTTTTTATTTTTATGATATACAAATATTGTTTAAAATGCTAAATTAATTATATATTATTTAGGGGATAAATTATATGTCTTTTATTCAAGAAAATGAAATAAAAATTAATATCGGATTAAAAAAAGAATATAAACTAATTCATATTAGTGATGTCCACGCAGTTGACTACAAAGATAGAGATTCTAAAGAAGTGATAGAAGAAGCCTTAAAAGCGGAAGATATATGGTATAGACAAAGAACCTGGTTCGCTAAAAAAGCGAATGAATACTGCGATGAATCACATATGATTAAATCGAAAGAGTGTTTAATTAAATTAATAGATTATATCAATAATGAAAACCCTACCGCTGCACTTCTTACTGGAGATATTATAGATTATTATTCTGAATCTAACTATTTAATGTTAAAAGAAGAAATAAATAGAATCAATCCTCCATATCTATTTTCAATAGGTAATCATGAAGCACCTGTATCTAAATTTATAGAGATTATTGGTAGTGATAACGGTATATCTAAATTAGAATTTGATGAATTCAAGATTATATCTATCGATAATTCAACTAAGAAAGTATCAAAAGAAACTTTGGATTATCTAAAAGAAGAAGTTATAGATAATAAGCCAATAATAATTTCTATGCATATTCCAATTTGTACAAAATATAACGAAGAAGAAATGAAGAAACTTGATCCATATTTTGTAATATATGAAAATGATACTGATGAAATAACTAAAGAATTTATTGATTTATTAGTTAATAATGAAAATATTAAATCAGTATTCTGTGGTCATACACATTCTCATAATGAATCATATATTACAAATGGAAAGATGCAGTGTACCGCAAGTAGTGGTTTAATTGGATTTGTGAATAAAATAACGATTAAATAATAGATGAGGACGCAAATTTTTGCGTCCATTATTATTTAAAATCTTCTATTCTCCATTCATCTAACCATTCTATATATGGATTTCCAGATTCATCAAATCTAATAGGTAACCATACATAAGTTGCTTCTGATGTATTTTCATCGCTATATAAATTTAATAGGTCATCTCTAAACCATGGACCTTCTTTTCTAAAATATCCATCAAACATTTCTTCTCCAGATACTTCCATTTTATAAGGAAGGTCATTTAACCATCTATCTCCTAAAGCTATATATAAATCTTTTTTAAATGGATGTTTGAATACAGATGAAAACTGAGCTCTAAAAGAAGTTTTTTCATAATCACCTCTACATGTTTCACCAATTTCTTTATATTCTCCATTTAAGTCTATAATTTCATGAGTGATTGTTGGATTAGGGAAATATCCAGATGTACCACTTGTTATTATGAATCTTTTATCATTATGTTTAAAATAACAAGGAGCTTCTCTAATAAATGGAGGCCTTGTTTTTTCTAAATGAGTAGAATCTACATCTGTAAAATACATAAAGTCACTAGTTAATTCTCTAGCGTGTACTATATTTCCTTCTGTTCCTATATAATATCCTTTATCATTTTCAATAAATAGATCAAAATCACCTGCGGTAATATTATCAATCCTATGAGATAAAACATATGGGCCGGTGATTTTATCCGCTAATGAAATATAATATCTTGCACTTCCAAAATCAGCGCCAATCTCTACACATCTAGTAACGCATTTCGCCCACATAACATATTTTTTAGTATTCTTATTATATAGAATATGAGGTCTATCCATTATATTTCTAGGATAGAATGGATTAGATTTATCATCGCTAATGATAGCGATACCTTCATCAACCCAGTTATATAGATTGTTTGAAGAATAGACTCTAACTCCATTATGCCAAACTTTTGGAGTTATATCATCATCAACCGCTCTACCAAATACACCTTCTTTATTCTCGCCATACCAATAGAATTTATTATCTACATAAATAATAGATCCACCATGAGCGTGTATTCTTTTTTTATTGTTGTCATACCAAAATTTACCAGATTTGATTCTATCCATTGTTTATTTCCTCATCTATTTTTAATTTCTTTCTTCGTTTCATATTTTTCTTCTCAGTTTCAATTTGATAGAAATCGCTTGGACTTTGTGCACAATGTCCGCCATACCAATCTACATATTTTGTTAATCTTCTATCAATGAATATATCTTTGAATCTTTCATTTAATGGTTCTTTAGAATACTTTAATTCATATTTAGATAATTTATAATCAAATTTTCTTTTTTTAATGGAATCAATTAGTACTTCACTACATTCTATATCATTATTTATATTTGAATATGTAATAGCGAACAATGCTATATTTTTATTCTTATTTAAAATGATTGATTCACTATCTATCTTGATTTTAACACTATATAGATATAAATCTTCTAATATTTGATCTTTATCTTTTTTATGATAATGAGTAAAAGCGAAAGCTTGAGATATAGGTTTAGTATATCCATATTCTTTTAACCCATATAAATCCCATGAACCTAATCGTTCAAAAGAATTTTGAATAAAGGTAGGTTTATTATTAATTAAAACATTAGAATCCTTTCCTTGATTCATTAATAATATATATGCATATTTATAATTCCTATCTAAATTAATAATTTGATCATTAAATTCTAAAGCGTTATATTTTGAATCTAAATCAAATTTGTATTTTATTCCTTTATAACTAATTAGATCTGATCCAATCAGTTCTTTAGGCATACTAACTTTATTTTTTAAAGTAGATTCCATTCTATCTCTATTTGTGGTTATTCCTACTTTATCAAATGGAAGGAATCCATATTTATAATCTTCTATTAATGGTATAGATTCAAATTCAATCATAAATGATTTGATTTCATGATTATTTAAATCAAAAGTAAATGAGTTATTATTGAATGTTAAAGGCTCAATTATTTCTTCATCCCCTCTAACTGAATATAATGATTTAATATTTTTAATGAATTCAACATTAACATTCTTTATAGATTTTCCATAATAATCAACTACTCTTAATATATATTTATTTTCTTTTAAAGCTTTTTTAAAGCACATTATTCTAGCGTTATTATCTGACAAGCTAAATAATGTTAAATCATTTTTTATTGAACCACTATGAATATTCATTTTAAATGAGTTCATTGGCTTAGTAAATTTTTCAGCTTCACTAATAGAATTATCTATATCTATAAAAGAAGAAGTGATTGAATAAGAAAAGATATTTAAACCAAAATCTAGTAAATGTTGAGAACATTCATATCTATAATTTGAAAAAGGTGTATGTACTGCGGTTAATCTGATTTCATTATCATTTGGCTTATCAAATCCTTGTCTAGAATCTGTAATGATTGTGATACCGATATTATCATTTTCAATCTTAGCGAACTTTTGAGTTGGAACTTCATATAGTTTTTCTCTATTATTTAATCTATCATATTTAGAAATTCCAATATCATATGTTCCATGATCAGAATTAATAGATAATGGGAATGATACTTTAAGATTAGATGAATCCTCTAACCACAATAGTTCATTATATACATCTATTCTATTTGAATCTTTTTCTAATGAAACAATAGTTTTTAATTTAGATTTATTATAAACCCTATCTATCTGAATCTTAATTATTAATGGATTATTAACTAATACTTTATATTCTCCATCCTTAAAATATGCATAAGGTTTTCTTATTATATCGCTATATTTTATTTCCCACGCTGGCCACTGGATAGAATCGTAATCATGTATTAAATTATATCTAATTGGGCTAGATAATAATTCCATATTTAATTTCTTATCATAGATAGATGATATATTTAATTCATCATCAAATATAACTATATATCTATCATTTTCTATAGATTTACCATTAAGAATTAAGCTATTAGTTAATGTATTATTTTGAGATTCTATTACATCAAACACCTTTATAGTATTTCCTTTAACTAAAACGCTAAAATAAAGAACACCATTATCATAAAAAGCTTCATATTCATTCTTTTCTAAATCGATGACTTTAACATTTTTATATGGTAAATCCATCTTAATAGATATAGTAGAAACAGTTTCATCCTGATTAGGATTAAATACCATAATTGGATTAGCTAAATTTGATGTATCAAAAATATTTTCTATTAAGGCTATTGAAGATAAATATTCATCTTTTGCGATATTCAGTGATAAGAAATAGTCATTCCAGTTTTTCTTATAACATTCCATGAATGACGTACCAGTAATATCATCATGAAAATGATGTTCTAAAACTCTATTCCATGCGAAATTAAAGGCTATTTCAGGATATTCTTTTAATCCTAGAATAGATGTTAGTGAATTTGATTTTTCTGATACATCAAGCAGGTTTTCACACCTCTTATTTAATCTTTTTGATGCGGTGCGTGAAGTGTAACTTCCAACGCCATGAGTAGACATCAAAAACTCTTTATCAAATTCTTCTAGCTTAGCGCCACTTTTATCTAATTCTTTTAGTTCATTAAAAAAATCAACCATTGAACTAGATATTATTTCACTATCATATTTGTTGTTTTCTTTTATTTCATTAAATAATACTTCCATTGCGTTTTGATGAGGAGCGCCTCCCCTATCACCTGTCCCATAATAAAGCATGGTGTAAGGAACATTTGAAGTTCTAATATTTTCTTTTATTTTATTTAGTGTATAATCAGATCTTATTTCTTTAAATATTGTAGAATAGTTTCCTGGCTTAAGTGATGTATATACAAATGAACCATCTAATCCTTTCCATTTTCCAAATTCAAATGGAGGTTCGATAGATGAACCCCATGATAATTTTTGCGTTGAAAATCCAATTAATCCTGAATGGCTCATTATTTGAGGTAACGCTTTTCCAAAGCCAAAACAATCAGGCAAAAATATATCGTTAGATTTCTTATTGAATTTTTCTTTAAAATATGAATTACCATAAAGAATGTTTCTTATTAACGCTTCTGGTGATGGAATATTAGAATCACCATTTTCTACAGTGCTTCCACATATGTTCCATCTACCTAGATTAATATAATGTTTCAAAGTTTCAAAATCTTCTGGATAATATTCTTCGATTAACGCATATCTATACGAACCTTCAAAATTGAATTTATAATTAGGATATTTTTTAAAGAATTCAAAATTGTATTTAAGAGTTCTAGGTAGATATGTTTCAACCGTTTCCTTTTGAGTCCATAACCAAGAAGTATCAAGATGAGCAGTAGAAATTGTATAAATCTTTTCTTTCATAAACCATTTCCCCACAATATTTAAATTTAATAAGATATCATTATTCTGCAGTAAAAATAATTAAATTACAAACAAAATTTACTGTATTATTTGATACTTTTACTGAAACTAATTTATTAGTTTAAATAACAAATAATGGTATAACTAATGAAAAATTTGTATAAAGATAAAAACATCCAATATTAGTTAAAAATCTACAAAATGGTTTACAAATATAAAACTATGGTAAAATTAAATAAAGATATTTGAATGGTGACAACATGAAAGATAACAAAAAAGAATATATTAAAAAAGACTATTATGTAGAGTCTAAACAAAAGAAATATGAAATAGTTGAAGAGCTGATCACTGATAACGCAGCTCTACATTTTCATGACTATTTAGAAGCTGAACTTGTCTTATCTGGAGAAGCTATTCAATATATCAACGATTATAAGACATATCTTAAAAGAGGATCTTTTTCAGTATTAAGACCTAATATCGACTGTCACTCAGTTGAGGTTAAAGATTTCGTAGTTATCAAGTTCTATGTTAAGCCATTTATTATCGATGATGAACTATGGAAAGAAATATCGCTTTTATTAGATCCGTTAGTAATAGAACTAGATGAAGAAGAACTAACTCACGCAATAAATACATTCAAGATGATTGAATATGAACAGTATAGACAAGAAAGATATAGTGAAGAAATAGTTAGAAATGGAATAAATT
>OCVV012891273.1_pt1 | contig 19376 bp, 24 predicted proteins | sample 1539721 | NCBI WGS metagenome assembly OCVV01 (sample SAMN02144230, study PRJEB22623) | gut metagenome | biome: sheep rumen | host: Ovis aries | place: New Zealand
TCATTTCTTTTTCTTACTCCAACAATTAAAGAAACACTCAGTTCTATTATTAATGTTAAAACAAGAGAAACTACTAAACTTGTTATCATAGTATTTTTTCCTTTATGATATTTTGATATTTAATAAAGTCATCTTTATAATCTAAAAAATCTTCTTTTATAAATAACCTTTTTTAATCCTAAAAAAACTATGTTTCAAAAATTTTGGTATAAACTTAAGGATTTTAGTAAAAGAATAAAGCTCAAAATGTCCGAAGCCAAATTGCAAGTAATAGCCAATAGTAAGCCCTTATATTGTTTATCAGTTTTAATCATTACTGTATTTATCAACCCTTCAAGAGTAATTGTAAAAGCAAAAAACATTATTATATAAGTGAAATCTTCAAAAAGCTGGTTATGGTATAATAATAAAACAAAAAGTATTCCTATAGTTTTTGAGAATATTGTCCCAACAAAAACTGCTAACAATTCTTTTTTGTTTTTTGTAGCCCAAACAGCAATAAGAGTATGTATGATGGCAATTGCAATTATTATAGCTAAGATGGGTAATATTGTTAAAATTCCTTCTTTAAACCCATAAGTAACATGAACTACTTTTCCTCCACCAGCCGAAGGTATTGAAACCCCATAAGCAAATAATGACATCTTTAATTCTAATTCCTTTCTTTTTTATTTGCATTATCTTTTTTGTTAATAAAATAAATTATTATTAATGCTACAACAGATATCACAACTACAAATATAATTGATAATGCAATAGCCACAAAAAATATTGGTGAATATGAAATAATTTTTTTATCACCCCATCCTATTGCGTCCGCAAAAACAAATCTATTAAAGAAAAACATATTAGATACAATAACTATTAATAAGCTTAATACTACCTTTTTTACTTTATTTATCTTTATTAACATTTTCTGTAGTCACTCCTTCTACTTTATTTTCTTTATTTTTTTTATTTACAAAATAAATAATGACTAAAGCAATAGCAGCAGGAACAATGCTAAAACCAACTAAAGCTACAATTATTAGCACCAACTCCGAAAGCCAATCCTGTATAATATCCATATCACTAATAGCCATCATATCTGCAAAAGCCATGTTTCTAATCAAAACAAAATTAGCAATAGCAATAATAATGATGCTTATAACAACCTTCTTTAATTTTCTCATCTTTTCCATATTTTACTTCTCCTTTATTATTTTATTTGTTTTCTCATTACATCGTAATGAAATATATAACAATATTGAAGACACAATAGTTAAACTAAACAATCCTACTTGAGTAAATAATTGATTCATACCAACACATGTTGGAATAAATCCAACAAATAAGGCTAATGTAAGTAATCCAAAAGCTAATCCTTTATTATTATTAAAAATATTACTTAAAACAATAAGAGTAATAGGCATAGTCATATTAAATAATAAAATTGCTATTATTCCTATAACAGGATGATCAAAAGCAAATATAAAACATATAGCAGAGATAATTAGTGATAACGATATTTTCTTATATCCTATTCTATCACCAATAATTCCTCCTAGCATCTTCCCTAAGATTACTCCTATTACAAATAATAGAGCATAAATAAATTTAGATTTCCATGAAAAAGCAAGAATCAATCCCACATAACTTCTTAAAGCAACTGTAAGGAAAATACAAATAACAGCAATTACTTCTTTTCTCGAAAGTTTTATTACTTTTATTTGATTATTAATCACTTTATCTTTTATTTGTCTATATAAAGTAAATAAAGCAATAGCAGAAACTAATAGCATTAAAACAACTAAATAATACTTATTAAACCCTATTGAAGCAGATTTACTACCTAAAAAGATTCCCATTGCTCCTGTTGATACAAATATTCCAGATAGTGTTGCTTTCTTATCACTTATATTTAATACATCTATTCCTCCACCAACATGGAATAATGAATTTCCAATTCCAGCAATTATACAAGATAAAATACCAAAATTACTAAACGCAAATGCAATAGCAACTAAAACACATCCCAATGCTGAACAAAGTGCATTCTTATTTACTCTATCAGCAATTATCCCAATCGGAAATTGCATAGCAAATGCAAAAAAGTTATATAAAACTATGGCCAAAAACAATGGCATTCCACCACCTAGTTTTTGAGTCACTAAATTAGTAACCAATACTGCACATGATAAATCAACAATAAAATGAATAATACTATAAACGCTAACAATTTTCTTTTTCATTTATTCTCTTTTAGTAGCCCTCTCTATATAATATATTGAATAATATCATACCTATAATGAATTATATCGACAATAAGCTTAAATGTTATATAAACTTAAAGTATGTAATCAATCTAATAAAGATACAAATAAATAATCTACTCATAATATGAGTAGATTATTTATTATCTATTAACCATTTAGAAGCATAAGAACATGATGCTACAACTTTAGCTTTTCTAACCTCTGTAATCTCTTTATAAGCCTTGGTAACTAGTTCATTTGCTATTCCCTTTCCACGTAATGATTCATCTACAAAAGTACGTGAAATGTTATATGTATCATCATTTATTTTTTCAAAGTCTATTTCTGCAACTATATCTTTTTCGACATTTTTCCCTATTATTCGACAATCTTCGACAAAATATTCTAAATATATTTCTCCTAAATCTTCCGAAAATCTTAATAAATACCCATCTGGATCTTGTACTAAGAACTCTTTGTTACCATGTAATACATTATTTTCCCTATACCAATTTTCTTCAATATCAAAAGCTATTTTATATCCTGATTGTCGAAGTTTGTCGTATATTGTCGAAATTTGTCGATTAATGTCGATTTCAAAATTAATACCATTACCAAATGGATATTTTAATTCTCCAACATCCCATTTATCTTTCTTTAAATCATCTGGTTTTCTGATTTCTTGTAACATAAATTGAACATTCTCAAAAGAGATAAAAGCAAACTTATCTTCTGGTCTTTCATATTCAATTTTAAAACCAATGGTCTTATAAAACTTTAAACTTAAATCAATATCTGTAACTGATAATTCTGGTAATAATTGATTAAACTTCATAGCTATCTCTCAATTTTTAACTTCTCACATCTTTAATTCTTTAATAAATTATATATTCTATAATATTCCTCTTTTTTTAACACAATTAAGAAGACTAATTTCATCATAAATATCTTCTTCAAAAAGCTCATTAAAATTCTTATATTCTTCAATGCTAAGTTCATCTAATGTCTTTTCATTTTTTATAGAATAATTAACTATTTCTCCTGTTAGTTTATAAGCTTCTCTAAAAGGCATACCTTTCTTAGTTAAATAATCAGCCACATCTGTTGCATTTATAAAACCTTTCTTAGCTGCTCTTTCCATATTTTCTTTTAAAACTTGCATTGTATCTAACATTGGAGTAATAGTCTTTAAACAAGCTTTTACATTATCTATTGAATCAAATACAGCTTCTTTATCTTCTTGCATATCTTTATTATAAGCTAAAGGAAGTCCTTTCATCATAGTTAATCCTTGCATTAGATTTCCATAGATTCTTCCTGTTTTTCCCCTAATAAGTTCTGTTATATCTGGATTCTTTTTTTGTGGCATAATAGATGATCCTGTTGAGAAACTATCATCTAATTCTATAAATTTAAACTCCCAAGAAGACCAAAGAATTATTTCTTCAGAAAGTCTAGACAAATGCATCATAAGTATTGCTATATTTTCTTCTAAATCTATTACAAAGTCTCTATCAGATACAGCATCTAATGTATTTTGGGTTATTTTTGGATTCCCCTCTTTATCTACGAAACCCAATTCTAAAGCAACAAAGTTTCTATCAATATTATGTGTTGTTCCAGCAAGAGCACAGCTTCCAAGAGGACATACATTTACTTCTTCAAAAGTAATTTCTAGTCTTTTAATATCTCTTAGTAACATTTGTTTATATGCTTGCATATAATATCCAAAAGTAACAGGTTGTGCACGTTGAAGATGAGTATATCCAGGCATAACAGTTTCCTTATTATCATTTGAGATTTTATCTATAACAACAATTAAACTATTAATGTATTCAATAACCGACTTTATCTCATCTTTAAGATACATTCTTATATCTAAAGCAACTTGATCGTTTCTACTTCTAGCAGTATGAAGCATCTTTCCAGCAGTTCCAATTCTTTTAGTAAGTTCGCCTTCAATAAAAGTATGAATATCTTCAGCATGTTCATCAATTATTAAGTTTCCATTCTCTATATCATCTAAAATTTGTTTCAAGCCTTCTTGGATTTTCTTTGAATCTTCATCTGGTATTATTTCTTGCTTACCTAACATTTTACTATGAGCAATAGATCCTAATATATCTTGCTTATACATTCTTTTATCTACTCTAATAGATTGATTAAAATCATTTGTAATTGGATCTATTTCTTTATCAAATCTTCCTTTCCAAAGCTCCATATTTTGTCCTCCTTTCTCCAGTTTATTATTAATCATTTACTTATAATTATCTATCTCCTTCATCATGTTCTTCTTTTTGTGCTTCTATATCTATAGCTTCTAATTTTTTTGTTAAATCTCCTCTTTTTATAAATCTCTTTTGTGGCATTGTAGACTCTAAATAATATGTTTCATCAAAAGATTTATTATATTTAACTTTGTGGCTTTCCCTATCAAAAGCCATTAGAATTCCTTGTGTTGGATATAAAAATCTTGAAGTATAAATCACCTTTCCATTTTCATCTTTTTCGCCAGATATTCTACGTCTTAAATGTAAATCTCTATGTTTCTTCGTACCTTGACTATATACTCCTCCAGAAGTATCTTGTCTTCCAATTGGCCTATCTTTTTTTCTAGGAACACAAAAAATTATAGTTACATTTCCACCTTGATGATTCCTTTCTAGTAAAGATTTAGCAGTAATTTGAGGGTAGCCTATTACAGTTTCCCTTTCTTCACCTGGACAAGTTTCATATATTTTAGACAACGTTCCTTGTTTTTCAGGATTATCTCTTAACCATTTTTCTAAAAGATCTAAATCACTTTCAGGAACATTAGTATCTTTTAATATATCCTCTCGTGTTTCGTCTTCCTCTAATGGTATATTATAATCTAAGCCTTTTTCAAATATGCCATCTACATAATCTTTCCATGTTGAATGACATAGTATTACGTACCCATTTTTCTTAGCCCATTCATTTATAGCTTTAATCTTTTTCATCATTTTTTTGCCAATAATTTTTTCAGCTTGTTCCTCTGTTAAATCACCCGGATTATATAACATAATTCTACCTCCATTAAAAATTTTTTTAATAATATCATAAAATCATTGTCTAGTCCATAAGCACTATCATGTTGTTTGAATAAGTTACTAGAATTTAGTATAATGTAATTACATTCTTGTATAAATAAGAAGGTAGAATCTTGAATGTAACCACTCGGCATGACGTAACAGTACTTCAGTATGCTTATCCATATCCTAACTTTGGGAATGGTAATCTCCGGAAGGTTTGGGAACAAACCATCATAAGTCAAAAAGGAGAACACTCACCCAAACTTGCCAAAGTACACCTTTCTGAGTTTCAAAAGAAGTACAATCATCGGCATGGATGGGTATGTAACGATGGACATGAGGGTGTCTTCCAGGATACAGATGGTAAGTGGTATGCCTACAGGCATCAAGCACAATACAAATGATCTTTGAAGACTATAACCTCCATCCTGACTGGAGCAAATCCAGTCAGGGCTTTTTTATTAGTATTAATATTATATTTATTATTATTTATTATTATTAATTTTTTATTTTTATTATCTATCTTACCTTATTATTAACCTTGTATAAAAAATGAAATATTTTTCTCATTTCTCTTTTATTGCATTCTAATTAAACTTTTTAAATACTTTATTATATAATTTTTACAAGCTTCATGTAGAAATTGATTCCGCTTTAACTAATTAGTAGAGGAATCAACTTCCTCTGCAATTAGATAACATATATCCCGTAGACATTGTTAGCGAAAGGTAGAGGGAAAATCAATGTTAGTTTTGTTTTATCTGTCTTATGTTTCATTAGTGTTTGCTTACATCGTACTGGTAATTTTTCTTATTCGGTTCATCAAGTACGTTTTTTTTCAAAAAGAGAACACTGATAAACTTATGTGGTTAAGAATGACCTTGTATATGGCAGCAGCTGTAAGTGTTAGTGGAATTTGTAGAATTCTCATGCACTCGGCAACTGTATGGACCTATACTATCGTAATCACAAATGTCATTGTTATGATAATGCATGTAATTGCAATAGCAGTATTGAAAAAGAAATTGCATTGATTAATTGAAGTAAAAAAGACTACCCGTTTTTTGCGGGTAGTCTTCTTTTCTACTATACAAAGATAGTTAAACCGCACCCGTATTACACGGGTGCGGTGCGGGAAAATCATGCGTACTGTGCGTAGTGAATGTAGTATTTCCATGTAATGTGATCCGGGCCATAGCCTCTGATCGGATCATACTCCGAGAAAACACCGGCATGCAGCCCACTTTCACAGTAGAAACCCTTGAGGTCATGCTTATATTCCAGAAGATTCTTGTTCAACTGCTTGATTGCTCCAGCCTCATCGGGCTGTCCATTCAGGCCATTAATCCAAACTTCTTCATGAAACTTGTGCAGACCATTCCGAGTCTCCGGATAAGGTGATGTCCTTACTAGGTTCCGCGCTTCTTCTCTAGTCATTCTCATTGCTATTCCCTCCTTATGAATTCAACCTAGAGTTATTAACATTATACCAGATTTTAGAAATTTTTACAAATTTTTCTCTAACCATCATAATTCCACAAACCTAATTTACCTTTAATATAAATCGGCTCATCATATTTTTTTATATTAGCCAACTTCCATGCATAAGTTTCAACATGATTACTCTTTGCATATACAAGAGGGTTAATTTGCCTTAAGGTTTCATTAAACTCTTTATCAACTAATATACAATCAATCAATTCCGCTTCTCCAATTATTGCTCCTAAAGTATAATCTAAATTGTATTCTTTAAATCTTTCAGCCATATCTTTTTCTAATTTCATTCCTGCATGAATTAAAATCTTCCCACGATAATTAATTTTCCATGATCTAAATTCATATTCTTTATAACCCTCTATTATTAAAGATGCCCATGGTTGTTTAATTGTAAGTACTTTCATATTATCCTCATTTAAGCTTTATTATATTTATTTGGAGTATAGCATTACTAAATTCCTTTTACAAATAATTTAATCTATTAAATCTAGATATTCCATAGGATCTATAGGAACCCCATTCTCTCTTAATTCAAAGTGTAAACAAGGTTCAGTAACTGCTCCTGGAAAAACTTGTAGCTCTCCATCTTTAAAGTATTCTTGTATTTTTAAATCTTTTGCATCCAAATCTATTATTCTCCTTTTAACTTATCTTATACTTTATTATTACCATAATTTTTTAATTGGTTGCATTTGTTTAAAAAAACTGCCATCTCTAACTTGAAATGGCAGCTTAGCTATTATTCTTTTAATTTAATATTCAATTCTCTCTTTAATAATTTCTTAATACTATTATAAATACTATGTACAAATCTTACATTCTTTTCTCTTCTAGTACTATAATTCTCTATCTCTAATGTCTTCATTTTTTCTCCATCTCTAAAGATGAAAAAACTATGTTGTCCTCCTAACATTCCAATGTTTTTTATTTCTCCCATTTTGTATATTAATGGATTTGCTAATATCTTTTTTAATTCTATTAATCCATTTTCACTTAGCGTATATGTGTTACGTTTTTTCTCATCAGTTATTATCACATTATCTTTTTTTCTATCAAATATTTCAACAGAATTAAACATTGTGTTCGAATATTCAAAAATGATTTCTCCAGTATAAGTATTTGAAATAACACTTTCTTTATCTTTTGGTCTAGCTTCTAATATAGCTTTTATCCTCTCTTTAATTCTAGCTTGCTCCTTTTTTATTGGAACAATAACATATAAGAATATATCGTGTTCTTCTTGTTTTTCAATCTTCGAGTTTGTTTCAAACCTATTTATCATGTTCTTTTTTATAGCATATTTAAATTCACTTTCAGATATCCATACTTTTACATAGTTATACCAATATGAGACCATATCATCACACGCATTGAATTTCTCAACAGTTGCAAGTTCTAATATATAATTTACTATTTTATTTAATTCTTCTTCACTAATTTCTATTTTCGTTTCTCTAATAAATGTTGGTATTATGAAAATATCTCTTGCTATCTTAATATATTCTGACACTTCTTTTGAAGTATCTATGACTCCACCTTCTTCATTTAGTCCAAGTTCTTTTCTCTTTGTGGCAAGTTCTTCATTTGAACATGTTATTAAATTTGAGCAATAATCGAACCAATAAGATTTTTCCCCTTTTTTTATACTATTTTTTTCATCATTTAAATACCTTTTTGTTATTTCTCTTTTTTGTATATTAATATGACAATTCTCCAAAACATTTCTAATTGTACTTATTGTCTCTTTTCTACCTATAGCTCTACTTTTTCTAACTTCGTCAAATATGATTGCTTCATCAGAGTCAACTATTAATGTTTTAAAAAGATTATCTTCTACATCATCTTCTGAATAAAATGCTTTTTCCTTTTCTTTAAATTCCCTATCATCTGCACTAATCCATTTTTGATAATATTTAAGCCATTTCTTTACTTCACTATTATGTACTTTTCTCTTCTTTTCTGTAACTACCGGAAGACCTGCTTTAGAATCATTATTACTTTTTTCTAATTTATCCTCAAAAAGATCGTCAAACTTTTTGTCCATATCATTTGAACTATTATTTGAATCAATCGATTTTTCGAATCTTTCTATAAGTTTGTCACCTTTTTCTATAATATCTTTAATTTCACCTTTTGATGGATTTAGTTTTTTTATTTCTTGCAAAGCTTCTCTTCTAGAGTCTTTTATAACATCAACTATAGATTGCATAATATCATCATCACAACCATCTGGCATTTCTTTTATTATGTTATATACTGTATTTATATCAAATATATCCTTGTACCTTAAAAACGCTTCAAATTTTAAATCTCTATTTTTCATTTGCATATCTCCTTAATTAGAACTTAATACCATACTATTGTCGAAGCTTTAATGCCCTGTCTCTAACTTCTTTTGTTCTTTTAGCTTCTTCTAATAACATTTGAAAAACTGAACCAAATTCTTTTAAAGATAGTTCTTCTTTTTGTAGATATGGATACTTTTTTCAGTTCTTCATTTAGTTTAAAAGTTTGCAACACTATTTCCCCATTAATTCCAATTATTCTATTTTAGTATATCGATAAAGCCCCTATTTTTCAATTACATCAGCATTAAATTAAATTTACAAAAGATTTTGTGATTTTATTTACGATAAAAAAAGACAAGGATTACCTCCTCGCCTTTTCACAAATTTTATTCGATATTTTTTGTTAGTTAGCCATCAGTTTATTATCTTTTCGTGGAATCCGAAACCTCAACAATTATGGATTCAATGAATGTTTCTTTAATCCTATTGATTCCACGCACATAGATTGGTTCTTGCCCTTCAAGGTAAACCGTAATACTTTCGGAAGATCCAATTATTCCTTCAGAATAGATAAGTGAACACATCTCTATAAGTTCTTGAATAGTAAGATGCTTCCGATTCGGAATGGTAAGACTCCATCCATAGTTGTCAGTTAATACTACATCAATATTTTTATTTTCATCTATTGCAAAAGTCACTTTGTGCTGCGTTATTTTTGTAGATACATAAGTTACTGCCATACTGATGCACTCCTTTCATTTGTTTGTCAATTTACATACCGAAAACTTGTGAATCTCTTTCCTTGATTATGATAAATATTGTATAAACAAAGAAATGTGTTTAGATTTGTATAAAGTACTAATCGTAAAACAATCACATTATACCATGTATAACCCAATACGTCAATTTTATGTAAACGGAGGTTGTGCTCTATATATTTAAATTCCTAATAAATAACTTATTTATCTTTCACCACTATCATCAACATCTTGTTGAGCAAATTTTCTATCTTTCATCATTTCTTGTTCAATGGTAGTATATAATTCTTTTATTTCTTTACCATAAGCCATAAAAATATAATCTTTATACCTTCTGAAAAATTTCAATTTATCTTTTGGCTTTAAAGTATGAAATTTTTTTAATTCTTCTACACTAGGCGGAATAATATCTGGCTCAGTTTTGCTTCTAAATCTTCTTCCTAATTTAAAATCGCCTTCTATTTTTGCTTTTAATGCATTTTTTTTATCTGCAGTTTTATTTGATGCACTTAAAATAAGTGTAGTATATGATTCACTTACTTTTGGTTCAAAGCCATATCCAACAAATTCATTGATTCTTGTTAAATGAGGTGAGGGTGGATTTGTGCGCATTCTTAGTGTTGAATTTTTAGGATCATTATATATTTCATCGATCGCAGTAACTGACTCTGCTAGATGTTCTAATGTATCAACATAGATAACAATTGTATCTGTTTGGTCTTTTCCTCCAAATACTTTAAAATAATATGGTATTCCTTTTTTCTCACATGTCTCCATATATTTTTTTGCAAACTCTGCTCTTCCCTCAAGTCCAACATTTAGATATAATCGATATTTTACATTATCTTTATGAATTTCAGGAAGACCAGAAGATAAAAGATAGCTTCTAAAATAAGTAAAAGTAGGGCTTACATCAAAAGCTTGTTTCCCTTTATATTTAAGAGTTTTCTCGATCGATCTAAAACAAATTAGTGCTTCTTCACGTTTTCCTGACTCATATAGTGCTTTCATTTTTAGCAACTGAGGATCATTTGCTAATTTAGGCTTTTTTAATAGTTTCTCACATATTATCATTGCAAGTTCTTGTTGGTGCTTCGAAAATCTTTGTTTCCCATACATTTTTGCTGCCTCTTTAGAGTCAACAGTAAAATCATAATAGTGATAATCAAATAACATGGCCAAAAATTCTATAGATTTTTTCCTTGTAGGGGCATTAGCATTAATAACTTTTTTTAAAGTTTCTGTATCCATAATTTTAACTCCTTTCCTCTATCTATTTAGCTAATTACTAAATTACTATAATTCTCATCTTTTTGTCTATCTTGTCCTTTGGCCCTTCTAATGAATCCTTCTGTAACTCTTTTTAGTAAGCTTTGCTTCATTCTAGGGCATCTTCTAGTAGCATTCATTATATCGAATGAAGCCTCTTTTTTTTGATCTTGACCAACAGAAAAAACTGCTGTTTGTGATAATATACTTTTTTCAAAAGGTTCAATTTCAGGAATAGGAATATCATAAAATGCAAAATAATTCTCAAAAACTAAAATAGGCTCTTGTATCATACTAGTATATTTTGCAAACTTATATGCAGCCTTCTTGCTAAATCCTTTTCGTTGATTAATTGCAGTATTTAATATAATACTAAAGAATTCATATACTTTTCTAGGAATAGAATGAGGCAAACCTTCATCCATAGCACAAGTAGCTTTTTTCATACTCTTTTCAAATTTTCCCAATTGTTTTTCAGATACAACTTTTCCATCAGAATCAAATTCTATACTGCGTGAATCATGTTTTCCTATTATTGAATATAGACGCGCAGGATATTTTTTTCCAACTTTCGCATTAATTCTTTCATCTGAAATAACTTTTGGAAAGACTAACTTTTCTGACTGGCCATCTGCCTCTAGATTATTTAAGAATGTTCCAACCATACTCCATTGATAATGAGTAATTTTAGGAATCGCTTTAGCAATTTCTTTTTTATGTTTCTCCAAATACATTTTTGAAACACCTGGTCCGTCAAAATTCGCTACTCTATCTATTTTATCAAATAAAGATTCTCTTCCCTCTCTTGCAGCTACTACTCCAAAATGACTAGCTAGATTTCCTCCAAGAGAGTGTCCAGCAACACTGATACTTTTATATTTTTCAACTAATCTTTGTTGAATAATTCTATCTAGATAAGCTTCAGTTGCAAGTTGTTGACGAGTCTCCTCAGATTGAAAAAGGCCAGCATCTCCTTCAACCCAATCAAATTGAGTGCTTTGAGGATCGATTTTAGGATTAGCTTCTTCACTTCCTCTAAATGCAACTATCGCTTCTTGATTTGGCGTTTCAATTATGCACGCACACATTCCGCTTCTTTCATTATCATTTACGATATCAACTATTTTCCAATCTAATATTTCCGGAGAAGCATTTGCTATTATATTCTTATCCCATTCTTCAATTGTGTCTGCATATTCTAATAATAATTCAAAAGATATTTCTTCTCCCTCTTTTAATTTACCATCACTAATCGCTCTCTTAATAATCTCCTCTTTATTAGGAATCGCATTTAAAATTAATTCTCTAATAGAATAAGGAACATTTTTACCAGTTTTTTTAATTAAGTCTTTTCTAGATTCTTCTAGAACATGCATATATGCAACTTGAGTTGAATCTCTTAATTGTTTATCTGTATGAGACATTTTTTCTCCTTTGTAATACTATTTTTTGAAAAATCTTTTTATTTTAAGTAGCAATCTTTTAAATGGATTCTCTTCGACTTTTTCTAACATCACTTCTTGCTTAATCGTTTCTTTGGTAGATTCATTATTAGAAAATATATTTTTATAGTTATTTTTTTCAAATTGTTCATTGTAAATTTCTTCATTCTTTGCTAAAAGTTTTGAATAATATCTTCTTTCCTCGTCAGATTTACACCAATATTTATAATAAAGCATTTCTAATAGACCATATGTTTCTTCATGTAAATTCAGTTCTGCCAAAGGTGTCTGAGGATTAAAATTACAAACATATTCTGGATCTGCATTTTCTTCTAAATATTTAATTAAAGATTTTGGAATCTTATTATAGTCTTCTTCTCTAATACCTTCTAAATATAATAGAGTTTCCTTCATTGCTATAGCATAACTATCTGAACTCATTTACAATACTTCCTTTTATATAATACCTTTGAATGATATCATATCTAAAATCAACTAGAGTCATTATATTCATAAATGTTATATAATTTTAAACATATTGAGTTAAATGTAAAATAAGAGATGCCCGCTTCTCAGCAGGCATCTCTTATTACTACAACATTCTCTAGAACAATTGCTGGAACAGTTTTTATCTCATGAATTATTGCATGGTAGATTATGTGCTTTCCTTTTAAGAGCCAATTATCAGATGAAACAACTATGGGATGGTTATATTGATGATTAGTTTCATAATATTCATTGACCTTATCTATCTTGAATTGCTCAAGACAACTAAAGTCCATATCATGAAAAAGCCTTGTCACATCAAAATCTTCATACCATCTATGAGGAAGAATGAACTTACCATTCAAAGCCCGTTTGGAGTTTTCCTTATGGCACTTTTTGTAGTACTCTCGTCTTTCCTCATGTGTCTCAAGTTTCAACCATCTGTTATATTGGTAAGGAGCCATATCTGCCTTGTTTTGGTTACACATCTTGCAACTTGGAAGTAAATTATTTGGAATGCTCACACCTCCCCAACTACGAGGATAGATATGGTCCAAGGACCGGTCAGCCGGGGTTAGTAGTTTCCCACAATACCGGCATTTATCATATCCAAAAATAGTATAGGTTAATGAATACATCAAATCCTCAAAATTGATATAACCACTAATGTAAAGTATTCCATCTGCAACATAAGCGAAACTGTTAGAATTGTTAGTAGTATAGTAGAACTTTTTAGGCAATTTAATAATCATTAGAAATCACCTCACATAACTAAATATGTCCAGCTACTTGTTCTTATTTGGGTTATATAATTTTTTTGACATTCTGTCAATAATTAAATTGGTATAAAAAAGAGAGAGATTATTCTCTCTCTTTTTATTTTAATCTTTTTGATTATATGTAATTGAACTCTTATATGTATATGTAAAGTGTGCAGAATAATTTTCATCCTTTAAATAGAAATCTAATTTTAGTGAATCATTATTATTTGTTATTGTTGCATTTCCTGAAGTCCCGCTTGTTGATATTACTGTAGGATAGTTTGATACTAGTTTATTTGGGATAGCGTCATCCTTATTTAGTGATAATTCAAAAGGAACTGTAAACTCTTTAATTTTTAAATGAGTGCTTAAAGAAGAATAATTAGTATAACTATAAAACTTGCCTACCCCTTTTATTTTAACTGTTCCATCATCATTAATTACACATTTAACCTCACATGAATCAGTATAATCATTTGTCCAATCATCCCATAACCCTGTACTATCATGAGTTTGTCTTACGTTCATTATACCATTGCTACCCCTCCAGGTGCCTGAAAGATTAACAAATTTACTATATTCGTTCAGTTTTGCTAATCTGTCTGCAACTTTTATATTGTTATATTCGAAATCTGCATCGATAGCTTCAAATTGTTTTTTAGCTTTGAATAAATTTCCTTCGGAATAGTCTTTTTCAGCAAGCATAAAATCACAATTTTTCATTTTAGTTCCAGCATCTTCATAGTCATTTGCTTCTTTGTAACATTTTTTTGCATTATAGAAATCATTAGTATCAAAATAAGAATTACCTTGTAAATAATTTGCTTTTTTTAGATATTCTTCAGACTTTTCAAATCCCTTTTCACTTAATGATTTTAATGCTTTTTTAGCGCTATTGTAATCAGAATTATTTAATGCTACTAAGGCATCAGTATATGTATAAAAATCAGAAAAATCTTCAAAAACATCTTTATTTTTTATACTATCTAAGTCATTTTTGGCTTTATCAAATTCTTCTTCACCAACTAATTTTTTTGCATTATTATAATAGGCTTGATCTAAAAGATCGTCTGAGTTTTTATAATTCTTTAGTGATTTCAAATGAGAAATTGCAGAGCTATAATTTCCTTGTTCTAAATTATTTTTACCAATATTATAATTTATCAATGGTTTAAGTATTATAATAGCAATTATTAATACTATAATACCACCAATTATACTCCCAATTATAATTCCAATTTTTTTGTAATTTGTCTTCTTTTTACCTTTTACTTTTTCTTCTTTTTTTTCATCTGCATTCACTTTATCATCTTTAACTTTTTCTTTTAACTCTACTTTTGGGTTGCTAATAGTTTTCTTTGGATCTTCTTTCTTTGTTTTTCTATTTGATGAAACATCTTCTTGCTTCTTTTCTGTCTTTTCTTTATCTATGTCTTTTTCTTTTATATTTTCTTTTATATTTTCTTTTTTATTTTCTTTTTTATCTTCTTTTTTATCTTCTTTTTTATCTTCTTTTTTATCTTCCATTTTTTTCTCCTACTAACATAAACTATTGATTAACATCAAATGCTGTTTCAGGATGAATAGTTAATTCCCCAGATTGATTAAACTCATATGGCACATAAACTTTAATGGTAGCGCCATTATCATATGAAAGAGCTAAATATCCTTTTTTTATTATATAGATACCATTATTTGATAGCGAACCAGCAGTAATTGTAAAATCATTAGATGTTCCAAATTCCATTCTATAATAGATATTATTAGCAAAAAAAGTTACATATGCATCGCTTAATTGTTTATTAACTTCATTTATTGTTTTTTCATCAGCGGGACTTCTCAAATCCATTTCTTTATTATAGCCATCCAAATCGACTGTTTTTGCTATTTCATCATAATTTATAGCATGTTTAATGAAGTCTGTTGAAAAACTAATTTTATCAATATCTGGTATATTATTGTCCATTAACTTAATCGATTTACCACCTTGTAAATCTCCTTCTGGAATCTTAAATGTTGCCAAAAACTTTTTTGATGAACCAACATTAATATTCTCTACATATCTAGAATAATAAAAATTGGGTGTCAAAGAACTTTCGGTAGCATCCAACATGTTAAAACCATCATATGAACTATAATCATTCATATCATTTATTTTAATATGAATACTTGCACTAGATGCTGATAGATTTTTATCTTGTGTAGATAATGTGTAGAACAAACATACTTCTTTAACATCCGGATTATTCTTGTTTACATATGAGTCGTTAATAAAAATATCATCAATAGTTATATATGTGCTTGACAAAACCTCCCCTTTTTCGTTGGTAACTTCTGTGTTTCCACTCTTTTTGCTAATTAATACAATAGCAACTACAATAGCTATTATAATTATTAAAACACTGCTGATTATTAAAACAACTTTCTTTTTCATTTTTTCTCCTTTCTCAAAACGCAAAAAACAACCTAAAATTTAAATATGCAAAATAGCATAATTAAACTTTAAGTTGTTTTTTACAAGCATGCAAAGACAAGCGCTTAAGCGTTTATATATATATATATATATATATATATACTGTTTCAAGGCTTGTAAGATTTTCATCTTATATGTATACTCCTTCTCTATTATTTCTACAAAATAAAATATAATATTTTTTTCATATTTTGTCAAGAAAAAAAGAGTAGAAGAACTCTACTGTTTTTCCTTGTAAACACTTTGGTTCACTTTAAAAATCATTATTTATTAAGTCATTATAAACACTTCTATTAACAAATATTTTATTTCCTTCTAAATCTCTTCTTATTTTTTCTGCTCCTATTGGAAACTTTATTCTTTCATAATCTACCATTCTGTGTTTTATATTAAGCCATTTTGCAACTTCATCTCCATAAAGTTCACTACTAAAAAACACATCTGGCTTTATATTACTTATTTGTTTTTCTAAGTACTCCATTTGGATCTTTACACTATCTTCATCTAATCCAAATTTACTTGGACTATCAAAAGCTTTCACGATTTTAACATTTGGGTACTTCTCTGTTATCCATTTAATTTTAGTATCAATATCATATCCAAGTTTTGGAGTATCATAGACTACTACATATAGTTCATCCACTTCTTTTAACGCTGTTTCAATTAAATATTCATGTCCTTTATGAAATGGTGCAAATTTTCCAATCGTAAATCCTGTTTTCATCTATTCCTCTTTATTCTATAATTTCTTTTATTTTCAAATTTTTTCTTTACTCATTTTACGCTTTTCTAGGGGTGCAGTCAATTATAATAATCACTGATCATTTATTAAAGCTAAATTATAAAAAAGGTCACCCGTTTCATTTGGGTGACCTCTTTTCATGAGCTCAATAGTTCTCATGATGAGCCTACTTCCGATAGTAAAGTTCTTTCTCTTCATAGCATACTTCAAGGTTTAAATAGAATCCGAAAACTACTACAAAACCCAATTCTAGAAGGAAGCCTGCACCAAGGGCACCAACAAGAACTCCAAAACAGCCTTTGATAAAAACCAGTATCGGGTTATCTAAAGGCATATTTGAAAATAATGCTTGGCATCCCATAGCACATCCGAAAGCTCCAGCTAATCCTAAGTTAAATGCTACAAACTCAAAAAGAACCCATTGCCATAAATGCTTCAATCTAAAACACCTCCATGTTATGATGTTTCTACGGGCTCATATCTTGCGATACTTTTAAATTATACCATATTATTGCATTTATGTAAACGAATTCTTTTTATCTATTTATATTTATTGATTACCATTAGTAGACTTAATATATTTATACATGAGCATAGCATCTTTTAGAATAGCTATTCCTAGGAGAACTTCAAGAACCACACTAAAGAACCCCGCTATTCCAGGTAAACCTTCTACTAATATGTATAATATCGATGCTACAAAACCCAGAATTGCCATTAAGAAATATAATCCACTACAGATAAATCCCATAATAGGTCCTGTTGTTGATTTTTGCTTTGAAAAAACATAAAAGCAAATTACAAATACTATTTCAGCAGTCGAAGTAAGAATAGTTAAAAAATTTAGTTCGAATAAATCTCTAAAAAAACTCAAACCATTTAAGACACATACTATAATACAAAATGTTTTCAGACTATTTAATCGCTTTTGAAAATCTGCTTCTGTTACGATTTGCCCTTTATTAGTAGCTGTATTAGTATTAGTATTTGTATTTGTATTAGTATTAGCATAATTATAATTAGGATTATAATTGTTTTGTTGTACATTAGCTTGAAAATTCTGATTCATATTTTGTTGCTGGTTTTGATACATATTAGGTTGTTGATAACCTTGAGTGTTTTGATAAGGATTTTGTTGCATATTTGGTTGATAATTATTAACTTGTGGTTGAATATTATTTTCAACAGGAGCCCCACATTTATTACAAAAAGCAGCTCCAGGATTTAATTGATTTCCACATTTTTTACAAAACATATTTCCCTCTCTTTTAGAAAATAACATATAATCTTTATTGATACATATATATATGCTTTCATTTATAAAATTATATGTTTATATATATATTAACTAATTCAAATAAATAAAGAGTATTACAAAAATTGTAATACTCTTATTATTTTCTTGATTAATTGTAAACAGCTAACTATCTATCAATATCTTGATCAAATTCATTAATCTTTAACACTTCCAAATTCTTTATTTTAAAGCCATGCATATATCCGCTTAAAAATTTACTATAGTCAAATTTATCTCCATTATCAAAGTAATATTTAGATACCTTAATTGGTCCACCATGACTTACAACTAATATATTTTGTCCTTTATATCCTGATTTAATCTCTTTCCAAAAATTCTTTACTCTTTCAAAAATATCTTCCATAGTCTCTGCCTGAAAAGCACTTGGATTTCTATTATATTCTTCCCATACTTCTGGTCCTAGTTCATCTCTAAGTTTTCCTTCTATAGTACCATAATTAAACTCTCTTAATCGGCTATCACGTTTAACATTTAGATTATGATAACTATTAATAATATCTGCTGTTTCAGATGCTCTTTTTAGATCTGAAGAAATAATCGCATCTAACTTAATATCTTTAAATTCTTCTGCAATTTGTCTCGCCAAATTTCTTCCTTCATCATTTAATGGAATATCAGTTTGACCTTGCATTCTCTTTTCAACATTATAATCAGTTTCACCATGTCTAATTATATAAATCATGTTATTCTTCTTCCTCTTTTATTTTTTCTTATTCTTCATTTTATAATCAATCATATAAAAACTCAATAATTATTTTTAATTAATAAAGAAACAGACTGCCGAGATTTACTCGGCAGCCTGCCTTTAGAATGGGCACAAATTACTGTGCCATGGGTACTGCTTACTCCTTCAAAGTTCCATCAGGCCAATAGACATGACCATCAAGTGTGTAAGTGCCGTTCGGATTCTCGTGTCCATGTTCTTTCAGATCTTCAACATCTTCCGGAACGACATTTCCGTCTTCATCGAAGCGAGGCCAAGACATGATGTACCCTCCTTTCTGTTTATGTGCTTTGTCAAAAAGGTTTACGTAAATATTATAAATCCTTTTAGC